>Ga0208185_1000017_pt1 | contig 97294 bp, 81 predicted proteins | sample EasRivMeERMLT700_FD_187532 | JGI IMG/M metagenome (GOLD analysis project Ga0208185, IMG submission 187532) | Soil microbial communities from meander-bound floodplain in the East River, Colorado, USA - East River MetaG ERMLT700 (SPAdes) (version 2) | ecosystem: Environmental > Terrestrial > Soil... | reverse complement strand
CGTTACGACCAACTCCGCCGCCGGGGTCTCGGACTACCGCAGGATCCGCCGTGTCGTCGAGCGCATGGAGAAAATCGGCATGCGTCTCCTGATCCACGGCGAGGTGATCGACCCGGAAGTCGACGTGTTCGATCGCGAGGCGGTGTTCATCGAGCGCGAGCTCGCGCCCCTCACGCGCGACTTCCCGGGGCTCAAGGTGATCCTCGAGCACGTCTCGTCGAAGGTGGGCGTGGATTTCGTGCGCTCGAAGGCGGGGCAGGTGGGCGGCACGATCACGCCCTACCACCTCATGTTGACGCGCACCGACTGGCTCGGCTGGGGCAACCGCCCCTACATGTATTGCGCACCGGTCATCAAGACCGCGAAGGATCGCGCGGCGCTGCGGGCCGCGGCGACCTCCGGCGAGCGCTTCTTCTTTCTCGGGACCGACTCCGCGCCGCATCCGGTGAAGCGCAAGCTCGACGTGGTCGGCGCCGCGGGACTGTTCAATTCGCCGGTCGCGATCGAGTCCTACGCGCAGGTGTTCGCGGAGGAGAACGCGCTCGACAAGCTCGAAGCGTTTGCCTCGCTCAACGGGCCGCGGCACTACGGAATGGCTCCCAACACCGGGACGATCACCCTCGAGCGCACGCCATGGCAGGCGCCGGAGGAGGTGCGGGTCGAAGGGCCCGAAGAACGCGCTCTCATCCACCGCGGCGGCGAGACCCTGCCGTGGCGGGTGGTATAGCTGACGCCCAATGGAGTTCGACAACACTCTCGAGGTGCCGCTGCCGCCCGCCGAGGCGTGGCGGGTGCTGCTCGACATCCGCCGCATTGCTACCTGCATTCCGGGAGCCGAGTTGACCGAGGTCGTGGACGAGCGCACCTACAAGGGCAAGGTTGCGGTGCGGATCGGCCCGGTGGCGCTGTCGCTCGTCGGGCAGGCGCGGCTGGAGGAAGTCGACGCCGCGAACCAGAGGGCGCGCGTCACGGCCCAGGGGTCTGACCCCAAGGGGCGCGGCAGCACCGACGCGGTGATCGAATTCCGGCTCGAGCCGGCCGGCGCCGGCACCCGCGTGCTGATCCATTCCGACGTGAAGCTGGCGGGTGCGATCGCGCAGTACGGGCGCGGCACCGGCATGATCCGGAGCGTCGCCTCGCAACTGATCGGGCAGTTCGGCGAGGCGCTCAAGGCGCAGATCGCGCAGGCGGGAGCGGGGAGGGAACCCGGCCCCGCCAGGCCGATCTCGGGAATCACCGTGCTGGGAAAGGCGGCGTGGGACTCGATCGCCCGATCGCCGGAGAAACCGCCTTCCAAGCCGTGAGCCGATGAAGCCGGCACCGTTCGAGTATCACGCGCCCAGGACGGTCAGGGAGGCGCTCGACGTGCTCGCGGAAGTCGCGCCGCGGGACGGACGGGTGCTGGCGGGCGGCCAGAGCCTCGTTCCGGCGATGGCATTGCGGCTCGCGCGCCCGGCGCATCTCGTCGACATCAACGGCGTGAAGGATCTCGAGCGGCTCGCCGTGGCGGCCGGTGCCCTTGAGATCGGCGCGTGCGCGCGCCATGCAGCTTTCCATCGCCCGGTCGTGGACGGGCCGTTGGGCCTGCTCCTGTCGGAGGTGGCGCGCCACATCGCCCACTATCCGATCCGCATCCGCGGCACGTTCTGCGGCAGCCTCGCCCACGCCGATCCCGCCTCGGAATGGTGCCTCGTCGCTGCGACGCTCGACTCGCGCGTGGTGGCGCGCAGCGTGCGCGGCGCCCGCACGATCGCGGCCGCCGATTTCTTCCGCGGCGCGATGACGACCGCGCTCGAAGCCGACGAGCTGCTGGCGGAAACGCGCATACCGCTGCCCGCGCCCGATACCCGGTTCGGATTTTCCGAGTTCAGCCGGCGCGCGGGGGATTTCGGGATCGCGATGGCGCTCGCAACCTATCGTGTTCACGGTGGAGTCATGACCGAGCCGCGCATCGGAATCGGAGGCGTCGAAAACGCGCCGCGCCGTATCGCGCAGGCGGAGGCGGCGCTGGAAGGCAAGCGGCCGGGCAAGGAAGCGTTCCTCGCCGCCGCGGATGCAGTCGCCCGAGCCGTCGCGCCGCTCGATGATGCCCGCTGCCCCGCCCCCTATCGGCGCGAAGTGGCACGGGCGATGGCGCGCCGCGCCCTGGAACGGGCGGCCGCATGAAAATTGGCGTCACGCTCAACGTCAACGGCCGGGATTGCCCCGTCAAGGTCGAGCCGCGAAAGACGCTCGCCGACACGATCCGCGAGGAGTGCGGGCAGACCGGGACGCACACCGGCTGCGAGCACGGCGTGTGCGGCGCCTGCACGGTGCTGCTCGACGGCGAGCCGGTGCGCTCCTGCCTCCTATTCGCGGTGCAGGCCGCGGGGCGCAGGATCCGCACCGTCGAGGGGCTCGCCGACGGCGACAAGCTGCACCCGTTGCAGCGCGCCTTCATCGAGCATCACGGGCTCCAGTGCGGCTTCTGCACGCCCGGATTCCTGATGCTGGCGGCGGGAATGCTGGAGCGCGATCCCGGCATCGGCGACGAGGCGCTGCTCGACGCGCTGTCGTCGAACCTCTGCCGCTGCACTGGCTACCAGAACATCGTGAAAGCCGTGCGCGCGGCGGCGGACGAGATGCGGGTGAGCAAGTGAAGGCGAAGATCGTCGGCCAATCGGTGCGGCGCCTGGAGGACCTGCCGCTCGTCACCGGCCGCGGCCGTTTCGCTGGGGACATCAACTTCCCGGATCAACTCCACATGCGCGTCGTGCGCTCCGGCCACGCGCACGGGGAGATCGTGTCGGTCGACACCTCGCAGGTGCAGGCGTCGGCGGGCGTGGTCGCGGTGTGGACCGCGGCGGACGTTGCGGGACTGCGGCCCATCGCACTGCGCGAGGGCCCGGACGAGAAGCTCGACCCCTATCTTCAACCGGTCCTCGCGCGCCGCCGCGTGCGCTACGTCGGCGAGCCGGTCGCGGTCGTGTTTGCGGAGGATCCCTATCTCGCCGAGGACGCGGCCGATCTGGTGAGCGTGGAAGTGCGGGAGTTTGCGCCCGTTCTGGCGGCGCACGAGACGCCGGCAGAGTTCGAGCCGGGGCGCTCGACGGAGCCGCTCGTCATCCGCAAGGGCTACGGGGACGTGGACGCCGCGTTTCGCGCCGCGCACGCGGTCGTGGAGCTCGACCTTTCCATCGGCCGCCACTCGGGCGTTCCGCTGGAAACGCGCGGCGCCATCGCGCGCTACGACGCCGCACGCGATCTGATCCAGATGTACGGCGCTGCCAAGGTGCCGCACCGCACCCGAGATGGCATCGCGCACGTGCTCGGGCGCGACCCGTCGACGATCCATTTGTACGAAGGCCACGTCGGCGGGAGCTTCGGCGTGCGCGGCGAGGTGTATCCGGAGGACGCGCTCGCGTGCCTGGGCGCCCTGAGGCTCGGGCGACCGGTGAAGTGGATCGAGGACCGCTACGAGCACCTGATCGCCGCCAATCACTCGCGCGAGCAGCGGCACCGGGTTCGCGTTGCCGTGGACGCCGCGGGGCGACTTCTCGCGCTCGACGACGAGTTCTTCCACGACCAGGGCGCCTATCCCCGCACGCACGGCGCGCGGGTCGTGGATCTGACGTCGGGCATGCTGCCCGGGCCCTACCAGCTGCCCGCGTACCGGGTGGTGGGGCACTACCGGCTCACCAACAAGACGCCCGCCGCAACCTACCGCGCGCCCGGCCGCTTCGAGGGCGCCTTCGTGCGCGAGCGCCTGATGGATGCCGTTGCGCAGCGCCTCGGCATCGACCGGATCGAGGTGCGGCGCCGCAATCTTATTTCGAAATCGGCGATGCCCTACCGGCGCGAGCTCGACGCCATCGGCGACGAAGTCGTGCTGGATTCGGGCGACTACGCGGGGTTGCTCGATAAGGCGCTCGCGGGGGCTGGCTGGGACGCGCTGCAGAAGGACCTCGTGCGCCGCCGCTCGGCGGGGGAAGCGGTCGGCGCCGGCGTCGCCATGTTCGTGGAAAAGAGCGGCCTCGGCCCGCGTGACACGGCGTACGTAACCGTCGACGCAGCGGGCGGCGTCGAGGTGGTCACCGGCTCGGCGTCGTCGGGGCAGGGCGTGGAGACGGTCATGGCGCAGATCTGTGCCGGGGCGCTCGGCGTGGACTACCGGCGGGTGCGCGTGGTCCACGGACAGACCGAGCGCATCGCGCGCGGAATCGGCGCGCACGCGGCCCGCGCGACCGTCATGACCGGCTCCGCGGTCCACGTCGCCGCCTCGAACGTGCGCGCGAAAGCGATCGCGGCTGCCTCCGCCCTGATGCGCGTGCCCGCCGACGCACTCGACGTCATCGACGGAAGGGTCGTGAGAAAGGACAGCCCCGATGCGATTTCGATGGATCTCGGCGACGTTGCCCGGGCCGTAGAGGGCACCGCGGGCGCGCTCGCGGCCGAAGGCTCGCACGTCACCGAGCACATGACCTATCCCTACGGCGTGCAGGTCGCCGTGGTCAGGGTGGACCGGGACACCGGAGGCGTCGCGGTGGAGCGCAGCCTCATCGCCTACGACGTCGGGCGCGCGGTGAACCCGATGCTGGTGGAGGGCCAGCTCGCGGGCGGCTTTGCGCAGGGGCTCGGCGGCGCGCTGCTCGAGGAGTTCCAGTACGACGCGCGCGGGCAGCCGTTGTCGGTCACTTTTGCCGACTACCTTCAGCCCACCGCGCGCGAGATGCCGGCGCTGGAGATCATGGTCTCGGAAGATGCGCCGAGCCCGCTCAATCCGCTGGGAATCAAGGGCGCGGGGGAGGGCGGAATTCCGGCGGTGGGCGCGGCGCTGGCAGCGGCGATCGATGACGCGATCGGCATGCCAGGCGCCGTGACGAGGCTCCCGGTCACGCCGATGCGCCTAAAGGAGATCCTCGATCGCGCGGCCGGCGCGCGGCCACCGGGCCGATTCAAGCGAGGTTGAAGCGCTTCGACCGCACGAACGCGCCGAAATCCGCGCGCTCGGGCACCGAGTACTGGCGCGCCTTGTCTTCCGACCAGCCGTAGAACGCGGCGTTCGGATAACGGTCCGCGTAGCGCTGCCTGCGAAACGGCAGCAGCGCATGCCGGCGCCGGTCGTAGGCCTCGATCCTTTCCCGGACGCCCGTTTCATCGAAGCGGTCCACGTGCACGGTAACTTCGAGCGGGAGGCGCGGGGTGATGCGGCCAGCCTCGGCCGGGAAGCCCATGCACAGGCCTGCCACCGGAAACACCGCGTCGGGCAGCGCGAGCAGCCGCGCGAGATCGTGTGGATGGTTGCGGACGTGACTGATCGGGCACGCGCCGAGTCCGACGGACTCGGCCGCCCGGATGAAGCTCATCATCACGAGGGCGGCGTCCACTGCGGCGTTCAGGAAATGGTCGAGGTGCTCGTTGACGAACGGCTTGCCGCGCCACTCGCCGATTTGCCGGATGCGGCGGTTGTTGGCGACAAACACCAGGAACACGGGCGCATCGGCGATCCACGGCATGTCCGGGAGGCCGTCCGCGATCGCCTTGACCTTGGCACGGTCGGCGACGTGGATCACGTCGGCCTGCTGCAGATCGGACTTCGACGGCGCCGAGAAGGCGCACGCGAGCAGCAGCCGCAACAAGGCCGGCTCCACCGCGCGGGGGGCGAACTTGCGGTGCGAGCGGTGCTCGGCCATGCGCGCGAGCTCGTCGAGCCCGGGCAGGTCGGGATCGACTCGAGGGGCGGCGCCGAAGCGCTCGGCGAGCGCGGCATCGATGCGTTGTGCGGGCGTGAGGGTCGGTGGCATCGCGGATTCCCTTTTGAAGGAGACAGCATGTTACCGCCCCGGGCGCCTTGCGAAGGCGCCAAAAACTGGCGTAAAATCACGCCCTTTCCGCATTCTCGGCACAGAAAGATCCCATGGTCGTCATACGTCTGGCACGCGGCGGCGGCGTCAAGCGCCCGTTCTTCAATATGGTGGTCGCGGATTCGCGGCGCGCGCGCGACGGCCGGTTCATCGAGCGCATCGGCTTCTACGATCCCAAGGCGCCGGAAGGGCGGGAGAGGCTGCGCATCGACGGCGCGCGCCTGACGCACTGGACGGGCAAGGGCGCCCGGCTCTCGGACACCGTGGCGAGGCTCGTCAAGCAGCACGGTGGGCAGAAAGCCACAGCCTGAAAAGCTGGTGACGATGGGGCGGATCTCCGCCCCGTTTGGCGTCAGGGGCTGGGTGAAAGTCCAGCCGAACACGGCGGCGGCGCAGAACCTCCTGGCCTACAAGACCTGGTGGGTGGAAGACGGCGGCGAGTGGCGCGATCGCTCGGTTGCGCAGGCAAAGGTACACGGGCGCACGGTGGTCGCGAAGCTTGATGGTTGCGAGGACCGCGATGCGGCGATTGCGTTGCGGGGCAAGTTGGTGGCGGTGCCGCGGGCCGAGCTGCCGGGTACGCAAAGCGGCGAGTATTACTGGGCCGACTTGATCGGCCTCGCGGTGGTGAACGAAAGCGCGCAGGCGCTGGGCCGGATCTCCGGCATCCTGCAGACCGGCGCGAACGACGTACTGGTCGTAACCGGGGAGCGCGAGCGGCTGATCCCGTTCATCGCGGCGGTGATCCGGGACGTGGACCTGGGCGCTGGCGTGGTGCGGGTGGAGTGGGGCGCGGACTACTGAACTATGTTCCAGTTCGACGTGGTCACGCTGTTCCCGGAGATGTTCGAGGCCGTGACCGAGAGCGGCGTGACCGGACGGGCCCGGGAGCGCAAACTCTTCGAGCTGGTGCTGTGGAACCCGCGCAGCTTCGCGGCCAACAGCTACCGCACCGTGGATGACCGCCCGTACGGGGGCGGCCCCGGGATGGTGATGATGGCGGAGCCGCTGGAAAAGGCGCTGACGGCGGCGCGCCAGCGGCAGAAGAGCGCGGGGGTGAAGCAGTCGAGAACGGTGTACCTCTCGCCGCAGGGCCGTCCGCTCGACCACCGGCGGGTGATGGAATACGCGGCGTTGCAGGGGCTGGTGCTGCTCGCGGGGCGTTACGAAGGCGTGGATGAGCGGCTGATGGGGCGGGCAGTCGACGAGGAAGTTTCCATCGGCGACTACGTGCTGACGGGGGGCGAGCTCGCGGCGATGGTGGTGATGGACGCGGTGGTGCGGCAGATGCCGGGCGCGCTCGGCGACGCGGAATCCGCGGGCCAGGACTCGTTCGCGGACGGACTGCTCGACTATCCGCACTACACCCGGCCCGAGGTCTACGAGGGCGGGGCGGTGCCGCCGGTGCTGCTCTCCGGCAACCATGCCGAGATCGCACGCTGGCGGATGAAGCAGGCGCTCGGGCGCACGTGGCGGCGGCGGCCGGAGCTGCTGGAGAAGCGGGGGCTCACCGCCGATGAACGGATGCTGCTGGACGAATACAAGAGGGAGGAGGAGGCTCAGATGACCCTCACCCCTTCCCCCTCCAGCCCCTCACCCCCGCCCCTCTCCCGAGTGGAGAGGGGGGGCTCGTGATGCCCTTCTCCCCTTGGGAGAAGGGCATGGGATGAGGGATCGCGAGGGGAAAAGTACAGCGCGGGATTGAATCCAAGCCAATCCCGCAAATTGGAGAATCGAACATGGACATCATCAAACAGCTCGAGGCCGACGAGATCAAGCGCCTCGGAAAAGAGATCCCCGAGTTCGCGACCGGCGACACGGTGGTCGTGAACGTGAGCGTGGTGGAAGGCGATCGCAAGCGCGTCCAGGCCTACGAGGGCGTGGTGATCGCCAAGCGCAACCGCGGCCTCAATTCCTCGTTCATCGTGCGCAAGATCTCTTCCGGCGAGGGCGTGGAGCGCACGTTCCAGACCTACTCGCCGCTCATCGCGAGCATCGAGGTCAAGCGCCGCGGGGACGTCGGCCGGGCGAAGCTCTACTACCTGCGGGAGCGTACCGGCAAGAAGGCGCGCATCCGCGAGAAGCTCGAGGCGGGTGTGGAAGGCGAGCCGGGCGAAAGCCGCGAGTAATCGGTGGTCCGGCGCGGGCGCCGGACCGGGTGAGGAGCCGAAATGATCCACATTCTGGTGCACGACAAGAAGGACACCGTCGGCGTCATCGTGGTCGAGGGCATCAAGGCCGGCCAGGAGCTGACCGGCTGGGTGATGGAGGACGACTCGACCATCAAGGTGAAGGCGCTGAATGACATCCCGATCGGGCACAAGCTCGCCTTGAAGGACATCGCCAGCGGCGAAACGGTGATCAAGTACGGCTTCGACATCGGGAAGGCCGTCGCGCCGATCCGCAGGGGCGAGCACGCCCACGTCCAGAACATGAAGACCAAGCGCTGGTAGGAGGGACATTCAGATGATCTCGCCCAAAGCAACCTTCCAGGGCTACCGCCGCGAGAACGGGCGCGTCGGCATCCGCAACCACGTCCTCATCCTGCCGGTCGACGACCTGTCCAACGCCGCCGCCGAGGCGGTCGCCAACAACGTCAAGGGCGCAATGGCGATCCCGCATCCCTACGGCCGGCTGCAGTTCGGCGCCGACCTGGAGCTTCATTTCCGCACGCTGATCGGCGCGGGATCGAACCCCAACGTCGCCGCCGTCGTCGTGATCTGCATCGAGGAACAGTGGGCTAAGCGCGTCGTGGATGGAATCGCAACGACCGGCAAACCGGTCACCGGCTTCGGCATCGAGCTCCATGGTGACCACGACACGATCATGCGCGCCTCCAAGGTCGCGAAGGAATACGTTCAGTGGGCATCCGAGCTGCAGCGCGCGGAGTGCCCGGTCAACGATCTGTGGGTCTCCTGCAAGTGCGGCGAATCGGACACCACTTCCGGCTGCGGCTCCAATCCCACCGTCGGCAACGCGTTCGACAAGCTCGAGCCGCTCGGCGTGACGATGTGCTTCGGCGAGACCACCGAGATCACGGGCGGCGAGAACATCGTCGCTGACCGCTGCGCGACCCCGCAGGTGCGCGAGGCGTGGATGCGGGTGTTCGACCGCTACCAGGAGGTCGTCAACCGCCACAAGACCAGCGACCTCGTGGACTCGCAGCCGACCAAGGGCAATATCGCCGGCGGCCTCACCACCATCGAGGAGAAGGCGCTCGGCAACATCCAGAAAATCGGCAAGAAGTGCAAGGTGATCGGCGTGCTCGACAAGGCCGAGACGCCGAACCGCCCCGGTTTGTGGTTCATGGACTCCTCCTCGGCCGCCGCGGAGATGGTGACGCTGTGCGCCGCCGCCGGCTACGTCGTCCATTTCTTCCCCACCGGCCAGGGCAATGTCATCGGCAACCCGATCCTGCCGGTGATCAAGTTGACCGCCAATCCGCGCACTGCGCGCACCATGGGCGAGCACATCGATCTCGACGTCTCGGGCCTGCTGCAGCGGCAGAAGAATATGGACCAGTGCGGCGACGAGCTGCTCCAGGTGATGCTGCGCACCTGCAATGGCCGGTTGACCTGCGCGGAGGCGCTTGGCCACCGCGAGTTCGTGCTCACGCGGCTCTACGAGTCGGCCTGAGCCGGCGGTCCGCGCCCGGGGCGCAGCGGGGCCTTCGCCGATGGCGCAATTGAGAGGAGCGGACATCCTCGCCCGCGCGCTCGCGGGCGCAGGCGTGCGCCATCTCTGCTCCCTGTCCGGCAACCAGATCATGCCGGTGTACGACGCCGCGCTCGAGGCACGGCTGTCGATCCTCCACGTGCGGCACGAAGGCGCGGCCGTGCACATGGCCGACGCCTGGGGACGGTTGACGGGCGAGCCCGGCGTCGCGCTGCTGACCGGGGGTCCTGGCCACGCGAATGGCGTGGGGGCGCTCTACACCGCCCTCGCGGCCGAATCGCCCATGGTCATGCTCTCGGGGCACGCGCCGCTGGCGGAGCTGGGCCGCGGCGCTTTCCAGGAGATGGCGCAGGCCGATCTTGCCGCGCCGGTCACCAAGGCCTCGTGGACAGCACAGCGCGCGGACACGCTGGGCGAGGACATCGAACGCGCACTGCGCATCGCCCGCTCGGGCCGACCCGGGCCCGTGCACGTAAGCCTGCCCTTCGACGTCCTCGAGGCGAGAGTCGAATCCGAAGCAGTTACCCCTTCGCGTCTCACCGCACCCGCTTCGCGTGGGCTCGATGAGTCCACGCGCGACGCCGTGATCGCGGAGCTCGCGCGAGCGCAACGGCCGCTTGTGCTGACCGGGCCCGCGATGGCCAATGGCGCAGGTCGGGAGGCGCGCGAGCGCCTCGCGGAGGCGATCGGCGTTCCAGTCGTGTGCATGGAGAGCCCGCGTGGTATCAATGATCCCGGGCTTGGCGCGTTTGCCGAGGCGCTGCGCGAAGCGGATCTCGTGGTGCTCCTTGGCAAGCAGCCGGATTTCACGCTGCGCTTCGGCGCTCCACCGGCGGTGGCCGCCGACTGCCGCTTTGTCGTCATCGATCCCGAGCCGGCCGCGCTCCGGCGCGCCTTGACCACGCTGGCACCGGCAGCGCGCGTACGGATCTCGGCGCTCGCCGATCCGCTCGCCGCGGCTCATGGGCTTGCGGCAGGCGCGCGCACGGTAGGCGCGCCGCAGTGGACGCGCGACGTGCAATCCGCCATCCGGTTCCGCCCCGCGGATTGGCGGACGCTTGCCTCCCGCCCCGAGGGGCCATTGCACCCGGTGGAGGTGGGCCGCGCCGTGCAGCGGATACTTGACCGCTCCCGCGACGCGGTGCTGGTTGCCGACGGCGGCGAATTCGGTCAATGGGCGCAGGCTTGCGCGAGCGCGCCGACGCGGCTCATCAACGGTCCCGGGGGCTCCATCGGGTCCGCCATCCCGTTCGCGCTGGCCGCGCGCCTTGCGCGGCCCGAAGCGACCGTCATCGCCATGCTGGGCGACGGCACCTTCGGCTTTCACCTCGCCGAGTTCGATACGGCGGCGCGCGGTGCGCTGCCGTTCCTCGCCGTCGTCGGCAACGACGCCTGCTGGAACGCCGAGCACCAGATCCAGTTGAGAGCCTACGGCCGCGACCGCGCCCATGGTTGCGAGCTGCTGCCGGCGCGCTACGATCAGGCGGTGGCGGCATTGGGCGGACACGGCGAGCACGTGGAACGAGCTGCGGACCTCGTGCCCGCCCTGGAACGAGCGCTTGTGTCGCGGCGGCCGGCGTGCGTGAACGTCATGATCGAGCGCGCGCCGGCGCCGACCGTCGCGCGCGGTGCCGCGGTGGGCGCGGGGGCGATGCATTGATGAACAGTTTGAGCGTCTCGGTCTGGCGCGGGCGGGAGTCGGGGAGCTACCAGCTATTCGACGTGCCGCGCCTCGAGAGCCAGACAGTGCTCGATGTCGTGACCTACATCCAGCGCGCGCTCGATCCGACGCTGGCATATCGCTACGCGTGCCGGGTCGGCATGTGCGGCTCGTGCGCGATGACCGTCAACGGCCGTGCGCGCTGGACCTGCCGCACCCACGTGGACAAGGTCGCCCGCGATGGCCGCCTCGAGATCGGGCCTCTCAACAACCTGCCGGTGGTGCGCGACTTGGTCACCGACATGACCGTCTTTTTCGACAAGTGGGCGAGCGCGCACGGCCGCTTCCAGGGCGGCGCGAGCCGCAGGGACGGGTTTGCGCGGGTATCGCCCGACTCGCCGGCGCGGCGCCTGGCGGACGCGGGCGTCGAGTGCATCGGCTGCGGCGTGTGCTACAGCTCGTGCGACGTGGTCGCCTGGAATCCCGCGTATCTGGGTCCCGCGGCGTTGAATCGCGCCTGGACGCTGGTGAACGACGAGCGCGACACCGGCAACCGCGCGCGGCTCGCGGCGGTGGCGGGCGATGCCGGCTGCCACGCCTGCCACACACACATGAGTTGCAGCGAGCGCTGCCCCAAGCAGATATCGCCCACAGCGTCCATTGCCGGACTGAAACGCGCCGCAATGGTCGCTGCACTGAAGGGCGATATCTGAGTGACGAGGTGACTCGGTGACGAGCGGCGAAAGCCTGAGTACTCGGACGCAGGTGCTGTTGTGGACGGCCCAGCGGGCGAGCGCGGTCGTTCTGGCTGTGTGCGTGCTGGTCCATCTCGCCACGGTCATCTATGCCGTGCGCAACGGGCTCTCGGCCGCGGAGCTTCTCGGCCGCACGCGCGGGAGTCACGGGTGGCTCGGTTTTTACGCGATATTCGTCGCCGCGGTCGCGGTGCACGCGCCGATCGGATTGCGCAGCGTACTGGCGGAAACGTTCAACTGGCGCGGCACGGGCCTGGACATCACTGTCGTGGCGATCGGCCTCGCGCTTGCGATCTGGGGCTTGCGCGCGGTTTACGCCGTGTTCATATGAAGAGCGACTTCCGCGCCCGCAATCACCCGGCCTACTGGGCCTTCGCCGTGCACCGCGTCTCGGGGGTGCTGCTTGCGGTTTTCCTCCCGCTTCATTTCTGGGCGCTGGGACAGGCATTGCACGGGGAAGCGCGGCTCGACGCCTTCCTGCGCTGGAGCGATCAGCCGCTGGTGAAATTCGCGGAGACGGTTCTGGTGCTGCTGCTCGCCGCGCACTTGACGGGCGGGCTGCGCGTGCTGGCGCTGGAATTTCTGGCGTGGCGCGATTGGCAGAAGAGCCTGCTTGCCGCGGCATGGGGTGCTACGCTGGTGGCGGGATTGCTGTTCCTGCTGAACCTGTAGGTTTATGCAGCGACCGGGAGACGGGCATGACGGTTTCGTGTTTGCGCAGGATCATTGGGGTGTTCTGCTTGTTGATGGGGGGCGCGGGTCCAACGGTCGCGCAAACCTATCCAGTCAAGCCGGTTCGCGTCATCGTGCCGTTCCCGCCGGGTGGCGCGGCGGACATCGTGGCGCGCGCGATAACACAGGAGATGGGCAGGGCATGGGGCGCGCAGGTGGTCGTGGACAACCGCGCCGGCGCGGGCGGGCTGATCGGCGCCGAGCAGGCGGCGCGCGCCGCGCCCGACGGATACACGCTGCTGTTCGCGTCCGCCAGCCCGATGACGGTCAGCCCGCACCTCGCGGCGAAGCCTCCCTACCACCCGCTCCGGGATTTCACCCCGATCGTCCTGATCGGGTTCTCGCCGAACCTGATCGTGGTGCATCCGTCGCTGCCGGCCCGGAGCATGAAGGAGATGATTGCGCTTGCCCGGGCGCGGCCGGGCCAGATCAACTACGCCTCCAACGGCGTGGGCACGCTAAGCCACCTTGCCATGGAGCTCGTCAAGTACCGGGCGCGCATCGACCTCGTGCACGTGCCGTATAAAGGCGGCGCGCCGGCGATCATCGATACCGTGGCGGGGCACTGCTCGGTCTTCTTTGCCGCCTATCCCACGCTGTCGGGGCAGCTGAAGGCGGGCAGGCTGCGGGCGCTCGCGGTGACCAGCGCCCGGCGGATCGCGCTGGCGCCGGAACTGCCGACGGTGGCGGAGGCGGCGCTGCCCGGATTCGAGGCGACGCAGTGGTGGGGCGCGTATGGACCGGTCGGCCTGCCGGTGGATCTCGTGGCACGGCTCAATGCGGACATCGGAAGAGCGCTCCTCACCGCCGAAGTGAAGACCCGCCTCGCCGCCGATGGGGCGGAGCCCGCGGGCGGCACACCCGGCGACCTCGCCGCCTATCTCAGAACCGACTACGAGCGCTGGGGTAAAGTGGTCAAGGCATCCGGCATCCGCGCCGAGTAGAACCACCCCCACCCCAACCCTCCCCCTGAGGGGGAGGGATACACGAACATGGCGAAGCGGCCCAATTTCCTGATTATCCTGATCGACGACCTGCGCTTCGACGAGTTCGGCGCGGGCGGCCATCCCTACATGAAGACGCCGCACGTCGATCGCATCGCGCGCGAGGGCGCGATTTTCGAGCGCGCGTTTCACACGACGCCGATCTGCTCGCCCAACCGCGCCTCTGTCCTGACCGGCCAGTATGCGAGCCGCCACGGCATCATCGACAACGTCGCGCGCGACGCCGCGAGCCACCGCCTGCCGAACTACCACCTGGAGCTGAAGCGGCGCGGCTACGAGACCGCGCACATCGGCAAATGGCACATGGGCAACAGCGGGGGGCCACGACCGGGTTACGACACCTGGGTGAGCTTCGACGGCCACGGGCGCCTGAACGACCCGAAGCTGAACGAGCAGGGCACCTACGTGCAGCACACCGGATACATCACGGACATCATGAACGCGATGGCAGTCGAATACGTGAGCCGCAGGCACGACAAGCCCTGGTCGCTCTTCTTCGCACACAAGGCGGTGCACCCGGACGCGGAGCAGGCGGCGGACGGCACGTTCAAGATGGACGGCTACCGCCCTGCCGAGCGGCACAAGGACCTCTACCGGGGCTGCGTGTTCCCGAAGAAGCCCAACATGCTTACGCCCGCGGAGATCGTGAAGAGCAAGCCTGCGTGGGAGGAGGCGCTCCGGCTGCGGACCAACGCGCAGTCCCGCGCGCTGCTCGATGCGATCCACGCCGGCGAGCAGGAGGAGATACGGCTCCGCGCCTGCATGATGGCGGCGGTGGACGAGGGCGTCGGCATGCTCTTCCAGGCGCTCGAGCGGACCGGGCAGCTCGACGACACCTTCATCCTGTTCTTCGGCGACAACGGCTATTTCTTCGGCGAGCATGGGCTGGGGCCGGAGCGCCGTTTTGCCTACGAGGAGGGCATCCGCGCGCCGTTCATCGCGCGCTTCGCGAAGCGCATCAAGCCCGGCACGCGCATCACGGATCTCGTCATCTGCCAGGACATCGCACCGACGTTGATCGAGCTCGCAGGCGGAAAGCCGGGCCCGCACGTCCAGGGCCGCTCGCTGCTGCCGCTCTTCACCGGAAGGAACGGGAAAAGCGGGGCGGGCTGGCGCAAGTCGTTCCTGATGGAGTACTGGGCGGAGAACGCCTATCCCTGGCTCGTCGGCATGACCTACAAAGCCGTGCGCACGCAACGCCACAAGTACATCCGGTGGGTGAACCGCAGCCGCAACGGCGAGCTCGACGAGCTCTACGATCTCGACCGCGACCCCTACGAGATCGCGAATGTGATCAACCGGCCCGCGTACCGGGCGGTGCGCGAGAAACTGCGCCGAGAGCTGCGGCGCCTCGCGGTGGAGGCGGGCGGCCTCTGATTTCCGCTGCCTTGCTGCGCCAAGCGCTTATCGGGTAAGGTTGTCCCGAATCCGTTTCCCGTCAGAACGAATCCGAGGAGAAGACCATGCGTATCGCGAGATGGCTTGCCCTGCCAGCCGTGGTGTGGACTGCCTTTGCGGCCCATGCCCAGACCTACCCCGCCAAGCCAGTGCGGATCATCGTGCCCTTCGCGCCTGGCGGAGCGACCGACATCGTGACGCGCCTGCTGGGACAGAAGCTGACCACGACCTGGGGCCAGCAGGTGGTGGCGGACAACCGCGCGGGCGCCTCGGGCAACATTGGCGCGGAGCTGGCTGCGAAGGCGCCGCCCGATGGCTATACGTTGTTCATGACTTCAGGGTCGGTGATCGCCGCGAACCTGCACATGTTCAGGAAGCTTAACTGGAACCCGGAAAAGGACCTGGTGGCGATCACCAATGTCGCGAGCGGGCCGCAGATCATCGCAACACACCCGAGCGTTCCGGCGCGGACCGTCAAGGAGCTGATCGCGCTCGCCAAGGCGAAGCCCGGCGAGATTACCTTCGGCTCCGCCGGAGTCGGCACGCAGACGCATCTCGCGGCCGAGAATTTCCTCTTTACCGCCGGCATCAACGCCACTCACATCCCGTACAAGGGCGAAGGCCCGGCGATGGTGGACCTCGTGGCGGGGCAGATCGTGTTCGTCACGCCCAACCTCTCGGCGGCGATCGGCTACGTGCAGCAGGGCCGCCTCCGCGCGCTGGGCGTCACCAGCAAGCAGCGCGTGCCGCAGCTGAAGGACGTGCCGGCGGTTGCCGAAACCCTGCCCGGCTTTGAGAACCTGGGCTGGTTCGGGCTGATGGCGCCGACCGGGACCCCCGCCGCCGTCATCGACAAGGTCTACCGTGACACCGCGGCGGCGCTGAAGGCCGAGGACCTGCGCAAGCGCTTCGAGGATCTCGGCATGGCGCCGGTCGGCAACCCGCCCGCCGATTTCGCGAAAGCGATCCGCGAGGAATCGGCGCGGTGGGCCAAGGTCATCCGTGCGCGCAAGCTGGAAATTAACTGAACGGATCTCCGGATAATTCGTGAAGATCGACTTGAAGCAGGTCGAGGAGGCGTGCAAGGATCTCTACATTCGCGCCCTCAAGATCCTGCCGCCGGATATCAAGCAGGGCCTTGACCGGCTCGACGCATCCGAGACCAGCCCGCGCGCGAAACGTGTACTGGGCACACTCATCAAGAACGTCGCGGTGGCGGAAGCGACCGATAATCTCACCTGCCAGGACACGGGGGTGCCGATCTACAACGTCACGATCGGGCGTAACGTCCAGGTGGACGGCGTCGACCTCGAGGCCGCGATCACGCGGGGCTGCGCGCGGGCGACGAGCGAGCATCCGCTGCGTTCATCGGTGGTGCACCCGATCACCCGGGTCAACGATCAGACGTCGTGCGGGATCCGGATCCCGGCGATCCACATTGGCTTCTCCGAACGCCCGGAGGAGCTCACCATTCAGATGATCCCCAAGGGCAGCGGCTCGGAGAACAATTCCTGGCTCAAGATGGCGGTGCCGGCCGAAGGGGTGGACGCGATCAAGACCTTTGTCGTGGACTGCGTGCTCGACGCCGGCGGCAAGACCTGTCCGCCGACCATTGTCGGCGTCGGCGTCGGCGGCAGCGCGGATCTGTGCGTCGCGCTCGCCAAGCTCGCAGCGATCCGTCCACTCGGCACGCATAGCGAGGACACGGAAGGCGCGAAGCTCGAGGCGGAGTTGACGCGCGCGGTGAATCAGCTCGGAGTCGGCCCGCAGGGGCTGGGCGGCGACTCCACCGCTTTCGCCGTGCACGTGGAGCTCGCGGCGACGCACATCACTATGAACCCGGTGGCGGTGAATATGCAGTGCCACGCCGCACGCCGCGCCTCGGCGACCTTCACGCCGAAGGGCATGACCTACGGCTTCTAAGAGTCCCTAACACAATGAAACGCGCGATGCGCTGTCACGATTTTGGCTCAGGGCGCGAAGCGAGCCGCAGCCAATATGTCGATATTGACAAGGGGAGCGACAAAGCCATGGGCCAAAACTCGTGCCAGCCCCCGAGATGTCATTGGATGTTCTGATGCCAGCGCCGGGGTTGCGGCCAAAATCGGCGCTTACTTTGTCGGCCGGCTTGGCCATATGTTCAATATGCCCTGCGCCGTCCTTCGCGTCATCACCGATTTTGGCTCGCAACGCACGCGTGTTTCATTGTGTTAGGGACTCTAAGTGGCTCATCACGACTTCACGGCGCCGGTAACGGATGAGCAGGTCCGGTTGCTCCGCGTGAGCGACACGGTGACGCTCAACGGCACGCTCTACGGCATACGCGATGCGACCCTCATCCACATGTTCGACCGCGGGCGCAGGACGCGCTTCGACCTTCACGGCCATGCCCTGATCCACACCGCGCCCAATGTCAGGAAGGTCGCGCGATCCAAGCAGCACCCGACGGGCTACGCGCCGGTGTGCGTCGGCACGACCACCAGCGCCCGCATGGAGCGCTTCACGCGCCCGCTGATGCGGGAATACGGCGCGCGCATCCTGATCGGCAAGGGCGGGCTCGGGGAGGGATCGGCTGTGGCATTCCGGGAGCTGGGGGGCGCCTACCTTGCGGTCATCGGTGGCGCCGCCGCCCTCGAGACGACATGGGTCGAGGCGATCGAGGACGTGGACCTCGACGATCTCAATCCCGAGTCCCTGTGGAAATTCCGGGTGAAGGGCTTTGGCCCGCTGCTCGTCGCGATGGACGCTCACGGCGGCAGCCTCTATCAGGAAGTGAACACCCAGGCGCGGTCGCGGCGCGCCGCCGCGCTCGCCTCCCTTGGGGTCAAGCGTGACCCGTGACTGGTGGCGCTTGACCGGTCGCGACTCACGCCTCGCTCGTCATCGCTCTCCGTCGTGAAACAGCTCAAGACCGACATCCTGATCCTTGGCTCCGGCGGCGCGGGGTTGTTCGCCGCGCTGCACGCGCACCAGGCGGACCCGGCGCTCTCCATCACGATCGCGGTGAAGGGGCTTCTCGGCAAATGCGGCTGCACGCGCATGGTGCAGGGCGGATACAACGTCGCGCTCGCGCCGGAGGATTCCGTCGAGCGCCACTTCATGGACACGATCGAGGGCGGCAAGTGGCTCCCCGACCAGGAGCTCGCCTGGACGCTCGTCACGGTGGCGGTCGAGCGCATTCGGGAGCTCGAAAACGAGCTCGGCTGCTACTTCGACCGCAACCCCGACGGCACCATTCACCAGAAGGCGTTCGCGGGGCAGACCTTCGACCGCACCGTGCACAAGGGCGACTTGACCGGCATCGAGATCATCAATCGCCTCGCCGAGCAGGTGTGGGCGCGCGGCATCGCGCGGCTGGAGGAGCACCGGGCGGTGGAGCTCATCCGGAACCGGGAGGGCGACGCGCTCGCGGGCGTGCTGATGGTGGACGTGAGGAGCGGCGAGTTCGTGCTGGTACAGGCGAAAGCGGTGCTGCTCGCGACTGGCGGCGGGCCGACCATGTACAAGTACCACACGCCCTCCGGCGACAAGACCTGCGACGGGCTCGCCATGGCGCTGCGCGCGGGATTGACGCTCCGCGACATGGAGATGGTGCAGTTTCATCCGACCGGTCTGCTGGCGGGGCCCGGCACGCGCATGACCGGCACCGTGCTCGAGGAGGGCCTGCGCGGCTCCGGCGGCTATCTCCTGGATGGATCGAAGCGGCGCTTCATGCAGGACTACGATCCCAAGGGCGAGCGCGCCACGCGCGACATCGTCTCGCGCGCGATCTACGCCGAGATGCGGGAAGGGCGCACGACGCCGAACGGGGGTGTCTATATCAGCATGGGCCATCTCGGGCCGGAACGGGTGCGCAGGGAGTTCAAGGGAATGGTCGAGCGCTGCGCCGACTGCGGCTTCGACCTCGCGGGCGGCCTGGTGGAGGTGGTGCCGACCGCGCACTACATGATGGGCGGGGTCATATTCCGTGGTGACTGCACGACGGAGCTGCCGGGCCTCTTCGTTGCCGGTGAGGACTCCGGCGGCGTGCACGGCGCGAACCGCCTCGGCGGCAACGGTGTCGCCAATTCCACCGTGTTCGGCGGCATCGCCGGCGAGGCGATCGCGCCCTGGGTGAAGCGGCAGGGCGAGTTCCGCGAACCCGACACGGTCGCGGTCGAGGCGGCGGTCGCGCGCGCGCGCGCGCCGCTCGGCAGGCGGGCCGGCGACCTCAACGCCATCCGCGAGTGGCTCTCCGACGTGATGTGGGACGATGTCGGTATCATCCGTGACGCCACATCGCTTGCGCGCGCCGAGGGCGCCCTCGATGAGCTCGAGGCGCAGCTCGATGTGGCGGGTGTCGCCGGCTCGGATCTCGCGTTCAACCTGACCTGGCACGACTGGTTGAACCTCAAGAACCTGCTGCTGGTCTCGAAAGCAATCCGCGCGTCCGCGGCGGCGCGGGAAGATTCGCGCGGCGCGCATTACCGCGCGGATTTCCCGGAGGTACGTGATCTCGAGCGATCGCGTTACGTCTGTGTCGGCTGGCGCGATGGCCGCTTCGGCATTTCCACGCGCCCGGTCGAATTCACCCGCGTGCGGCCGGGCGAGACCCTGCTCAAGGAGGCCGCAGTGGCCTGAGGGGTGAGGATCACTTCAACGAGGGAGAGCTCATGAACCATCCGTACGCATTCATCGTTGCGCTGGCGTGCCTGTCTGCGCTGCCGGCTGTGGCGCAGGAGTATCCGGCCAAAGCGGTCCGGGTCGTCGTGCCGTTCCCTCCAGGCGGCGGCAGTGACACCATCGCCCGCCTCGTCACGCAGAAACTGACGGGAGCGCTCGGACAACCGGTCGTCGTAGACAACCGGGCGGGGGCGAGCGGCAACATCGCGGGCGAGATCGTCGCCAAGTCGCCAGCGGACGGCTACACGCTGCTGTTCGGCAATTCGTCGCTGTCGATCAGCCCGGCGGTGTTTCAGAAACTCAACTTTCACCCGGTGAAGGACCTGACGCCGATCTCCATGGCTTCGTCCTACCCCTTTGCGCTCACCGTGCATCCGTCACTTCCCGTGCAGTCGGTAAAGGGGCTGGTCGCGTTGGCGAAGGCCAAGCCGGATGCGCTCGCCTACGCCTCGGCCGGGGCCGGCACCATGTCGCACATGGCGATGGAGCTGCTGCGGCTGCGCACCGGGATCCGGGCCCAGCACCTGCCGTACAAGGGGGCGGCGCCGGCATCGATCAGCGTGATCTCGGGCGAAACGCAGGTCGCTTTCCTGGTGATGCCCGTGGCGCAGGTCCAGGTCAAGGCCGGCAAGCTGCGCGGTCTCGGGGTCGCGGCGCCAGCGCGCTCTCCCGCGATGCCTGAGATGCCGACCATGAGGGAAGCCGGTGTGCCGGATCACGAAGCCGTGCAATGGAACGGCTTTTTCGCGCCGGCACGGACGCCGCCGGCGATCCTCGACCGGCTGCATCGCGAGGTGGCGAAGGCGGTGCATGACCCGGAAGTGCGGAAGCGCATCGAGGCCGAAGGCGCGACCCCGTCGGGGAACTCGCCGAGCGAGTTTGCCGCATTCTTCCGCGTCGAAGCGGAGAAGTGGGCCGACGTGGCGCGGCGCTCGGGGACCAAGCTCGACTGAGTGACGCCTGACGTGCAGTTCCCGTGAAGCTGTCCATAGACGAGCTGACGGATCTCGCTGCCCGCGCCCTGAAAAGAGCGGGCGCGTCGCGCGCAACGGCGCTTGCGACGGCGCAGGCGCTGGTCACGGCGGAAATGGAAGGGCTCTCCGGTCACGGCCTGTCGCGCGTTGCGCTCTACGCGCAGCATCTGCGGCAAGGCAGAGTGGACGGGAAGGCGAAGGCACGGATCGTCAAGAAGAAAGGCGCAACGTGCCTGGTGGACGCAGCCGGCGGGCTGGCGTTCCCGGCGTGCACGCTGGCAGTGAGAGAGGCGATCAAGCGCGCGCGGCGTTACGGCATCGCGTTCGCCGGCGTTACCAACAGCCATCACTTCGGCGCGGCCGCCTATCACCTCGCGCCCGTGGCGAACGCCGGGCTCATCGGCCTGGCCTTCACCAATTCGCCGTCCGCGATCAACGCATGGGGCGGGAAGAAGGCGTTCTTCGGCACCAATCCCATCGCCGCGGTCTTCCCGCGCAAGGGCGTCGATCCCGTTGTGGTGGACCTTTCGCTCACGGAAGTCGTGCGCGGGAAGATCATGCTCTACGCGAAGGAGGGGAAGCCCATCCCCCTTGGCTGGGCCGTGGACAAGGACGGCAACCCCACGACCGACCCGAAGGCGGCGCTGACCGGGAGCCTCACCGCGATCGGCGGCGTCAAAGGGACGGCGCTGGCGCTGATGGTGGAGGTGCTGTGTGTGGCGCTGACCGGCGCCGCCTTCAGTTTCGAGAACGACTCCTACTTCGAGCCCGGCGGGAAACCCCGCATCGGCCACGCCATCCTCGCCATCGATCCGGATGCGCTGGCCGGCGCGGATTCCTATTTTTCGCGGCTGGAAGTCCTGGTCTCGAAGATGCTCGAGGACGCTGGCGTACGCCTGCCCGGTGCGCGCCGTCAGCGCCTGGCGGCGCAAGCGCGCGCGGATGGAATCGACATCGGCGATGCCTTGCTGGCCGAGTTGCGCCAACTCGGCCGGCGGGCGTCCACATACTGACACCGCCATTGCGGCGGCTGATAAACTTCCGCCTCCAGCCTGGCCAGACTATGGAATGGTGACATGTACGACCTGAGCCTCACTCCCGAACAATTGGAATTCCGCGATACGGTGCGCGACTTCGTGGAAAGCGAGGTCAAGCCCGCCGCCCTCAATCCAAAGCGCCTTGAGCCATTCGAGAAGCCCCTGCTCGCGGGCCTTCTCGACAAGGCCGCGCAGATGGGGCTGCGTAGTCTCGCTCTGTCCGAAGAGGCGGGCGGCGCCGGCGCCGACGGACTCACCGCCTGCATCGTCATGGAAGAGCTGGGCGCCGGCGATGTGGACCTGGCTGCGGTGCTCGCGCAGACCGCGACGCTCGCCCATGTACTGTTCGACCGCTTGATGACGCCTGAGCAGCGCAAGCGCTTCCTGCCCGAATTCATAAGGAACGACGGCAATCATCTCGCCTTCGCGGGGCGCGATCCCGGCGCCGGCGCCGGCTGGAGCTACCATCGCCCGCTCGCCGAGAGCGCTGCGGATGTGCAGGCGGTGAAGCAAGGCAAGGAGTGGGTGGTGAACGGCGCTCTCGCTTTCGTTCCGAACGCCACGGTCGCGAAGCTGTTCGCGGTGCAGGTGCGCACCGGTGCGCAGGGCTTTGCGACGCTCCTCGTGCCGCGGAACACGCCCGGGCTCACGGTGCGCGAGCCATTGCGGGCGATCGGCGAGGTGATCCGCTGGCACCACGGCGCGGGCGCGGGCGTCGCGTTCAAGGATTGCCGCGTACCCGCGGACCAGGCGCTCGGCGGGAGCGCGGCCGCGCTCGCCGCGGAGCTCGCGCGCGGCGTGCCGCCGCTCGCGGCGGTGAATCTCGGGCTGGGGCGCGCGGCCTTCGAGGCTGCGGTGGAGTACGCGAAGCTGCGCCGCCAGGGCGGGCGTAACATCATCGAGCACCAGGCCATCGGCACCAAGCTCGCCGACTGCGCGATCCGGCTGGAGCTTGCCCGCAACGCGATCTGGAAAGCGGCCTGGACGCTCGATCACCCCGAAGCGGTCGCCGGCCGCAGCGTGTCCGACCTGCCGCTCCACACCGTCGCGCGGGTCTACACGGCTCAGGCGGTCAACGAAGTCGCGCTGCTGGCGGCCGAGTGCTTTGGCGCCATGGGCGTGATGCGCGACATGCCGCTGCAGAAGTACGTGCATGACTCGATGGTGTTCGTGCATTCGGAGGAGACCGACGGCGCCGCGAAGCTTGCGGTAGCCGAAGCGCTCGCCGGTTTCCGGCGGCCGGCAGCGGACGCCGCCTGACATTACGCATCTGGAGAGAAGACGATGGATTTTTCGCTGAACGAAGAGCAGCGCCACTGGCAGGCGGAGGCGCGCAAGTTCTCGGAAGAGGAACTGCGCCCGCACTCGCTCGAGCGCGACCAGATCGAGGGCGGCTTCGAGCCGTGGGACTGGGAGATCATCGAGAAAGGCTCGAAATTGGGCTTCCGCACGCTGGCGGTGCCCAAGGAGTGGGGCGGGCCCGGGGCGGACTTCGTGTCGCAGGCGCTGGTGATGGCGGAGCTCGCGCGCGGCGACAGCGCGATGTCGAAGGCGTTCAGCCAGAACTGGAAGTGGAGCCACCTCATTGCGTCCGCGTGCACCCACGACCAGAAGGAACGGTTCTTGAAGCACTTCCTCGCGGACCACCGTTACGTGATGGGCCGGGGCATCACCGAGCCCAACGCCGGGTCCGACAACCGCATGCCGCCGGAAGACGATCCCAAGGCCGGTTACCGGCTGCGCGCGGTACGCGACGGCGACCACTGGATTCTGAACGGTGAGAAGTGCTTCATTGCGAACGGCAGCGTCGGGTCGCTCTTCTTCGTGGACGCGCGCACCAACCCGGACGTCAACATCCGGAGCGGCGGGACGCTCTTCATGGTGCCGAAGACCACGCCGGGCTTCCGCATCGGCAAGGTGTTCAACAAGCGCGGCTGGCGCTTCTACCAGAACGCCGAGCTGATCTTCGAGAATGCGCGGGTGCCGCACGCCAACGTTGTCGGCGATGTCGGCACCGGCTCGGTCAAGGCAGGCAAGGGCGACACCACCGGCGGCGACATTTTCGGCGACCTCGAGCTCGCGGCGAATGCGCTCGGGGTATGCGACGACGCGTGTCAGATGGCGATGGCCTATGCCTCGACCCACAAGCGCGCGGGCCGGTATCTCATGGAGCATCAACTCGTGCAGCTGCGGATCAACGAGATGCATGCGTTGACCGAGGCACTGCGCTCGTACGTGATGCGCGTCGCATGGCAGCATGACCGCAAGGAGCACTCTGCCAACGCCGGCCTGGTGATGAACTGGTCGACCGACGTTATTCAGCGCGTAACGCGCCTCAACATGGAAATCCATGGCGCCGAGGGCTGCATGATGATCGCGCGCGTGGACAAGCTCGTGCGCGACGCCATGGTGTGGACGCACCTTGCCGGCGACACCGTGCAACGGGTCAAGGTCCTGCGGCGCCTGGGCAAGGGCGCGCGGATTGCGGCCGGGGCGAACGCCGATTGATCGCGGAGGAACCCATGAGGCATCTCATCGTCTTGCTGTTCATTGCCGCACTGGCGGGGTGCGGCGTCGATACCGCCACCACGGCGGCGACCGGTGCTTCCATCAAGAAACAGGAGATGGAAGAGGGCAAGCGCAGTCAGGAGCGCGCGCAGCAGCGCATCGACCAGATGCAGGAGCAGATGCAGCAGCGCGCCGAGCAGGCCGCCGGCGGCGAAAAGTGACGCAGTGATGCACCTCATTCCTTCACCATTCACCCTTCACCATTCAAAATCCTCTGTGCAGGAACCTGCGCTGCGTTGATTGTCGCGGCGTGCGCGACCCTGCCGCCCGCCGGAACGCCGCGTGACACCGCGCTTCACGCGCGCGTCGGCGCAATCCTCGAGCACCGCGGCCTCGGCGCGGACGCGCTTTCCGTAATCGACAACGTCATCCGCCACGACCTGACTCCGCCGCCGGCCGCGCCGCCCATCGTGCGCGAGCTGCTGGCGGACCCCATGGCGGCGGCGGACGCCGCGACGCTGTTCGATCGCGGCGTGGCGGGCGCGTTGCGCCGCTGGGTAGACAGCTTGTCCGTGAATGCCGCGCCGCAGCCCGTCCCCGGCATGGCACGCACGCCCTTGCGCGAGCTCCTCGACGCCTACCTGGCTGAGCTTGCCGAGGCGCAGCGCGACCTGCGGATGGCGGCGCGCGGCCCGGCGGTTGATGCAGACGCGCTCGTTGCGCAGCTCCGGGACAATCTGCTGTCGCCCAACCGGCTGCAGGAGATCGCGGCCGGCTACGATGAGCCCCAGCTTCGCCGCGCGACGAACGCGTTCATCAATGCGACCGCGCGTTTCACGCAGGCCCTGCGCGAGGGCGGCGCGCACGTTGAGTTCCCCGACACGAGTGTCCGGTTCGAATCCGCGATCGGTGTCGTCGTGATCGGCGCGCGAGGAAACGACGTGCACGTCCCCGATGCCGCCGTGATCGTCGATCCCGGCGGCAACGACCAGTACCTGCGCGCGCCGGCGACGGGCGGCGCGATTTCCGTCATCGTGGATCTCGGTGGCGATGATCGCTATCTCGGCTCCGACGTTGCCGTGCACGGGCTCTCGGCCATCGTGGACTTCTCAGGCGCCGACATCTACGCGATGGCGGGCCCGGGACTGGGTGCGGCGGTTGCCGGTGCATCGCTGGTGATCGACTTGTCGGGTGACGATCGTTATTCCGCCGAGCTGTTCGGGCAAGGCGCCGCCGCCCACGGGCTCGGCGCGATCGTGGATTTCAACGGCGACGACAGCTATCGACTGCGCGCCGGCGGGCAGGGATTCGGTCTCGCGGAAGGAGTGGGCGTTCTGTGGGACCGCGGCGGCAACGACACCTACGTGTCCGGGGGGCTCGTCGACCTCTACGGTCGGGGCGGAGGACTCAGCTGGGCGCAGGGCGCCGCGTTTGGCTTCCGCACTGCGCTTGGGGGTGGAATCGGCATCCTGCGCGACGACGCGGGCGATGACACCTACCAGGCGCAGATGTATGCCCAGGGCGCGGGCTACTACTACGGCCTGGGCCTGCTATGGGACCGCGGGGGCGACGACCGCTATCGCGCGACGCGCTATGCGCAGGGCAGCGGCGTGCACGAGGCGCTTGGGGTACTGCGCGACGAGTCCGGCAACGACCGCTACGAGCTGACGTTCGGCGTGGGGCAGGGCATGGGACTCGACCTCGCCGTGGGGATCCTGCTCGACGGTGCCGGCGACGATCGCTACCGGGCCCCGCTGCTTGCCCAGGGCGCTGCGACGGCCAACGGACTCGGTGTGCTCGCTGACGGCGGTGGAGCCGACCACTGGCACGTGGACGACCCGCGGCAGGCTTGGGGTCGGGCTGAGTGGTCACGCGGGCTGCCGACGTTGGGTATGCTGCTCTACGATCCGGCGCACGCTGCTTTCGCACGCAAGGATGGCGCATTGTCGCCGACGCTTGAAGCGGCCCGGTTCGGAGCGCCGCAGGGTGACGCTCCCGTCAGACACGAACCGGTGACAGCGCGCCGGTGTGCTGACGCCGCGGCCCCTGCCGGCGAAACCACGGTGCCGCTGCCCGAGGTGCTGCGCAGGCTCGCTCCCGCGTTTGCGGGCGGCGCTTTCGACACGGCGCTCTATGGCGAGGTGCAGCGGCGTCTCACGGCGCATCTCGAGGCGAGCCTCGGCGAGCTGCCGCGCGGCGACTTCGATGTATTGTGGTCGCTCGGCGAGGCGTTGCGCTGCGCGTTTGCCGGCGCGACGCCGGAACAGGCGGCAAACATGTGGGCCGCCATGGAGCGCGTGCTGGTCAGGGAGCCGGCAACGCCCTACGCGGGCGTGATCGCTGACGCATTGCGAGAGCGCCCGGCGCCCGCGCGGCAAATGGAGCGCATCCTGGCGGCGCTCGACACGCATCCCGCTTGCGGCGTGCGTTCGGCAGCGATGCGGTTGCGCGGCACGGCTGCCGACGGTGACGCGCGTGCGGCGGCGCTGCGTACGGCGCAGGCGGCCCTGCAATCGCCGTGCTGGCGGTTACAGTCGTCCGCGCTTGCCGTGCTGACGCGGCTGGGTGCTCCTCCGGCGGATTTCGGTGCGCTTCCGACTTTTTTGCGCCGAGCTCAGTTCGCCGCGAAGCAGTAGATCAATCCCGCCCCGCCCGACGCCCTCAGGTTCTCCAGGCTGCAGCCGCGCGAGAGGTGCGAGGAATTCCAGGAGCGCGAGGGCTCGTCGTCGCGCAGCCCCAATCGATCGTGATGCCCGACGATCGCCGCGCCCGCGCCGCTCAGCGTCCAGTTGCCGCAGGTGGTCTTGCCGGGATCGCCCGCCATCGCGGTGCCGTCGGGCCGCGAGCCGGTGAGGATATCGTGCTCGTTGGGCGTATCGCCGCGCCCGTTGACCAGCTGCCCCTTCTCGGTGAGCGCGGTCTGCTTGTTGAGATTGTTGTTGCCATGCAGCTCGGCGAGATTGCTCGCGATCACCACGCCCCTGGCGTTCTGCCACGGCCCCTTCCCGATGCGGTCCCGGGCGTGCACCGTGGGCGAGCCAGGCGCGAGCGAGTTGCTGAGGTAGGCGCGCCAGGTGCGATGCCCTGCGCCCGCAGCGGCTGCGAGCGCCTGGCAATGCTGGTCGGCGCCTTCCAGACCGCCGAGGTCCGCGCCCCGGCCGGTGCCGACGCTGGAGATGAAGAAGCTCATGCCGTGCTGCTGCCGGAACGAGGTGCAACTGCCAAGCCCAAGCGCGAGCAGCACGCCGCATGTAATCATGCCGGTAGTCTTCATGGTGTGCCTCCAATCGGGTGAATCCATCTTCCGTCACCGGGTCGCGGCCGCGATCGTCTCCTTCAACAGCTCGAAGTTCGAGCGATCCATCCTGATCTCGCCGCGGTTGATCTTGCGGTCGATCTCCAGGACCGCGTCGTTGAACGGCGTCGGGATGCCGAGCTCCCGGCCCTTCCGCGACACGATGCCGGTGATGAATTCCATCTCGCTCTTGCGGCCCTTGATGTGGTCGTGGATGGGGGCGGTGCGCGAGCGGCTGCCCACGTGCCGCATCAGGGCTTCGCGGGTGGTCTTGAGATTCTCGTCGCTCGTCCCCGCGAACTCGTCCGCGCGCAGGCCGAAGATCGGCTCGATGCGGTAGCCGAGCGCGGCGCCCACCGCCAGCGACTCGCGGCCGATGCTGGCGGCGACGTCGGCCATGCCCGGGAGGACCGCCGCCTCGCCGTTGCGCAGTCCCAGCAGCCCGTGCGGACCCATGGTCATGGTATTGGCGATGAGCTTGGTCCACTTCGCGCCGTAGATATTGGCGGTCACGTCGCAGCGCGCCACGTGCGAGAGGATAGTCTGGATTTCTTTCACCCGCGGCGTGTAGAAGCCGTCGAGCTCCCCCACTGCGAACCACGTGCCCTGGTGCGTGGTGTTGCGCTGCACGAGGCCGGGCGTGAAGATCTCCGCCGACAGCTCGATGCAGCAGCCCACGGTGCGGTTGCGCCCCACGATGGACGCGATCGAGTCGTCGTTCATGCCGTTCATGACGCCGACCAGCACGCCATCGCTCTTGAGGTAAGGCTTGATGAATTCGGCCAGCCAGCGGTGGTCGTACGACTTCACCGCGAGGAACACGATGTCGAACTCCAGGTTGGCGGAGGCGAGATCGCACAGGTGAAGCGCGTTGATCGGCACCTTGATGTCGCCGTCCGCCACCTGGATGTGCAGCCCCGTCGCCCTGAGCGCCTCCACCTGTGCCGGCCACTGGTCGATGACCGTGATGTCGTAGCCTGCTTTCGTCAGATCGGCGCTCACGCTGCTGCCGATCGCGCCGGCGCCGAGCACCGCTATCTTTCGTTTCACGTTGCCTGCCTCACTGTCTCCAGAATCGTCGCCGGCGTCGGCTCCTCGGGAAATGCACTATCATCCTGTGCCGCGCCGCGACGGCGTCAATCCGGCAACACGCCAAGGGAGAATCCACATGCTATGGGCCATTTCCTGCGTTGACAACTCGAACACCGCCGCCACCCGTGAGAAGGTGCTGCAGCCCCACCGCGACTACCTGCAGAGCCAGAAAAGCATCCTGGTGCTCGCGGGCGCGACGCAGAACGACGACGGCACGCAGGCGATCGGGAGCCTATTCATCGTCAACGTGGACAGCCGCGCCCGGGCCAAGGCGTTCTCGGACGGCGATCCTTTCACGCAGAACGGTGTCTTCAAGAGCGTCACGATCACCCGCATGCGCAAGGGACAGTGGAATCCCGCGGCGGCGGAAGGCGCGTGACCGCCGCGTCACTGGGGCTCGATGCCTGCGATCTTCGCCGCCTTGCGGTAGCGCTCGATCTCCTTCACCAGGAAGCCGTCGAGCTGCTGGGGCGTCTGCGGCCAGGGCTCGGCGCCCTCGTTTGCGAAGAATTTCCTCATGTCTTCGCTCGCGAGGATCTTGTTGATCGCTGCGTTGATGACGCCGAGGCGCTCGGCCGTGATGCCTGCCGGCGCGAACGTGCCCCACCACAGCTCGTAGCTGTAGCCCGGCACGCCGGACTGGGCGATGGCGGGCAGGCCCGGCAGGAGCGCGGAGGGTTCCAGGCTGGTCGCGCCAAGAGCGCGCACGCGGCCGGCCTTCACCTGCGGCATGAGCGCTGCGGCGCTGGCGATCACGATCTCGATCTCCCCGGAGGCGAGCGCCGTGGTCGCCATCGAGATGCCTTTGTACGGCACGTGGGTCATCTTGATGCCCGCGGCTGCCGCAAAGAGCGAGCCCGAGAAGTGGTTGTTGCCGCCGGCGCCCGAGGAGCCGTAGTTGAGCCCGCCGGGCGTCCTCTTCGCGACCGCGATCAGCTCCTTGATGCTCTTTGCCGGTACCGACGGGTGGACGGCGAGCAGCATCGGCGCGCGCGCGAGGGTCGCGACCGGCACGATCGCGCGCGCCGGGTCGAAGGGCAGCTTCGCGCGCACCGACGCGGTGGCGGGGTAGGAGGAGGTGTGACCGAGCAGCGCGTGGCCGTCGGGCTCCATCTTCGCGAAGACCTCGGTGCCGATCATGCCGCTCGCGCCCGGTCGGTTGTCCACGACGACGTTGCGGCCCCAGGCCGTGCCGAGCCGCTGGGCGAGCGCGCGGCTGAACAGGTCAATTGAGCCGCCGGCGGTGTACGGCACGATCATCTGGATGTTCTTCGACGGGAACGCCTGCGCGTGCGCATCGTGTGTTGCGAACAGAATGGCCGCCAGCGCGCACAGGGTGGTAACCAGTGACCGGTGACCGGTAACCGGTGTCGCACCAGGCCGGGTATTTCGATTCTTCATTTGAGCTTTCTCCTCGAGGTTGTAAGCCTTAGTCCCACTTGGGTGCGCGCCCCGCCGGATTCGCGATGCGGCCGTCGGGGCGCTTCAATGCAAAGATGCGTTTCATCTCGTCATCGGTGAGCGTGAAGCTGAAGACGTCGAGGCTCTCCGCCATGTGCTGCGGGTTCGACGAGCGCGGAATGGGCGCGATATTACCCTGCTGCAACAGCCAGCGCAGCGCGACCTGCGCGACGGTCCGGCCTTTCGCGCGCGCGATCTCGGCGATGACCGGGTCCTTGAACAGCCGCCCGCGGCCGAGCGGGCAATAGGCGGTGAAGACGAGCCCGGCCTTGCGGCAGAACGCGAGCATCTTCGACTGGTCGAGATAAGGGTGGTACTCGGCCTGGAGCGTGACGAGCGGCTCGGGACACAGGCGCATGGCTTCCTCGGTCAGCGCGATGTTGAAGTTCGCGACGCCGATGTGGCGCGCCTTGCCTTCCCATTTCGCTTTCGCGAGCGCGCCCATCGTCTCCGCGAGCGGGATGCCGTCCGTGCTCGGCCAGTGCACGTGCAGGAGATCTACGTAGTCCGTCTGAAGGCGCTTGAGACTCTGCTCCACCGAGCGCCCGAAATCGATCGCACGCAGGTACTCGTGCGAGACCTTCGTACAGAGGAAGATCTCCCTCCGCGGCACTCCGGACGCCGTGATGCCTTCGCCGACCCCATCCTCGGTGCCGTACTTCCACGCCGTGTCGATGTGGCGGTAGCCGAGCTTAAGCGCCGCCGCCACGAGCTCGCCGCAGTTGCCGAGCTGCGAGGTGCCGAATCCGATGACCGGGATTTCGGCGCCGCGGGCGGACAACGTGGGAACGGCGGTTCGCTGCATCGTGCCGCGCCCTAGTTTGCAAGGGGATCGGGCCGAACCTGGATCTGCACCGCGAGCGGACGCGCGCCCTTGCCGAACTCGTTCAACCAGGGCGTGCGATCGCCGCTCGCGCTCCAGAGGCCGCGGCCCTTCCAGCCGGCATTCTCATCGTCGATGCGCCCGTCCATGCCCTTCGCGTAGAACCCCATCGGGTAGGGCACGCGCATTAGGATCATCTTCCCGTCCTTGAGGGCGACGAAGCCGTCTTGCAGGTTTGCGGTCGAGATCGGCACGTTCTCGCCGAGGCCGACCGTGTTGTGGTGGTCGACCCAGGTGTAGTAGCTCGCCTCCGCGCTGTCTTTCTCGAAGCCATCGAAGCCCGGCCCCGGGTAGCGGTGATAGGCGAAGCCCTCGGGGCAGTGATTGCCGGTGGCCTTCGGGCCGTTGAGCGGCGCCTTGCACTTGCGCCGGTCAAAGCTGATGAGAGAGCCGTTCGAGCCCGAGCCCCACAGCACGCCGTTCTTGTCGATGTCGCCGCCGCGCACACCGATGCCTTCCCGCGGGATAGCGAAGAACTCGGAGAGCCGCGTCTTGGGGTCGAAGCGCAGGAATCCGGGCGCGCCGGCGAACACATTGAAGGTGTACCAGACCGAACCGTCGGTCGGGTGCGGCATCACCGCATAGGGACCGGAGCCCGCGATCCGCATGTCCTTGCCGCCTTCCGCCGGCTTGCCCGGCTCGGTCCACGCGTCGACTTTTCCGTTGCCGCTGGTGTCGAGGACGAACGGGAACCAGCCCTGCGCCCGGGCTGCGTCCCCGGTCTCGTCCCACACTTTGGTGTTGACCCAGCCCGCGACCGGGCCGCTGCCGGAGACCCACAGCGTGTTGTCGGCGTCGTAGCCGAACTGCGGGTGGTGGGTGCCGAAGCAGGTGTCGACGAACGAGTACTTCATCGTCTTCTGATCGAGCATCGCGAGCTGTCGGCTGTTGAGATCGAGCGGGAAGGACTTCGCCGAGGGGTGAGCGGATCCCTTCTTGCAGAAGTCCGGATTGGGACGGCCGCGCACGGTCGCCGCGATCCAGAGCCGGCCATACTGGTCGAACATGGCGTTGTGGTTGTTGGCGCGGGTATCCCACAGGATCGCGTCACCCCAGTAGGGCGAGGGCGCCGTCGGCTTGACCGCCCCGGCGTGGCCGGGTCCGAGCGAAACCGGCATCTTCGGGTCGGCCACTGGCATCCTGAAGGTGGTCACCGTGTGTGTCCTGGGATCCAGGATCGGCATCAGGTCCGTGGAGTACTCCGGCGAACCGTAGAGCTTGCCGAAGGCGTTGACCGTGGGATAGCGCCGATCCGACGAGATGAGATCGTGCAGGTACTTGTCGGGCGAGGACCATTCCCACGCGGTGACGACGATGTTGCGCTCGATGCCCTGCGGGCGCTGCGGCTTGTGCTTCGGCAACTCGCCCTTCTCGATGCGCTCGGTCCAGTCGCCGAAATACTTGTACGGCACGCCGCCCAACTGCCCGGCGAGCCGATTGACCATCATCTCGCCGGCCTGGCCCGAGGCGACGCGGCGCATCCACGCCTCTTCGTGCGACCCGAACTTGCCGAGCTGCACCGGGATCGTGCGCGTCGACTCCTGGCCGAGCTGGTGGCAGCCGACGCAGTCGACGTTGTTCATCCGCTGGCGCCAGGTATCCTGGGTGATGTTCTTCGGGATCCGGCTTCCGCCGCCGAACTCGCTCGCCGGCGGAATCTTCATCAAGGTGTACCAATAGATCGCCGGGTAATAATGCGCCGCCGCCCGCTCATCCGGGGCAGGCACCGCGGCGAGGTTGACGATCTGGCCCGGTCGTGCGCGTACTCTCGGTGAATCCACGAGTCCGTAACCGCGCACGAAGACCTGGTAGTTGGCAACAGGCAGGTCGGGGATGACGTAACGGCCGCGGTCGTCCGTGACGACGCTCTTGATGTAGCGGGTCGGCAGATCGGTCGTCTCGGCGATCACCCAGACGCCTGCCTCGGGTCCGCCCGGGCTGGTGACCATTCCCCCGATGTCGTCTTCGCCGATGCGCAGCGCAGGATCGGCGCCGCGCGTGGTCATCTGCGCCGCACACGCGGCCAGCAAGGCGGCGATACCGGCTGTGGCGATGCCCCAATACAACGATTTCGCTTTTCTCATCCTTGCCTCCTGGGTGTGCATGTCGACGGGTGAACTGTGATGCCTTATCTTAATCCTCTGCAGTGAGCCGGCCGCTCACTTGATTGCGGCCCACGGCCGCGTCCGGTCGAGCGCGTATTTTCGCACCGTTTTCTCATCGAAGTCGAAGCCTAGCCCCGGCGTCCTGTGCAGGATCAGGTTGCCGTCCCGGTGCTGGAGTTGCCGGTCGATCAACCGTCGGAAATTGAGCACCTGGTCGTCGGGGAAGAACTCCACGTAACGCGCGTTGGGGGTCGCGGCAACGAGCGGCGCATGCGCATCGTGGAACCAGTGCGGGCAGACGGTGACGCCGTAGCCAGCGGCCATTGCGGCGATGCGGCGCCATTCCGTGATGCCGCCGCACACGCAGGCGTCGGTCTGGAGGATCTCCGCGCCGCGCTTGTCGAGCAGCTCCTTGTGGTACCAGCGCCCGTAGGCGATCTCGCCGGTCGCCACCACCACCGGGGTGAGCTCGGCAAGCCGTGCGTGCATGTCGATCTCGTCCGGCCCGAACGGTTCCTCGATCCAGTACGGATCGTAGGGCTCGTAGCGCTTCATGTAGGTGTGCGCCGTCGGCACATCGCTCCACGCATTGTTGGCGTCGAGCATGAGGTGGATGTCCGGGCCGATCGCCTCGCGCGCAGCACGGATGCGGACTTCCTCCTCCCTGGGCGAGAGGCGGCCTACCTTCATCTTCACCGCATTGAAGCCCGCCTTCACGTAGGCCGCCATTTCCTGCCCGAGCATTTTCGGCGTCTTGCCCCCGAGGTAATAGCCGCCGCTCGCGTAGGCGGGGACGGACTCGGTCGCGGCTGCGCCCAGGTACAAATGCAGCGGCAGCTTCGCGGTGCGCGCATTGAGGTCCCAAAGCGCGGTGTCGAGGATGGAAATCGCGCGCATCACGCTTCCCGCGCGGCCCTGCAGCAGCGATTCCTGGTACATCTCCTGCCACAGTCCCTCGACGCGCAGAGATTCCTGCCCGATCAGCTTCGGCGCGAGCAACTCCTCGACCGCAGTCTTCGCGATATTGCCCGCCGTGCTGCCGGCATAGCAGAAGCCGATGCCCTCGATGCCGCTCGCCGAGCGCACCTTCACCAGGCAATAGTCGCGCGCGGAGACCGTGCGCGTGGCGAAGGCGGTGACGTTATCGAGCGGCACCCGCGCAACGCACACGGATACGGACTGAATCTTCGGCATGGTTTGTTCTTCGGGCCAGAGGGAGCGCGTAAAGTATCAGTTTTTCGCAATCCAGCCAAAGTATCGGAGTGACACGAAACGGCGACCGCCTCATGCGCGTAGGATCGCGCTGATAGCGGGCGGCTTCATGGGCTGATGCGGGAGGTAGCGGAGATGAGCACGTTCTCTAGGAAGTGGCTGCCGGCATGGACGATTCTGAGCTTGATCGTCCCAGGGCCGTCCGTCGCGGCGGATGCAGCGGATCCAGGCAGACAAGTCTCGGAGACGGCGGTTGCAAGACTGCAGAACACGAATGACAAGATCGTACGGGCGGCATTCGGCAAGTCGGTCAGGGTCAGTCCCGACAGCCGGCGTGTCGCGTTTATCCAGTGGACTGGAAGACAAACGGCAATTATGGTCGATAGCAAGGAGATCGGCCGCTACGATGATGTCGTTGAAGGCACCCAGGTTTTCAGCCCGGACAGCCAGCGCTTTGCGTTCGCGGCGCGACGGGGAACTCAACGGGTATTCGTTCTGGACGGAAGCGAGCGCACCGGCTATGGGGCCGTCAGTGCAAACTCGGTGGTGTTCAGCTCGGACAGTAAACGCGTGGTTTACGCAGCGAAGAAGGCGGATAAATGGTTCGTCGTCGCTGACGGCAAGGAAGGGAGTCCGCACGACGCGCTTGGCACCGCCAATATCGCCTTCAGCCCCGACGGCCGGCGGCTCGCCTATGCGGCGATGGAAGGGGAGGAATGGTTCCTGGTGTTGGACGGCGTCGCAGGCAAGCGCTACGAGGCAATTGGGGACGCGTCCGTCACCTTCAGCCCCGACAGCCGCAGCGTCGTTCATTCGGCAAAGGTCCAAGGACGATGGCTACTGGTCATCGACGGGCGGGAAGGCACGGCTTGCGACGAGATCGCCGGCAGATTCGCGTTCAGCGCGGACAGCAGGCGCCTGGCTTATCTATGCAGGGTAGGGGGCGAGGATCTCCTGATCGAGAATGAGAACGTGCAGGCGCGCCACGAGGCGATGGGGGCGCTCGCGTTCAGCCCTGATGGATCGCGCCTGGCGTACGCGGCGCGGGTCGAGGGTAAATGGTTTATCGCCATTGACGGAAAGGCGGGTAACCCGTACGAGCGGCTTGGGGCTCAGTTTGCCTTCAGCCCCGACGGTCGCCGCTTCGCATACGCGGCCTACAAGAACGGCGGCTGGTATACCGTCGTGGACGGGACCGAATCGGGTCCATACCAGGGAATATTCGACCTGACCTTCAGCGCGGACGGCAAACGATTCGCATACTGGGCGCCCGTGGGAAAGACCCCCTTCGTGTTCGCCGATGGCGAGAAGCTGGGACCGTACACTGCGATCGGGGCCGGGTCGCTTACCTTCAGCCCCGACGGACAGCGCGTCGCGTATTCGGCTCAACGCGGCAACCAGACGTTCGTTGTGCTGGGTGGCCACGAAGGCACCCCTCACGACGGCCTGGTGCGCGGAGGAAAAATCATTTTCGATTCTGTTGATCGATTCCATTACATCGTCGGCAGAATTTCGGGCAACAGCCTTCTGATCCAGTTGGTCGAGGAAAGGCTCTCGCGGTGAGGCGATACCCCGGGCATCCGGCGTCGTGACAAGGCGGCGGAGTCGTCGGGCGGCCACTCATCCCGGTCAGTTGACCCGCCCCGGCGTACCTCTCTAAACTGCGCTCTCCTACTCGCAGTCCCTTACAGGAGGAATATCGATGCGCAAGCTCCTACTGGCGCTCCTCGCCAGCGCGGCCGCCACGGTGCCCGCCGCGGCGCAGCAGAAAATCTCGCTTTCGATCGCCACCGGCCCCACCGGCGGGGTGTACTACCCGATGGGCGGCGGCATGGCGAACGTCCTGACCAAGTACGTGCCGAACTTGAATGCGACAGCGGAATCCACCGCGGGCTCGATCGCCAACCTCCAGTTCATCCTGACGAAGAAAGCGGACGTCGCGTTGTCGATGGCGGATGCGAGCTACGACGCCTGGAAGGGCGAGCAGAAATTCAAGGGCAAGCCGGTGCCGGTGCGCGGACTGATGGTGCTCTACCCCAACCGCTTCCACATCGTCACGCTCGACGGGCTCGGCATCAACAAGGTCGCCGATCTCAAGGGGCGGCGCGTCTCCACCGGTCCGCCCAACAGCGGCACGGAAGCGAAGGCGAACCGCGTGCTCGAAGCGGCGGGGTTGAATCCCGACAAGGACATCGTCCGCGAGCGGCTCACCGTGCAGGCTTCGGGCGACGCGTTGAAGGACCGCAAGATCGACGCCTTTTTCTGGTCGGGCGGCATACCCACCGCCGCGGTGACCGACCTCGCGGCGAGCCCGGGCATCAAGATCAAGTTCATCGAACATGCCGAGCTGGCCGAGGTCCTGAACAAGAAATGGGGCCCGCTCTACGTGCGGGACGTGATTCCGGCGAAGTCCTATCCGGGCCAGGAGCGCGACGCGCACGTCACCACCATCTGGAACATCTTGGTGACGGGGGCCGATACGCCCGACGAGGTCGCCTACAACATCGTGAAGACGATGTTCGAGAAGAAGGAAGACATGGTCCGGGTGCACAAGGAATGCGAGAACTTTGACCTCAAGTACCAGACCAACGCGGCGATCGTGATCCCGTTCCACCCGGGAGCGGTCAAGTACTTCCGCGAAAAAGGGCTGAGCGTCAAATAGTCCGCGAGTTGCTGCGGGCCTGACGGAAATCCAGCGCGCCCCACGCGCTGGATTTTTTGTTTTCGGGGGGGAGCGGCAGTCGCCGCCGGGAGGCGCGATCGATGAGCGAGAAGGAAGACCGGCTGATTCACGAAATCGCCGCGGAGCACCACATCGCGGTCGACGAGGTGGCGCTTAAGAAGGCCGAAGCGTACATCGAGGCGGAGGAGGGCGCGACCAACCGCCTCGTCGGCTTCCTCGGGCGTTTCGTGACAGCGGTGGCCGTCGTGATGTCGTTGTTCCACCTGTACGCCGCGTACGCGATCGTGCCGACGCAGGAGCTGCGCATGATCCACGTCGGCTTCGTCCTGTTCCTGGTGTTCCTGCTGTTTCCGTTCTCGAAGCGCTTCCGCCACCGGGTCATGTGGTGGGATTGGATAGCGGTGGCGCTTTCGCTCCTCGTCATCGGCTACGGTCTCCTCGGCGGCGACGACTTCACCGACCGCAGCACCATTCCCTCGAACCTGGACATGGTGCTCGGCGTGATCCTGACGGCGCTCGTGCTGGAGGCGGCGCGGCGCGGAACGGGATGGATCATGCCGTTCATATGCGTGCTGTTCATCGCCTACGCGATGCTGGGGCCCCACCTGGGCCAGCCGTGGACGCACCGCGGCTATGACATCTCGCGCCTCGTGGGGCACATGTACATGACGCTCGAGGGGATCTTCGGCGTGCCGGTGGATGTGTCCTCCTCGCTCATCATCCTCTTCACGATCTACGGCGCGTTCCTTCAGTTCTCGGGGGCGGGCAAGTTCTTCATCGATTTCTCGTTCACCGCGATGGGCGGCAAGCGCACCGGCGCGGGGCGCACGATCGTGCTGTCCTCGTTCCTGCTGGGCGGGCCCTCGGGCAGCGGCGTCGCCACCACGGTGACGCTGGGGACGGTGGCCTATCCCATGCTCGCGAAGGCCGGCTACGGCAAGGACGCCGCCGGCGGGCTGCTCGCGGCAGGCGGGCTCGGCGCGATCATCTCGCCGCCGGTGCTGGGCGCGGCGGCATTCCTGATCGCGGAGTTCCTCAAGATCTCGTACCTCGACGTGATCCTGATGGCGACCATCCCGACCTGTCTCTATTACTTCGCGCTGTTCCTGATGGTGGAGATCGACGCGCGCAAGTTCGCGATGAAGCAGGTGCCGCTCGACCGGACCGAAACGCTCTGGAAGCTCACCAAGCAGTTCGGCTTCCATTTCCTGTCGCTGATCGCAATCATCGTCTTCATGCTGCTCGGCTTCTCGCCGGTGGCGGCGGTGTTCTGGGCGACCATAGTGGCCTTCGTCGCGAGCGCGCTCCATCCCGACAGCGCGCTCATGAACCGGAGCCAGATGATCCTGTTCCTGGCGGTCGCGGTCGCAGTTTGCGTGGTTTACTCCGTGATCAGGGGCCGCTTCCACGTGGACGCGCTGAGCTGGGCGCTGCCCTTGGGCGCGGCTGCGCTCGTCGTCGCGGCGTTCATGCGGCCGGCGTGGCGCCTCTGGCCCGCCAAGCTCGTGAAGGCGCTCGAGGCCGGATCGGTCAGCATGCTCAACGTCGCGGCAACGTGCGCCGCGGCCGGCATCATCGTGGGGGTCGTGACATTGACGGGCCTGGGACTCAAGTTCAGCGCGATCGTGATCGGCTACGCGGATTCGCTCACCCAGGGGACGATGAGCGTGCTGTCCGCGGTCGGGGTGGAGGCAACCAAGCTCCTGGTGCACGACGTGAAGCTGCTCTACACCGCGATCTTCACATCGCTCATCGTATGGATCGTGGGTCTCGCGGTGCCCGTGACCGCGTCCTACATCATCTGCGCGGTGATCGCGGCGCCGGCCCTGATCGCGCTCGGCGTGCCGGACTTCGCCGCGCACATGTTCATCTTCTATTACGCGGTGCTCTCGGAAGTGTCGCCCCCGACGGCGCTGTCGCCGTTCGCCGCGGCCGCGATCACCGGCGGCGACCCCTACAAGACGACCCTGCAGTCGTGGAAGTACACGATGCCGGCGTTCCTCGTGCCGTTCATGTTCGTGCTTGACCCCGCCGGGCTGAATCTCCTCTTGCAGGGCTCGTTCAAGGCGCTCGCCAAGGCCTCGGTGGTGGACATCGCCACGGTGAGCGTGACGGCCATGATCGGAATCGCGGCGCTCGCCGCCGGCGTGCAGGGGTGGGTCTTCAAGCGCACCACACGGATCGAGCGGTGGCTGCTTATCCTCGCCGGGCTCGCGCTGGTTTACCCGCGTGCGGCGTTTGACTATATTGGCGTCGTGCTGATCGCGATCGCGCTGGTTTCGCAGAAGCTGCGCCGTGAAGCCGCCCCCTCTACTGGATAGCTTTTCCGCGCGCATGGCGACGCCGTTCGCGGTGCTCGGCGTCCGTACCACGGGCGACAGGCTGGCCGGTATCGAGTACTTGCCGCGCGGCGCGGCGACGCTGGCGCCGCTCACGCGCCTGGCCGAGCAGGTTTGCCGCCAGATCGAGCGTTACCTCGGCGATCCCGATTTCCGCTTCGACCTGCCCTTCGACTACCGCGGCACGGAGTTCCAGTGCCGGGTGTGGCGCGCCATCCACGCCATTCCGAGCGGGCGGACGCTCTCCTACGTGGACCTCGCGCGCCGGTTGCGCACGGCGCCGCGCCCGGTGGGCGGCGCTTGCGGCGCGAATCGCATCCCGCTGGTCATCCCCTGCCACCGCGTGGTGGGAAGCGGCGGCATCGGTGGCTTCATGCACGCGCGCGGCGGCTTTCCGCTCGACGTGAAGCGCTGGCTGCTCAGGCACGAAGGCGTGAGCAGTGACCGGTGACCCGTGACCGGTATCCGATCCGCAAGCCGATCGGGAACGGCCGATAGCGCGCTCATCGACGAGTTCTGCGACGCCCTCTGGCTGGAGGACGGGCTCGCGAAGAACACGCTCGAAGCCTACCGCAGCGACCTGGAGCAGTTCGCGGCATGGCTGGAGGCCGCTCAGGGGAAGAAGCTGCTCCAGGGCGACGTCGCCGATGTGCAGTCCTACCTCGGACACGTGTTCCGCAGGAAGACTCGCGCCTCGAGCGCGGCGCGCCTTCTGTCCAGCCTGAAGCGCTTCTACCGCTATTGCCTGCGGCAAGGCCGCGCCAAGGCCGATCCCACCCTGAGGATCGATGCGCCGAAGCTGCCGCGCGGGTTGCCGAAGAGCCTGACCGAGGAGGACGTTGAGTCCCTGCTCGAAGCGCCGCCGGTGGAGAAAGCGCTCGGGCTGCGCGACCGGGCCATGCTGGAGACGCTCTACGCGAGCGGCCTGCGTGTCTCCGAGCTGGTCGCTTTGAAGCTCGGCCAGGTGAGCCAGGACATGGGCGTCGTGCGGGTGGTGGGCAAGGGGTCCAAGGAGCGGCTGGTGCCGCTTGGCGAGGAGGCGATTGCGTGGATCCGGCGTTACCTGAAGGAGGCGCGGCCCGAGATTCTCGCTGGACGCGCTGCCGACGCGCTCTTCGTCACCGCGCGCGGGGGCGCGATGACGCGCCAGATGTTCTGGACCCTGCTACGGCGCTACGCACTTGTGGCGGGGCTGCGAAAACCGATCTCGCCGCACACGCTGCGCCACGCGTTCGCGACGCACCTCTTGAACCACGGCGCCGACCTGCGCGTGGTGCAGCTTCTTCTGGGGCACTCCGATATTTCCACCACCCAGATCTATACGCACGTCGCGCGAGAGCGGTTGAAGCAGCTCCACGCGAAGCATCACCCGCGGGGCTGACGTCACTCCCGCCTCCTCGGGAATGACGAGTCAGTTGTCACAGTTTCTGGCCGCGCTCGATGGTAATGCCGACGCGCTTCACGTCCTTTTCCACCGCGAGCTTGCTGACGCTGACCTTGACCCACGGCGCCTTGAATTCCGCCATCACCAGCTGCGCGAGGTGCTCGGCGAGGCGCTCGACCAGAAGAAAACGCTCCTGCTTGAGCGAGGACTGGATGCGCTCGATGACCCTGGCGTAGTCGATGGTCTCGCGGATCCGGTCGCTGCGCGGCCGGCCGCCGTCGGGAATCCCGATCTCGAGATCGAGCTGCACCGTCTGCGGCACCTTGCGCTCCCAGTCGTAGACGCCGATCAGCATCTCGACGCGCAAGTCCGTGATGAAGATCGTGTCCATTCGGAGCTAGAATGAGCCGGAATTGTAAGTGAATTCGCATGACCCTGTTTGCGCTCGCGCTGCTCGCGTACTTGCTCGGCTCGATCCCGTTCGCGGTTATCGTGAGCCGCGCGTTCGCGCTTCCCGACCCCCGCAGCTACGGCTCGGGCAATCCCGGCGCGACCAACGTGCTGCGCACCGGGAAGAAGGCCGCCGCCGCGCTGACCTTGCTGGGCGACGCGCTCAAGGGATGGCTGGCAGTGTACCTGGCGCAGCGCCTCGCCGAGCCGGGGACGATCGATGTCGCGCCCGCCGTTGCCGCGGTCGCCGCCACGCTCGGCCACATGTACCCGGTGATCCTGCGTTTCCGCGGCGGCAAGGGCGTCGCCACGGCGACCGGCGTCCTCGTGGCGCTCGATCCGTGGCTTGGCGCCGGCGCTATCGGGACCTGGATCATCATTGCGTTCTTCTTCCGCTACTCCTCGCTCGCGGCGCTGGTCGCGGCGGCGTTTGCGCCGTTCTTCGCGTTTCTTCTCTACGGCATGGGGCGCTTTGCGTGGGAAGGCGCGATCGGCGTCGCCGTGATCGCGGTGTTGATTGTCTGGCGCCACCAGGACAACATCCGCAACCTCATCGCAGGCACCGAAGGGCGGATCGGCCGCGGATCCGGGTCGCCGCAGAGCTAGCTCCGGGCCACGACGGTATTCAACTCCCAGCGCGGCCTTACTGTAAAGCTGCCCTTCCCTGAATCCCGAATCCCGAATCCCGGATCCTTTTGCATTCGCAGCGACGCTGCGAATGCAATCATGGCGCCGTTGTCGGTGCAGAACTCGATCTCCGGGTAGAACACCTGCGCACCGCGCGCGCGCGCCGCGACGGCGAGACGGGCGCGCAGGGTGAGGTTGGCACCCACGCCGCCGGCCACCACGAGCCGCTTGAGCCCCGAGCGCTCTAACGCGGCGAGCGCCTTGGCGACCAGCACCTCCACGATCGCGGCCTCGATCTCGGCGGCGAGGTCAGCGCGCGCGGCTGCCTCGATGGGGCGCGCCCGCACCAGGGTCAGCACCGCGGTCTTCAGCCCGCTGAAGCTGAAGTCGAGGTCCCCGCTTGCGAGCATCGGGCGCGGCAGGCTGAAGCGGCCGGCGGTGCCACCGGCGGCGAGCCGAGCGAGCGCCGGGCCGCCCGGGTAACCGAGGCCGAGCAGCTTCGCGGTCTTGTCGAAAGCCTCTCCCGCGGCATCGTCCAGCGTCTCGCCGAGGAGCTCGTAGTCGCCCACCCCTTCGACGCGCATCAACTGGGTATGGCCGCCGGATACCAGCAGGGCGACGAAGGGGAAATCCGGGGCGGGCCGGGAGAGCAGGGGCGAGAGCAAATGCGCTTCGAGATGGTGCACGCCGAAGGCCGGAATGCCGAGCGCGTAGCCGAGGCCGTGCGCGGTCGCGGCCCCGACCAGGAGCGCACCGGCCAGGCCGGGGCCCTCGGTGTAGGCAACCGCGGTCAGCTCGGCGATGCGGCAGCCGGTCTCGCCCAGGAGGCGGGTCGTGAGCGGCAGCAGACGCCGGACGTGGTCGCGCGAGGCGAGCTCCGGGACCACACCGCCGTAGTCCGCATGCAGGCGCGCCTGCGAGTGCAGGACATGCCCGAGCAGCCCGCGGCGGGCGTCATAAAGGGCGACGCCGGTCTCGTCGCACGAGGTTTCGATGCCGAGCACCACCATGGGAGTACACGCGGCTATAAAAATGTGTTATGGCTTGATATAATACGTGTTTTCCACTTGCGAACCGAGATGTCATGACGACTGTCCGCGTCAAGGAAAACGAACCGTTCGAAGCGGCGCTGCGCCGCTTCAAGCGCACCGTCGAGAAAACCGGCCTGCTGACCGAATTGCGCGCGCGCGAGTACTACGAGAAGCCCACCACCGAGCGCAAGCGCAAGCTTGCCGCCGCGATCAAGCGCCATCACAAGCGCCTGCGCTCGCAGGTCCTGCCGCCACGCCTGTATTGACCCTCAAGTCCCGCGTCAACGATGACCTGAAAGCCGCGATGCGCACGGGCGACGCCCGGCGCCGCGACGCATTGCGCCTGCTGCTCGCGGCGGTAAAGCAGCGCGAGGTGGACGAGCGCAAGGAGCTCGGCGACGCGGACATCGTTGGCGTCATCGAGCGCATGATCAAGCAACGCCGCGAGTCGATCACACAGTTCGAGAAAGGCGGTCGCGAGGACCTCGCCGAGAACGAGCGCTTCGAAAACGACCTGCTGCAGGGCTACATGCCCCAGGCGTTGTCGGACGCCGAGATCGCAACGGCGGTGGCCGAGGCAATTTCCGCGACCGGCGCAAGGGCCCCGTCCGACATGGGCAAGGTCATGGGGGCGCTGAAAAGCAAACTCGCCGGCAGGGCTGACATGTCGAAGGTGTCTGCGCTCGTGAAATCGAAGCTGGCAGGCTAATTGCTTTCCGCGGCGGCGCCCGGCCCGCCGGTTTTTCATATGGTTCCTCCCGCGCGCGGCGCTATACTCGCGCCATGCCGGTGTTGTCGTCACTCATCACTCCTCACTCGTCACGCATTTCCGGCAGATGATTCCGCAGTCCTTCATCCAGGAGCTTCTCGGCCGGGTTGACATCGTCGAGGTGGTGGACCGGCATGTGAAGCTGAAGCGCGCCGGGGCGAACTACGTCGCGTGCTGTCCGTTTCACAGCGAGAAGACCCCCTCGTTCACGGTCTCCCCGACCAAGCAGTTCTACCATTGCTTCGGCTGCGGCGCGCACGGTACGGCGGTCGGGTTCCTGATGGAGCACGGCGGGCTGGGCTTCGTCGAGGCGGTCAAGGAGCTGGCCCAACAGGTGGGAATGAAGGTGCCGGAGGTCCGCCCCGAATCGGACCAGCGCCGCGCGGAGGTCGGCGAAAGCCTGTACGAGGTGCTCCTGCGCGCGGCGAGCCATTACCGGACCCGGTTGAAGGACGCCGGGCACGCCATCGAATACCTCAAGAAGCGAGGGCTTTCCGGCGAGATCGCCAAGCGTTTCGGGATCGGCTACGCGCCGGACGAATGGCAGGGCCTGGCGGCGGTGTTCACCGATTACGCGGGGAAGACCCTCGCCGAAGCCGGGCTGGTGAAGGCGAGCGACGACGGTCGGCGCTACGACGTGTTTCGCAATCGCATCATGTTCCCGATCGTGGACGTGCGCGGCAACGTGATCGGATTTGGCGGGCGCGTGCTGGGTGATGGCGAGCCGAAGTATCTCAACTCGCCGGAGACGCCAGTGTTCGAGAAGGGGCGCGAGCTCTACGGCCTCTACCAGGCGCGGCGCGCCATCCGCGACGCCGGCCGGGTGGTGGTGGTCGAGGGCTACATGGACGTGGTCGCTCTCGCGCAGGCGGGCGTCGAGTACGCGGTCGCGACGCTCGGCACAGCGACGACGCCGCTGCACCTGCAGAAGCTCCTGCGCCAGGCCGATGAGATCGTGTTCTGCTTCGACGGCGACGCGGCGGGCCGGCGGGCCGCGTGGCGCGCCCTGGAAGTGAGCCTCGCCCAGCTCACCGACGGCAAGCAGGTGCGGTTCCTGTTTCTGCCCGAAGGCGACGATCCGGACACCTACGTACGCAAGCACGGCAAGAGCGCATTCGAAGCACTGCTCGCGCGATCGGTGCCGCTTTCGCGATTCCTCATCGACGAGCTCACCGGGCGCGTGGATCTTGCCACCGCCGAAGGCCGCGCCCGCTGCGTGCACGAAGCAAAGCCCCTGTTGAGGCAGCTGCCCGCGGGTGTGCTCCGGCTTCAGCTCGTGCGCGAGCTGGCCGAGAAGTGCCGCCTGGGGGCGGACGAGTTCGCGCAGCTCGCCGAGCTCTCTTCCGCACCGGCGAGGTCTGCGGACGCGCCCGCGCGACTGGTGCGCACGCCGCCGACCACCCTGGCACGGCAGTTGCTGCGCCTGCTCGTGTCGAACCCGGGCTTCTCGCGGGAGCTGTCCCCGGAACGGCGAGCGCTACTGGATGCGCCCGAGCTGGCTTCCGTGGCGGCGCTGGTAGACGCGCTCAGGGAAAGCGATGCCACTACACCGGCAATGCTGTTCGAAGCCACCCGCGAATCCCAGTTCGCGGCGCTCTACCAGGAGGCCGCCGGAGAAATGCTATCCATCGCCGGCGACGAGAACTCAGCGCTCGCCGACTTCAATGGGGCGTTCAACCAGCTGGAGCTGCTGCGGGTCCGCACCGAATTCGAGCGCCTGAGCGCGGGGGGCGAGAGGAGCGAGCTCGAGCGCAAGCGTTTCCATGAAGTCTCACGGCGGCTCGACGAACTGAAGCGGGCGACGACGGGAAGCCGCGCAGGAACATGAATGAAACCACGCGATTGAAGTGTTCACTCCGCGACCCCATATAGTGCATTCCCGCGACTGGCCTGGAAATTGCTTACGCGACAATCAGTTGGACCGTAACTTCCGGGTGTAACCGAGGTCCAACGAGAGTATACTCCGCACCTTTTTTGAAGCGGGATCACAGGGGCACGGCGAGAAATGGCGAATTCAAGGAAAGCGAAGGCAAAAGCCGGGGCGCGGCGCAAGTCCGCGGCCAAGCCGCGTCACGCGGCGAAGCGCGCGGTCAAGGCACGGGCGAAGTCCGCCGCCAGCCGGCCGCGGCAGCCGGTCGTGAAGGCGAAGGCGGCGAAGCCCCTCGCCAAGAGCGTGCTGCCGGCCAAAGTCGCCGGCAAGCTCGCCGGCAAGGTCCCGCAGCGGATGGACAAGGCGGCGCTGAAGAAGGCGCTGCTCGATGAGCGCATCGCGCGCGCGCAGCTGCAGGCGAAAGGCAAGGGCGGCCGGCGCTCCACGCGCGGGCTGACCGCCAAGGAAAAAGCGCTGGTCAAGGAGTTCGAGCGCCGCGAGCTCTCGCCCGCCGACGCCGAAGCCCGCCGCACGCGGCTGAAGAACCTCATCGTGCTCGGCAAGGAGCGCAGCTACCTCACCTACGCCGAGATCAACGACCACCTGCCGGACGACATGCTCGACGCCGAGCAGATCGAGAACGTCATCGGCATGATCAACGACATGGGCATCCAGGTCTACGACGAGGCCCCCGATGCCGAGACGCTGCTCATGTCCGAAGCGACGCCTCCGGTTGCCGACGAGGAGGCGGTCGAGGAAGCCGAGGCGGCGCTCTCCACCGTTGACTCGGAGTTCGGCCGCACCACCGACCCGGTGCGCATGTATATGCGCGAGATGGGGTCGGTGGAGCTCCTGACGCGCGAGGGCGAGATCGAGATCGCCAAGCGCATCGAGGACGGCCTGCGCCACATGATCCAAGCGATCGCGGCGTGCCCGACCACCATCGCCGAGATTCTCGGGTTCGCCGAGCGGATCGAGAAGGACGAGATCCGCGCGGACGAGCTGATCGACGGGCTCGTCGACCCCAGCGCAAAGAACGAGCCGATCCAGGAACTCGCCGAGGAAGACGAGGAGGTGGAGGACGAGCTCGAGGCCGCCGAGGAAGAGGACGAGGAAGGCGCGGCCGCCCAGAGCGCCGACCAGCTGAAGCTCAAGGCCGACGCGCTGAAGCGCTTCGCGGTGATCCGCTCGCTCTACGGCCGGATGACGCGCGCGCTCGCGCGCAACGGCCCGCGGAGCCGCGCCTACCTCCAGTCGCGCGACGCGATCCTGGAAGAGCTCATGAAGATCCGCTTCGCCGCGAAGCAGATCGAAGCGCTGTGCGACTCGATCCGCAGGCTGGTGGAGGAAGTGCGCAGCTACGAGCGCAGCATCATGGACCTGTGCGTGGACAAGGCGCGCATGCCGCGCCCGCACTTCATCAAGGAGTTCCCGGGCAAGGAAGGCAATCTTCGCTGGATCAAGGGCGAGATGGAAGCCGGCCATCCCTGGAGCGAGGCGCTCGAGCGCTTCGAGCCGGCGATCGTCGAGAAGCAGCAGAAACTGCTCGCCCTGCAGGACCGCGTCGGCATCCCGATCAAGGACCTGAAGGAGATCAACCGGCACATGTCCACCGGCGAGGCGAAGGCGCGCCGCGCCAAGCGCGAGATGACGGAGGCGAACCTGCGTCTCGTGATCTCCATCGCCAAGAAGTACACCAACCGCGGGCTGCAGTTCCTCGATCTCATCCAGGAAGGCAACATCGGCCTCATGAAGGCGGTGGACAAGTTCGAGTACCGCCGCGGCTACAAGTTCTCGACCTACGCCACGTGGTGGATCCGGCAGGCGATCACGCGCTCGATCGCGGACCAGGCGCGCACCATCCGCATCCCGGTGCACATGATCGAGACCATCAACAAGATGAACCGCATCTCGCGCCAGATCCTGCAGGAGACCGGCCAGGAGCCCGACCCGGCCCTCCTCGCGCAGAAGATGGAGATGCCGGAGGACAAGATCCGCAAGATCCTCAAGATCTCGAAGGAGCCGATCTCGATGGAGACGCCCATTGGCGACGACGACGATTCGCATCTCGGCGATTTCATCGAGGACCAGTCGACCGTCGCGCCCAACGAGGCGGCGGTCTACGCAAGTCTCCGCGGCGTCACCAAGGACGTGCTCGACACGCTCACCCCGCGCGAGGCGAAGGTGCTGCGCATGCGCTTCGGCATCGAGATGAATACCGACCACACGCTGGAGGAGGTCGGCAAGCAGTTCGACGTCACCCGCGAGCGCATACGCCAGATCGAGGCGAAGGCGCTGCGCAAGCTCCGCCACCCCTCGCGCTCCGAGCGGCTGCGCAGCTTCCTCGACCAGGAAAGCTGACCGGCTGATCCCTCTCCCCCTGGGAGAGGGTTGGGGTGAGGGGGAAGGAAACGTTGCCCGACCCTTCATGCTTCGTATAATCCCCGGCGAGGGTCTGTAGCTCAGCCGGTCAGAGCAGGGGACTCATAATCCCTTGGTCGTTGGTTCGAATCCAACCAGACCCACTCATCGAGTCACCCGGGGGCGAGCGGCGGCCTTCGCGTGATCTACTGAGAGTAAACCGGCTTCCACCGTGACGGCGAAGGAGCTGGTGCGCATTCGGGCGAAGCTCAACCTGTCGCGAGCCGTGTTCGCGCGGTACTTGCGCACCAACGAGCGCACTTTGGAAAACTGGGAGTAGGGCCGAGCCAGGCCGAACGCCCAAGCCGCGCTGCTCATCCGATTGGTCGCGCATTACCCCGACACCGTCAAGCGGCTGGCGGCGGTTTGATCGTAACCAGATAAATCGACTCTGGCCGTTTTGTCCACCCCCCATCCTGGCCTTCCCCCGCAAGGGGGAAGGGAGTCAGTTTGTGACGCCGGTGGGGCGGAGCTTGCCTGGAAGGAGGCAGCCTTTGCGGGCCCGGTGGAGGATGTGCTTCTTCAGATCCGCGCCGCTTACCTTGACGGTCCGCTCGTTGCCGGAACGTGAAACGCCGGCCACGGTCACCGAGTCGGCGTTCGCGAAGCCGACCGCGACGAGCTTCTCCTTTTCGTCCAGCCCCATCAGCATGATGCCGCGACCGCGCGCGAGTTCCTTCAGCTCGTCCGCCGGGAAGAGCAGCATGCGGCCCTTCTCCGAGAACGCGGCGGCCAACTCCGGCTTCTCCGGCACGAGCGCCGGACGGATCACCTCGTCGCCCGCCTCGATCGCCATGAACGCCTTGCCCGCCTTCACGCGCGTCAGGAGCTCCTCCGACTTCCCGATGAAGCCGTAGCCGCCGGAACTCGCGAAGAGATAGCGCTTGCCCGGCTGCGCGTCCACCACGTGCGCGAGCCTCGCGCCGGGCGCGAGCTCGACAAACGTCGAAAGTTGCTGGCCGTCGCCCTTGCCGCCGGGCAGCTCCGAGCACTCCACGGAAAACGCCCGGCCGGTAGTGTCGATCAGTCCGATGCTGTGCACCGAGCGCGTCTCGAACACGGCGTACGGCCCATCGCCGGACTTGTAGGTGGTGCTGGATAGGTCGAGACCGTGGCCCGGGCGCGCGCGCACCCAGCCGCTACGCGACACGATGATCGTCAGCGGCTCATCGATCACCTGGCGCTCGAAGATCGCGCGCTCGGCGGTCTCGATCTGCGTGCGGCGCGCGTCACCGTACTGTTTCGCGTCGGCGCGGATCTCCTCGGTGACCAGGCTTTTCAGCGACTCGTCCGAGCCGAGCACGCCCTTGAGCTTCCTGCGCTCGTCTTTCAGCTCCTTCAGCTCGGTCTCGATCCGGATGCCCTCGAGGCGCGCGAGCTGCCGCAGGCGGATCTCGAGGATGTCCTCGGCCTGCACCTCGGTCAGCTTGAACTGCTTCATCAAGTCGGGCTTGGGGTCGTCGGAATTGCGGATGACCTTGATCACCTTGTCGATGTTCAGGAGAACGATGACGCGGCCTTCGAGGATGTGGATGCGCTTCTCGACCTGACCGAGCCGGAACTTGATGCGGCGCGTGGCGGTGGCGGTGCGAAACTCAACCCACTCGCCGACGAGTTGCGCGAGGTTCTTGCGCGTGGGGCGGCCGTCGAGCCCGAGCGCGACCAGGTTCACCGGGAAGTTCTCCTCGAGGCTCGTGTGCGCGAGCATGAAGCGCATGAACTCGTCGGGATCCTGGCGCGAGGAGCGCGGCTCCAGCACGAGCCTGAGCTTGTTCTCCTTGTCCGACTCGTCATTCACCTTCTCGAGCAGGTTCAGCACGACCTGCTTCTGGTTCTGCTGCGCCGCCGTGACCTTGGCGCCCTTGTCCTTGGGCCTGGGGTTGGTGAGGGCCTCGATCTCCGCCATCACCTTCTTCACCGATGTCGTCGGCGGAATTTCATGCACCACGATCTGCCATTGCCCGCGCGCGAGCGTCTCGACCTTCCACCGCGCCCGCGCCCGCAACGACCCGCGCCCGGTCTTGTAGGCCTGAAAGATCTCCTCGCGCGGGCTGATGATCTGGGCGCCGCCCGGGAAGTCCGGACCCTTGACGATATTCATCAGCGCTTTCGGCGTCGCGTTCGGGTGCTTCAGCATGAACACCGCCGCTTCCGCGATCTCGCGCATGTTGTGCGGCGGCAGCTCGCACGCCATCCCGACGCCCACACCCGAGGCCCCGTTCAACAGGAGCATCGGCAGCCGCGCGGGGAGGAGCTTTGGTTCCCTCAGGCGCCCGTCGTAGTTGGGGATGAAATCCACCGTGTCCTGGTCGATCTCGGAGAGGAGCAGCTCCGCGAGCGGCGTGAGGCGCGCCTCGGTGTAGCGGTAGGCCGCGGCAGGATCGCCGTCCTGCGTGCCGAAATTGCCTTGGCCGTCGATCAGCGGATAGCGCAGCGAGAAGTCCTGCGCCATGCGCACGAGCGCTTCATAAGTGGAAGCGTCGCCGTGGGGATGGAACTTGCCGAGCACCTCGCCGACGATGCGCGCGGACTTGGAGTGCTGGATGCCGCTCTTCAGCCCGAGCTCGTTCATCGCGTAGAGGATGCGGCGCTGCACCGGCTTCTGGCCGTCCTCGACGTTCGGGATCGCGCGTCCGCGCACCACGCTCATCGCGTAGGTGAGATAGCTCCGCTCGGCGAACGACGCCATGTCGATGGAGTCGTCGCCCGCGCCAGCCGGGCCGCCGGTGCCTTTCCCGCCGCCGCCGCCGCGCCCGGCGCCGGCCACCGGTCCCGCCTTGTCCTTGCCCGCGCGCTTGCCCTTCGCCTGCGATCTCTTCGATTTCGTTGCCACCTGGGTATCCGCCTTCTTGCCGGCCGCCGGCAGCGTGCCGGGCTCGAACAGATCGAGCGTCGCCCCGTCAGAGGCGCGGCCCGCGCGGTTGCGTGTGTCCGTCATACGTCAGCCTCGACTTCGTTGCCTTTCTCTTCCATCCACGCGCAGCGCTTCTCCGCTTCCTTGCGCGACATCAGCATGTTGAAGAGGGCGAAGGTCTTGGTCCTGTCCTCGATCCGCACCTGCAGCAGCTTGCGCGTGTCGGGGTTCAGCGCCGTCTCCCAGAGCTGGTCCGGGTTCATCTCGCCGAGGCCCTTGAAGCGCTGGATAGACACCGACTCGCGCCGCACGCCGTCGTCGCGCGCGCGGTCGAGGATCGACTTCAGCTCGTCCTCATCGAGCGCGTAGAGCTTCTTGGCCGCGCGCTTGCCGTGTCCCGGCACGTCCACCTTGTAGAGCGGCGGGCAGGCGATGTAGATGTGCCCCTTCTCGATCAGCTTCGGGAAGTGCCGGTAGAAGAGCGTCAACAGCAGCACCGAGATGTGTGCGCCGTCCACGTCCGCATCCGTCATCGAGGCGACCTTGCCGTAGCGCAGGCCCGAGAGGTCGGGGTTGTCTTTCGCGTCGTGGGGATCCACCCCGAGCGCCATCGAAATGTCGTGGATCTCGGCGTTGGAGAAGAGGAGCTCGCGCTTCACTTCCCACGAGTTGAGCGCCTTGCCGCGCATACGGTAGACCGCCTGGAAGCGCTTGTTGCGCGCCTGCTTGGCCGAGCCGCCGGCGGAATCGCCCTCGACCAGGAAAAGCTCGTTCTCCTTCACCTCGGTGGACTCGCAGTCGGTCAGCTTTTCCGGCAGCATCACCACGCTGGAGGACTTCCTGCGCTCGACCTTCTGCACCGTGCGCGAGCGCTCGATCGCCTGCTTGATCACGAGATCGCAGATCTTCTTGCCGTGCTCGACGTTTCCATTCATCCAGAGGGCGAAGGGGTCGCGCACCATGGTCGACACGAGCTTCACCGCGTCGCGGTTGGAGAGCTTCTCCTTGGTCTGCCCGTGGAACTGGGGCTCCAGCACCTTGGCCGCGAGGACGTAGACGCAGCACGACCACGCGTCCTCGGCGAGGAGCTTGATGCCCTTCGGGGTGAGGCTGTGGTACTCGGCGAAGGCCTTGACCGCCTCGAAGATCCCCTCGCGCAGTCCTGCCTCGTGCGTGCCGCCGTCCACAGTGGGGATCAGGTTCGCGTACGATTCGCCGCCGCCTTTGCCGTCCTCGACGAAGGCGAACGCCCAGGCCGCGCCTTCGCCCGCGGCGAAGCCGTTGGCGTCGGACTCGGCCACAAACTTCTCGCCGTCGTAGACCGGTGCGACGGCCGTCGCGCTTCCAATCAGCTCCGCGAGGTAGCCCTTCATGCCCTCGGGGTAATTCCAGGTCTTCTGCTTCGTCTCCTTCGCGGTCTCGATGTTGAGCGTGACCTTCACGCCGGGCAGCAGCACCGCCTTGGAGCGCACGATCCGCTCGAGGTCGTCCAACTGCACCTTCGGGGAATCGAAGTACTTCTTGTTCGGCCAGATTCGCAGCGACGTGCCGCTCGCCCGCTGCCCGCAGGTGCCGGTTTTGCGCAGCTTCTTCGCGACTCGTCCGTCAGCGAACGCGATCTGGTGCACCTCGCCGTCGCGCTTGATTTCGACCTCGAGCCGCTCGGAGAGGGCGTTGGTGACCGACACGCCGACCCCGTGCAGCCCGCCGGAGAACTTGTAGGCTGCATCCACATCGGTGCGCGCGAACTTGGCGCCGGCGTGAAGCTCGGTCATCACCAGCTCGACCGTCGGGATCTTTTCCTCGGGATGGATGCCGATGGGGATGCCACGGCCGTTGTCGGTGACGGTGACCGAGCCGTCGAGGTGGACGGTGACGTCGATCCTGTCAGCGTGGCCGCCGAGGGCTTCGTCGGCCGCGTTGTCGATCGCTTCCTGGATAATGTGGGTGGGGTCGGCGGTCCGGGTATACATCCCCGGGAGCCGCTGGACGGGCTCGATGCCGCGTAACTTCTTGACTGAACTCTCGTCGTATCGCTTCGCCATTCGCTCCGCTGTCGCCGGAAAGGGGTGGCAGTATTATATCCCTTTGGAAATCAAAGTACTACCCCACTTCCCATTGCTTCTTGCCTTTCCGGCGTGAGCGGCAGCTTCGGCGCTAGCGCGGCGTGCGCGCGCTGTTGCCGCCGTCCACGCTGATGACCGTCCCGGTCATGTAGGAGGCACGGTCGGAGCAGAGGAACACGACGACGTCCGCGACCTCTTCGACCGTCGCGGGACGCCCGAACGGGAAGCCCTTGGTCAATTCGCGCCAGCGCTCCGGGTCGCCGAGATCCTTCTGCGCCTGGTTGCGCCAGCGCATGACGCCGCGGTCGGTCGCGGTCGCGCTGGGGTTCAATCCGATCACCCGTACGCCGAACTTGGGGCTCTCCGCCCCGAGGGCGCGCGAGAATGCCATCAGCCCCGCGTTCGCGATGCTGCCGGCGATGTATCCGGCCGTGGGGCGCTCCCCGGCACCGCCGATGATATTGACGATGACGCCGCGGCCCCGCTCGCACATCGCGGCGTAGATCGCGCGCGAGAGATTGATGTAGCCGAAGACCTTCAGGTCCCACGAGTCGCGCCACACTTTCTCGTCGAGCCCGGTGAGCGTGCCCTGCGGGATTGCGCCGGCATTGTTCACCAGGATATCGACGTCGCGGCAGGCTTCGCCGAGCTTCCTCGCGTTCTCGCTCACGCCGAGGTCGACGGCATGGGTCGTGACGTTGACCTTGTGCGCGGCGAGCAGTTTCTTGCGCGCGGCCTCGAGGTCGGGGGCGCTGCGCGAGGCGAGGTGCAGATGGCAGCCTTCGGCGGCGAGCGACTGCGCGACGCCGAAACCGATGCCGCGCGAGCCGCCGGTGATCAATGCGGTACGGCCGGAGAGTTTGAGGTCCATGAGAGAGCGTTTGTCTTTCGTAATGGGTTAGGAAGCACCGGCGATTGCCGGGGGGACTATTCTACTGTATCCAACCGGAGACACCCGGGCCGCAGCAAGTCAACCGCCGCGGGGACTGGCGCGTTTCTGTGCTGACCGGAGTTGCGATTCCGGATCGAAACCTAACCGAGGAAAGGAGTCATGAGATGCGCAAGTTGCTTACCACCCTGATCGCCGTCGCATTCGCGGCCGTAACCTCCAGCGCCATCGCGCAGGCACAGCCTGCGACGCCGGCTACGCCTGCGACGCCGGCCCAGCCGGACAAGCCGAAGGCCGACAAGCCCAAGGCGGCGAAGAAGACGACGGCCGAGAAGAAGAAGGGCGAACCCAAGAAGGCGCCGGCCAAACCCAAGGGCGAGGCCAAGAAGGGCGACGGCAAGAAGGCCGCGAAGCCCGAGGGCACCTCCGCAACCGTCAAGTAAGCACATACCACGAAGCAATCCGAATCGCGCGCGCCATCGCGGCACGCGCAGCCGGCAAGGCAGGGCTCGGCGCCCTGCCTTTTTCTTTATACTGCGCTCGGCGTGCACTACATCGACTCGATCACCGGCGCGACCTATCCCCTTGCGCAGCCGCGCTGGCGCGGCGACTCCGGCGGCCACGTCAATCTCGGCGCGGCGCCGGGACTCAAACGCGGCGAGATCGACGGTTCGATCCGGTCGCTGTGGCGCTATCGCAAGGCGCTGCTGGTGAACGCGGGCGATGCGGTCACGATGGGAGAGGGCTGCACGCCGCTCGTGCGGGGTGCGTGGGACGGCGCCGCGGTCGATCTCAAGCTCGACTTCATGATGCCATCCGGCTCCTTCAAGGACCGCGGCATGACCGTGATGGTGAGCTACCTCAAGAGCCGTGGCGTCACCGAAGTGCTCGAGGACTCCTCGGGCAACGCCGGCGCCTCGCTTTCCGCGTATTGCGCGCGGGCGGGCATGCGCTGCCGGATCCTGGTGCCGGAGACGGCGTCGTACCCGAAGATCGCGCAGATCGCTGCATGCGGCGCGGACGTGCTGACGATCAAGGGATCGCGCCAGGACGTCGCCGATGCCGCGCTCGCCATGAGCCGGGAGATCTTCTACGCCAGCCACAACTGGCAGCCGTTCTTTGCTGAAGGCACCAAGACGCTCGCCTACGAGCTGTGGGAGCAGCTGGGTTTCCGCGCGCCGGACAGCGTGGTAATGCCGGTCGGTTATGGTGCCAATGTGCTGGGCTGCGACCGCGGATTCTCCGAGTTGCTGGCGAACCGCGAGATCGCGCGCATGCCGCGCCTCTTCGGCGTGCAGGCGGCAAATTGCGCGCCGTTCTACGCTGCGTTTCGGTCCGGCGTCGAGCATTTCGTCCCGGTCGCCGTGAGCGCGACGGTGGCTGAGGGGGTTGCGTCCTCCAAGCCGACGCGGATGCGGGAAGTGCTTGCGCCGGTGCGCGCGTCCGGAGGCGAGATCATCGCGGTGACCGAGGAAGAGATCGTGCGCGCCCTCGGCGCGATGGCAAGGATGGGGTTCTACGTCGAGCCGACCTCCGCCGTCGCCGCGGCGGGGCTGTCGCAGCTCATTGCCCGCGGAGCCATCCGGCAGGGGGAGACAACCGTCCTGGTGCTTACCGGCAGCGGACTGAAGGCATCGGGGCGGATCGGAGAGCTGCTCAAGCTCGGCGCGCACCTTTACACGCTTCGATACCCCGCTTCGTGCTGATGCCGGACGGCGACAACGCGCACCAGGCTTGCGGCCGGAGAATATTCGTACAACGCGACATAGCCCGACTTGCCGTGGGAAACGACCAGCTCACGCAGGCTCGAATGGCCTCGCAGCCTTCGTCCGATCCGCACAGTAAGTTCGCGGGGGGTATCAGGGCTGTTCGGCGCCGGTTGATCCGCAAGGTCTGGAAATGCCCGGAGCAGCCGGAGCCGGGGAAAGTGCTTGCCGTGCTCTGGCGGTTGGATTTTCCGTTCTTCCATCCGAACGATGAATGCGTTCTTCTCTGTTAGGAAATCGTCGGACCGGTGTCCGCCGATTTCCTCAGGCGACGCCGTATTTCGTGAACCACGCCTGCATCCGCTTCCAGCCGTCCTCCGCCGCTTCCTTGCGGTAGTTCGGGCGGTAATCGGCGTAGAACGCGTGCGGCGCACCGTCGTAGACCACGATTTCGCTCGTGGTATTGCCCGCGCCCTTCAGCACGGCGCGCATCTGCTCGACGTTGGCGACCGGAATGCTGGCATCTTCTCCGCCGTAGAGCCCCAGCACCGGCACCTTCAGGTGCGGCGCGAGCTCGACCGGGTAGGCGGGCTGCAGCGGCGCTTTCGCCGGCGCGACGAGCCGGCCGTACCAGGCGACGCCCGCCTTCACCCTCGGGTTGTGCACGCAGTAGGTCCAGGTGATGCGCCCGCCCCAGCAGAAACCGGTGATGCCCAGGCGCGCGGTGTCGGCACGACCGGTGGACTCGGCGAACACGACCGCGGCGTCGAGGTCGGACATGACCTGGCTGTCCGGAACATGGTTCACCACCTTCGCGAAAATCTCCTGGTTGTCGGTGAACTTCGTGACGTCGCCCTGGCGGAAGTAGAGCTCGACCGTGATCGCGAAGTAGCCAAGCTTTGCGAGCCTGCGGCAGACGTCCTTGATGTGCTCGTGCACGCCGAAGATCTCCTGTACCACCAGCACCAGCGGCAGCTTGCCCCCTGTCTCTGGCAGTGCACGGTATGCCGGCACGGGCCCGGTCATGGTCTGGATCTTCACTTCGCCCGCGATGAGGCCCTTCGTGTCGGTACTGATGGCAGTGGACGCGATCGGTTGCACGATCCTCGCGAAACCCTGCGGCAGCCACGCGCTCAGCACGGATGTGCTCATGGCTCCTCCTGGTTCAGATGATGGAATGTTGACGGACGGCGGACGCGCGGGAGTATAGCATCGCGCTTGACACTCCAAAGCGACGCGACTTAGATTCGCGGGCTCCCTTCGAGCGTTGGCATGCGCCCATGAAAATCACCTCGGTCAAGAGCTACAGCGTGCATCCCGGCTGGCGCAAGAACCTCATCTTCGTCAAGGTCGAGACCGACAGCGGGCTCCATGGCTGGGGCGAAGCCTATTCGCAATACGACCGCGATCCCGCGGTGATCGCGCACCTGGATGCGCTCGGCCGCTACGCTGCGGGCAGGAGCCCCTTCGACATCAAGCATTTCACCCAGGTCGCTTTCGACGACTACGCGCAGCGGCGCGGCTCGGTCGAGCTCTTCTGTGCGATCTCGGGCATCGAGCAGGCATTGTGGGACATCGTCGGGAAGAGCTGCGGCCAGCCCGTCTACAACCTGCTGGGTGGGCGCTGCCGCGACAGGATCCGCGTCTATGCCAACGGCTGGAGCTACCAGCTGAAGGAGCCCTCCGATTACGCGCGCGCGGCTGAGAAGGTCGTGCAGCTGGGATTCGACGCGCTCAAGCTCGACCCGCTGCCGAGCCCCTGGCGCACCTGGATTCCGAAGGAGCAGGAAGAGCGTGCGGTGCGCGTGGTGAAGGCGGTGCGTGACGCGGTGGGCCCCAAGGTGGACATCCTGATCGACCAGCACCGGCGGCTCGCGCCGATGCACGCGATCCGGCTCGACAAGCGGCTCGCCGAGTTCGGGCTCTACTGGATGGAGGAATCGTGCCAGGCGGAGTATCCGGACGAGCTGGCGCACATCCGGCGCGAGACGGGACTGCCGATGGTGATCGGGGAGGCGACCTATACCAAGACCGGCTTCCGGCCGCTGCTGGAGAAGCGCGCGGCCGACATCCTGAATCCCGATGTCGCGTGCGTGGGGGGCATCCTCGAGCTGAAGGAGATCGCCGCCATGGCCGAGCCCTACCTCGTGGCCATGTCACCGCACAACTACAACTCGACGCTCGTGGCGCTCGCCGCGACCGTGCACGCGTCCGCGGTGATGCCGAATTTCATCATCACGGAGTATTTCCTGCCGTTTGTGGAATTCTGCGACCGGATTTCGCCCAACCAACTGAAGCCGAAGCGGGGCTACATCGAGCTGCCCACCGCCCCGGGTCTCGGCGTGGACGTCGACGAAGAGGCGCTCAAGCGCCACCCCGGCAAGCCCTACTCGAACCGCGCGCTGCGGCAACCGGGCGACGAACCCGGGGGAATCTAGACAGCGGCGCCGTCAGAGCGCCACGATCGCATCATCGCCTTCCACGGTAATGCGCGTGCCGAACGGCGCGCTGCGCTCGATCAAGTCGCTTAACGCCGCCGGCTCCTCGCCCGGCGTGCGCAGCAGCGTCTCGTTGCGGTCGTTGTGGCGCACGAAGCGCAGGGCGACGCGCTCGATCGAGCGCTCTTCGAGAACCACGCGGGCGAAGAGCCCCACCCAGTCGCCGTGCCGGCGGCCGCCGTGGCCGGTGTGGAACGAGAAGTTGCCCATGCCGTAGAAGATGGGCCTGCCCTTGTAGACCTCGACCGGCAGCACGAAATGCGGGCCGTGTCCCATGACCGCGTCGGCACCGGCATCGATCGCGGCATGGGCGATCTCGCGCATGTACTCCAGTACTTCCTGGTGGAGCCCCCAGTGATGCGACGTGATCAGCCAGTCCGCCTGGGCACGCGCGGCCGCGATTTCCTCACGGAAGCGCTTCAGGTACTGAGGATCGGCCCAGGTGACGATCACGGGCGGCACGCCCGGCCGGTTGGCCGGCGGCATCTCGGGCCGCGTCTTGTGCAGCGGCAACTGGTAGGCCGTGTGGCCGCGGATCACCGCCACGCCGGCGGAGTGCTCGCCCGCCTCGTGATTGGTCGGCCAGTAGACGGACGTGCGCTGCAGGACGCCGAAGCGCAGTCCCTTGCGCTCGACAATGGCGGGTGCGCGGGCCGCAGCCAGGTTCGCGCCGCTGCCGCTGTGCGCGATGCCGAGCCGGTCGAGCTCGCGCAGCGAGTGCGTGATTGCATCGGAGCCGTAGTTCACGTTGTTCGCGGTGCCGACCGCGTGGTATCCCGCGAGCGCGAGCGCCTGGCCGGCGGCGGGCAGTGCGTAAAAGCCCTCGTCGCCAAGGGAGCGCTCCGCCGGCGGGGCGTAGAGGCAGCATTCGAGGTTGCCGAACAGGAAGTCCGCCGCGCGCAGCGTGGCCGCGACGCGCGCAAACGGCGTGCGCGCGTCATCCACGTTCATGAGATTGACATCGCCGGTGAGGAGGAGCTGGCGTTGCACGGGAGAGGGGCGGGCTGCGCACGATTATATTCCCCGCGCAACCCTTGACAGGCCCGGCGGGGAGCGACAAGCTTGGCGCGGGGTCCAGATACTGGAACCCCGCTCACGGCGGCGCGAGGAGGAGGGGAGATGTTCAAGAACATCCTGATACCGACCGACGGATCCGAGCTTTCGCAGCGTGCGGTGCGCACCGCGATCGCGCTTGCGAAGTTGCACCGATCACGTATCACCGGCATTCACGTGATTCCGGATTACCACCTGTTGATTGCCTACGAGGGCGCGTTCGACCCCGTCACCGAGGAGCGCATCGAGGAAGAAGCGAAAGTGCGCGCCGAAAGTTATCTCGCTTTCGTGCGCAAGTGTGCGCAGGACGAGGGCATTCCGTGCGACACACTGTGCGAGACCAGCGACCATCCCTACGACGCCATCCTCAAGGCGGCGGACACGCGTCAGTGCGACCTCATCGTGATGACGTCACATGGCCGCAAAGGCCTGGCTGCCGTCCTGCTCGGCAGCGAAACCCGCAAGGTTCTCACCCACGCCAAGATCCCCGTCCTGATCGTGCGCTAGCCGGACGCGGTGGAAGAACGCTAACAAATTGAATCATTGGTAGTTTTTATGGAGTCCACAATATGATGCGGAGCAGCAGTAAACGCTTGCATTAGGCCGGGGTTTCTGCGAGAATGCTCTTGCGCTGCCGCTGCTCAGGTGGCGGCGCAATCCTCCAAAACCTCCTCCTTTGGTGGAACCTTAGGCGCAACCTCTTCAGGTTGCGCTTTTTTTTGCCCGGACTCTTCTTGGGCTCCATCCTCCCTTGGTGACATCAAGGGCGCTGCCTCGCGACAAATGGTGCGGCGCAAGATACTCAGCGCTCGAGCGATCTGCCACGAGCGACCCGTTCATTCGGTGCTACCGACATCGGTGGCGGAGGGCGCACCTATGTGCACGTTGTATACTGCCCCGCTCCGGTGCCGCGACGCGCGATCGCGCTCAGACCTGCGGCAACACACCGCGGGGCCGATCCGGGCCCAGCGCCCTGCGATCCCTCGACGTGAACGCTGCCCGGGATGACCGTTATTGACTTCGGTCAAGGCCGGCGCGCAAAAGGCTGTAATAGATTCGGGTTTGCCTATGAAAATCCACGAGTACCAGGGCAAGGAGATCCTGCGCAAGTACGGCGTCGCGACTCCGCGCGGATTCCCCTGCTTCACCGTGGATGAGGCGGTCGAAGCCGCGCGCAAGCTCGGCGGCGACACCTGGGTGGTGAAAGCGCAGATCCATGCCGGCGGCCGTGGCAAGGGCGGGGGGGTCAAATTGGCGCGCTCGCACGACGAAGTGAAGCGCCATGCCTCGGCCATCCTCGGCATGCAGCTGAAGACCCACCAGACCGGTCCCGGCGGGCAGAAGGTGCGCCGGCTGCTGATCGAGGAAGGGGCCGATATCCGCAAGGAGCTCTATGTCGGCATGGTGGTGGATCGCGGCACGCAGCGCGTGGTGCTGATGGCTTCCAGCGAGGGGGGCGTCGACATCGAGGAGGTCGCGGCGAAGTCACCCGGGAAGATACACAGAGTCGCGATCGACCCCGCGGCGGGGCTTGCCGACGGGGAGGCCGAGGACATCGCGCGGAGAATCGGCATCCCGCAGCGCGCGATCCCCCAGGCGCGCGACTTGCTGAAGGGCTTGTACCGCGCGTTCGACGAGACCGATGCCTCGCTGGCGGAGGTGAATCCCCTGATCGTGACCGGCGATGAGCGCGTGCTCGCGCTCGACGCCAAGATGAACTTCGACGACAACGCGCTCTTCCGCCACCCTGAAATCGTGGCTCTGCGCGATCTAGACGAGGAGGATCCCGCCGAGGTCGAGGCGTCCAAGTTCGATCTCTCCTACATCTCGCTCGATGGCGATATCGGCTGCCTCGTCAACGGCGCGGGGCTCGCCATGGCAACGATGGACATCATCAAGCTCTATGGGGGAAACCCCGCCAATTTCCTCGACGTCGGCGGCGGTGCTTCGGCGGAGAAAGTGACCGAAGCGTTCAAGATCATGCTGCGGAATCCGAACCTGAAGGCGATCCTGGTCAATATCTTCGGCGGCATCATGAAATGCGACGTCATTGCCGAGGGCGTCGTCGCCGCGGCGCGCCAGGTGAGCCTCAAGGTGCCGCTGGTGGTTCGGCTCGAGGGCACCAACGTGGAGCTGGGCAAGAAGATCCTCGCGCAGTCCAGGTTGCCGATCATTTCCGCCGCTAACATGGCCGATGCAGCCCAGAAGATCGTTGCAGCTGCGAAGACCGGGCGAGCCGGGTAAGAAACCAGGCGGGAACGGATCGAGACCCTGAAGTGAGCGGTTACTAACCAGAAAAATCCGGCGCTGCGCCATGAGCATACTGATCGACAGGAACACCCGGGTCGTGACCCAGGGCATCACCGGCAAGACCGGCCAGTTCCATACCAAGATGGGCTGGGAGTACGCCAACGGGAGGAACTGCTACGTCGCCGGCGTGACCCCGAAGAAGGGCGGGCAGAGCTACGAGGGCATACCCATTTTCGAGACCGTGCGCGAGGCGAAGGAGAAAACCGGCGCCACGGTCTCGGTGATCTACGTGCCCCCACCCTACGCGGCAGCGGCGATCGACGAGGCCGTGGACGCGGGCCTCGATCTGGTCATCTGCATCACCGAGGGCATACCGGTGCGCGACATGATCCGCACCCGCTACCGGATGCAGGGGAAGAAAACTCTGCTCATCGGCCCCAATTGCCCCGGCGTCATCACGCCCGACGAGATCAAGATCGGCATCATGCCGGGGCACATCCACAAGAAGGGCCCGGTCGGCGTGGTCTCGCGCTCGGGCACCCTCACCTACGAGGCCGTCGGGCAATTGATGGAGCAGGGACTCGGCCAATCAACCTGTGTCGGCATCGGCGGCGATCCGGTGAATGGCCTGAAGCACGTCGACGTGCTCAGGATGTTCAACGACGACCCGGCGACCGAGGCGGTGGTAATGGTGGGGGAGATCGGCGGCACCAACGAGGAGGAAGCGGCGCGCTGGGTCAAGGCCAACATGAAGAAGCCCGTGGTCGGTTTCATCGCGGGGGTGACCGCGCCCCCGGGAAAGAGGATGGGGCACGCCGGCGCTATCATCTCGGGCGGCACGGGCACGGCGTCGGAGAAGCTCGCCGTGATGGAAGCCTGCGGAATCAAGGTGACCCGCAATCCCGCGGAGATGGGAAAGCTCTTGAAGTCCGCGCTGAAGTGAGGAGGAGAGGTTGGAAGGCGGGATCGTAAGGAAGAAATCCGCGGGGGAAATGCGCGGCAAGCCCAAGGGCCGCCCGGTCGACCCGCAGGCGCTCGCGGAGATCCAGGCGCTGCTGGGAAACGAGCCACGGCGGCGCGACCTGCTGATCGAGCACCTGCACCGGATTCAGGATCGCTACGAGCAGATCGCGGCGCGCCACGTCGTTGCGCTCGCACGCGAGATGGGTCTCGCCACGACCGAGGTCTACGAAGTCGCCACGTTCTACCACCACTTCGATGTCATCAAGGAGGGGGATGCGGCTCCGCCTCCCCTGACGGTGCGGGTCTGCGATTCGCTCTCGTGCGAGTTGGCAGGCGCGCGCGGCCTGATGGAGGAACTCGGGCGCACGCTCGGAACGGGCGTGCGCGTGATTCCGGCGCCCTGCGTCGGGCGGTGCGAGCAGGCACCGGTCGCGGTCGTGGGGCAGAACCCGGTGGCGCAGGCGACCGCGCAGAAGGTGAAGCCGCTGGTCGCGGGCCGCAAGACGAAGTGCCCGGTCGCGAAATACATCGGCTACGCGGAGTACCGCAAGCGCGGCGGCTACCGTATCGCCGCCGAGTGCCTGGCGGGCAAGCGCGACGCTGAGGCCATCATGAAGACCCTGGAGGATTCGGCCCTGCGCGGACTGGGCGGCGCGGGATTTCCGACGGGGCGCAAGTGGCGGATCGTGCGCGCCGAGAAGGCGCCGCGGCTGCTCGCGATCAACATCGACGAAGGCGAGCCGGGGACCTTCAAGGACCGCTTTTACCTGGAGCGCGACCCCCACCGTTTTCTGGAAGGCGCGATCATCGCGGCCTGGACGGTTCAGATCGCGCAGATCTACATCTACCTGCGCGACGAGTACGCCGGCTGCCGCGAGATCCTCGAGCGCGAGCTGAAGGCGCTCCAGGCCGATCCTCCATGCCCGCTGCCGCCGATCTTCCTGCGCCGCGGCGCGGGGGCCTATATCTGCGGCGAGGAATCGGCGATGATCGAATCGATCGAGGGCAAGCGCGGCATGCCGCGGCTGCGGCCGCCCTACGTCGCGCAGGTGGGGCTCTTCGGCTATCCCACCCTCGAGCACAATATGGAGACGCTGCACTGGGTGCGCGAAATTCTGGAAAAGGGCGCGAACTGGTTTGCCTCGCAGGGGCGCCATGGCCGCAAGGGGCTGCGTTCATTCTCGGTTTCGGGGCGAGTACAGAAGCCGGGCGTGCATCTTGCCCCGGCCGGCATCACGGTCAAGGAGTTGATCGAGGAGTATTGCGGCGGCATGCTGCCCGGCCACCGGTTCTACGCGTACCTGCCGGGCGGCGCCTCGGGCGGCATACTGCCCGCCGCCATGGGCGACATTCCCCTCGACTTCGACACGCTCAACCAGTACGGCTGCTTCATCGGGTCGGCCGCCGTCATGATCCTGTCCGACCAGGACCGGGCACGCGCCGCGGCGTCCAACGTGATGAAGTTCTTCGCCGAGGAGTCTTGCGGCCAGTGCACGCCGTGCCGCGTCGGCACCGCGAAGGCGCTCGCGCTGATGGAAAAGCGGGCCTGGGACCAGGGCCTGCTCGAGGAACTTGCGGTCGCGATGGCGGACGCGTCGATCTGCGGGCTCGGCCAGGCCGCCCCGAATCCGATACGCTCCGTGATGAAGTACTTTCCGAAGGAAATCGGGTGAAGCGGGATCCGCGAAACGAAAGTCGGGGAACGAGGGACGGGCGATGACGTCGATCAGCAAGGAAGAGCGGGCGGCGATGCCGGTGGAGTTCAAGCTGAACGGCCGGGATGTGGCTGCGCATGCCGGCGAAACCATCATTCAGGCTGCGGCGCGCTACGGCGTGGAGATCCCGCACCTCTGCTACAAGGAAGGCCTGCGCCCCGATGGCAATTGCCGCGCCTGCATGGTCGAGGTGAAGGGCGAGCGCGTGCTGGCGGCCTCGTGCTGCCGCGCGCCCACGCGCGGAATGGAGGTGGTCACCGACAACGCGCGCGTGCTCGCGTCCCAGAAGATGGTGCTGGAACTCCTGCTCTCCGACATGCCGCGCGAGCGCCACACGCTCGATTCGGAGCTCGACCACTGGGCCCGGCGGCTCAAGGTCGGAAAGCCGCGCTTCGCGCCACGGCACCAGCCCAAGGCGGACCTTTCCCACTACGGCATGGCGGTCAACCTCGACTCCTGCATCCAGTGCACGCGGTGTCTCCGCGCCTGCCGCGAGGAGCAGGTGAACGACGTGATCGGCTACGCCTTCCGCGGCGAGCACTCGAAGATCGTGTTCGATCTCGACGACCCGATGGGCGAATCGACCTGCGTCGCGTGCGGCGAGTGCGTGCAGGCGTGCCCGACCGGGGCGCTGATGCCGGCAGGCAAGGTCGGTCTCATCAAGCCCGACAAGCAGGTGCACTCGGTGTGCCCCTACTGCGGTGTCGGGTGCCAGCTCACCTATGCGATCAAGGACAACCGGATTCTCTACGTTGACGGGCGCGACGGGCCGTCGAACCACGGGCGCCTGTGCGTGAAAGGCCGCTACGGATTCGACTACGTGCACCACAAGCAGCGGTTGACGAAGCCGTTGATCCGCAAGCCGGGCACGCCCAAGCACGCCGACTTCACGATGGACCCCGCGCGGCCGCTCGAGCACTTCCGCGAGGCGAGCTGGGAAGAGGCGCTCGATCTTGCCGCGGGGAAGCTCAAGGCGATCCGCGATGAGCATGGCAAGCACGCGCTCGCGGGCTTCGGCTCGGCGAAGGGCACCAACGAGGAGGCGTACCTGTTCCAGAAGCTGGTGCGCACGGGCTTCGGCTCGAACAACGTGGATCACTGCACGCGGCTGTGCCATGCCTCGAGCGTCGCCGCCCTGATGGAGGGCATCAACTCGGGCGCGGTGTCGAACCAGGTGAACGACGTCGCGCGCGCTGAAGTGATCTTTCTCATCGGCGCGAACCCGGTTTCGAACCACCCGGTGGCGGCGACCTGGATCAAGAACGCCGTAAAGCGCGGCGCCAAGCTGATCTATGCCGATCCGCGGCGCTCGGAGCTGTCGCGTCAGGCGCACATCATGCTGCAGTTCAAGCCCGACACCGACGTCGCGCTGCTGAACGCCATGATGCACACCATCGTGCACGAAGGGCTCGTCAACGAGGACTTCATCAAGAGCCGCACCGTAGGCTACGAGGAGCTCAGGAAGAACGTCGCGGGCTACAGCCCGGAGGCGATGGCGCCGGTCTGCGGCATCCCGGCCGAGACCATCCGGGAGGTCGCGCGCCTGTATGCCACGGCGAAGAGCGCCATGATCCTGTGGGGCATGGGCATCTCGCAGCACATTCACGGCACCGACAACGCGCGCTGCCTGATCGCGCTCACCATGATCACGGGCCAGATCGGTCGGCCCGGCACGGGGCTCCATCCCCTGCGCGGCCAGAACAACGTGCAGGGTGCGTCCGACTCGGGCCTGATCCCGATGGTGTTCCCGGACTACCAGCGGGTCGACGACGCCGAGTCGCGGGCGCGCTTCGAGAAGCTGTGGGGCACGGCGCTCGATCCCAAGCCGGGCCTCACGGTCGTCGAGATCGTGCACGCCGTGCTCGACGGAAGCATCCGCGGCATGTACGTCATGGGCGAGAACCCGGCGATGTCGGATCCCGACGCGCACCATGCGCGCGAGGCGCTCGCGAAGCTCGAGCACCTCGTCGTGCAGGAGATCTTCCTCACCGAAACCTGCTATTACGCGGACGTGATCCTGCCGGCGACGGCCTGGCCCGAGAAGGTCGGCACCGTCACCAACACCGACCGCATGGTGCAGCTTGGCCGCAAGGCGCTGGAGCCGCCGGGCGCGGCGCGGGAGGACCTGTGGATCATCCAGGAAATCGCACGGCGCATGGGCCTTGTATGGAGCTACACGGGGCCGCGCGACGTGTTCAACGAGATGCGCAAGGGCATGAACTCGATCGCGGGGATCACGTGGGAGCGGCTGGAAGCGGAAAGCTGCGTCACCTACCCCTGCGAGAAGGAGGGTGACCCCGGGCAGCCCGTCGTCTTCGTCGACAAGTTCCCGACGCCGACCGGGCGCGCCAGGCTGGTGCCGGCGGACATCATTCCGGCAGCGGAGCAACCCGATCGCGAGTTCCCGTTCGTGCTCATCACCGGGCGGCAGCTCGAACACTGGCATACCGGCGCCATCACGCGGCGCGCCAGCGTGCTCGACGCCATCGAGCCGGAGCCGGTGGCGTCACTGCACCCGCTCGATCTTGAAGCCATCGGCGCAAGGCCGGGGGATGTCATCACCGTCGAGTCGCGGCGCGGCATCATCTCGCTCTACGCGCGCGCCGACGACGGCACGCCGCGCGGCGCGGTGTTCGTGCCGTTCTGCTTCTACGAGGCGGCGGCGAACCTGCTCACCAATCCGGCGCTCGACCCCATCGGCAAGATCCCGGAGTTCAAGTACTGCGCGGTGAAGGTGATGCGCGGTGGCGAGTTGACTCCGCGCACGAGTTTCGGTGGTGGCCAGGCCCTCGCTGCAATGCAAACCTGAAGAAGAGGAATAACAGCATGCCATTGTCCGACATCGAAATCGCGCAGCAGGCGAAGCTGCTGCGCGCCGTCAAGATCGCCGAGAAGCTCGGCATTCCCGAGGAGCACCTCGTGCCCTACGGCCACTACAAGGCCAAGGTGGCGCTCGAGTACATCGACAGCCTGAAGGCCCGGAAGGACGGCAAGCTCATCCTGGTGACCGCCATCACGCCGACTCCGGCCGGCGAGGGCAAGACCACCACGACCGTCGGGTTGGGAGACGCGCTCAACCGGATTGGCAAGAAGGCCATTCTCTGCCTGAGAGAACCGAGCCTCGGACCGGTATTCGGCATGAAGGGCGGTGCCGCCGGCGGCGGTTATGCCCAGGTCGTGCCGATGGAGGACATCAACCTGCATTTCACCGGCGACTTCAGCGCCATTGGCCTCGCCAACAATCTGCTCGCGGCGGCGATCGACAACCACATCCACCACGGCAACGAGCTCGCCATCGACGTGCGGCGCATCGCCTGGAAGCGTGTGGTGGACATGAACGACCGGGCGTTGCGCGACATCGTGGTCTCGCTCGGCGGGCCGGGTAACGGCTTCCCGCGCCAGGACGGCTTCGACATCGTGGTGGCGTCCGAGATCATGGCAATTTTCTGCCTGGCGACTTCGCTCAAGGACCTGAAGACCCGGCTTGGCAACATTGTCGTCGGCTATACCCGCGACCAGAAACCGGTGCGCGCCAAGGATCTCAAGGTGCACGGGGCGATGACGGTGCTCCTCAAGGACGCGCTGGCGCCGAATCTGGTGCAGACGCTGGAGAACAACCCCGCCTTCATCCACGGCGGGCCGTTTGCCAACATCGCGCACGGCTGCAACTCCGTCATTGCCACCCAGACTGCCCTGAAGCTCGCCGATTACGTCGTCACCGAGGCCGGCTTCGGCGCGGACCTCGGCGCGGAGAAGTTCATCGACATCAAGTGCCGCAAGTCGGGACTGAGACCGGACGCGGTGGTGATCGTGGCGACCGTGCGCGCCCTCAAGTATCACGGTGGCGTCGACCTCAAGGAAGTCAACAAGGAGAACCTGCCGGCGCTGGAGAAGGGCATCACCAACCTCGAGCGCCACGTCAACAACGTGCGCAACCACTACGGGCTGCCGTGCGTGGTATCGATCAACCGCTTCAATTTCGATACCCCCGCGGAAATCGAGCTGCTCAAGAAGAAGATGGCACATCACGAAGCGCCGGTGATCCTGGCGACGCACTGGGCGGACGGCGGCAAGGGGGCGGAGCAGGTCGCGCGCACCGTGGTCGATCTGATCGAGAAAGTGCCGTCGGACTTCAAGTTCGTCTACGAGGACTCGCTGCCGTTGTGGGAGAAAATCAAGACCATCGCCACCAAAATCTACGGCGCGAGCGAAGTCACCGCGGATGCCAAGGTGCGCGGCCAGATCAGGAAGCTGCAGGAGGACGGCTACGGCCACTACCCGGTATGCGTGGCAAAGACCCAGTACTCGTTTTCGACCGATCCGCAGTTGCGGGCGGCGCCATCCGGCCACGTGATCAACGTCCGGGAAGTGCGCCTCGCCGCTGGCGCCGAATTTGTCGTCATGGTGTGTGGCGATGTCATGACCATGCCGGGGCTGCCCAAGGTGCCCTCCGCGGAGAAGATCGATCTCACCGACGAGGGCAAGGTCGTCGGGCTGTTCTGATCTCTTTCCGGCAGGAGTTTGGTTGACGCGCTTGAAACGCGCGTGGTAAAAAGCCGCTCGTGCGACAGGGGATTCTCTACAGGGATTCCCCGTCGCCCCTCCAAAGGGGAGTAGCTACGGTGGCGCGGAGGAAGCGCTGCTGCGGCAGGGCCGTCAACACGGGATGCGAGCGTTCAATGGCATCCCCGGCCTGCAGGCAACCTCATCGTTGCAGGCGAGACCTTGGCCTGGGTGGCGGCAGTCGTGGTTGTGCGCCGGTCCAAGGTGAAGGCCGCTTCCGGTACGCTCGCGCAGTTGCTCCCAGCGTGCGTTTCCGGAAGTCTCAGAGTGAGGAGCAACGCATGCACCATCGCACCGGTCCGGGCCGCGCACAGGGGCGGCTCGAATCGCTCGCCCGCAGGATAGGCGCGGGACTCGCGCTCTCTGCCTGTTCCGGGATTGCCGCCGCCGCGGCGGGCGAGCCGCCGGCGCCGCTCGGAATCCCCGTCGAGTTCATCCTGTTCGCGCTGACCCTGATCGGGGTGGCGGTGCTGCATCATTACACGCTGCAGGTCGCGCTCGCCGGGCTTGCCGTCATCGCGCTCTACAAGCTCGCCTTCACTGGCTTCAAGTCGGGTCCGGGGCTCGCGGGTCTGGCCACTCACATGCACCACGAGTGGGTGATTCTGACGAACCTCCTGTGCCTGCTGGTGGGCTTCGCGCTCCTGTCGAATCATTTCGAGAAGAGCCGCGTGCCGCAGGTGCTGCCGCGTTTCCTGCCGGACAACTGGAAGGGCTGCTTCGCGCTGCTCGCGATCATTTTCGTGCTGTCGGGTTTCCTCGACAACATCGCCGCGGCGCTGATCGGCGGGACCATCGCGGCGACGGTCTTCCGCGGCAAGGTGCATATCGGCTATCTCGCCGCCATTGTCGCCTGCTCCAACGCCGGCGGCGCGGGCAGCGTGGTGGGCGACACTACCACGACCATGATGTGGCTCGATGGTGTCAGCCCGCTCAAGGTGCTCGATGCCTACGTCGCGGCGGCGGTCGCGCTGGTGGTTTGCGGCATACCCGCCTCGCTTCAGCAGCAGCGCTACGCGCCGATCATGAAGAACGAAGGGCGTCACGCGCCGGTAGATTGGGTGCGTATTGGAATCGTCGCCGCCATTCTGGTCGTCGCTATCGGGACGATGGTCACGGTCAATTTCAGGTTCAAGCATCTCGCCGGGCATTTTCCGTTCATCGGCGTATCGGTCTGGCTCGTCATCCTCGCGTGCGCGCCGTTGCGGCCGCCGCAGTGGGACCTGGTGCCGGGAGCGTTCAAGGGCAGCATCTTCCTGCTGGCGCTGGTCACCTGCGCCTCGCTGATGCCGGTCGAGAAGCTGCCGCCCGCCTCCTGGCAATCGTCGCTCGCGCTCGGCTTCATCTCGTCGGTCTTCGACAACATCCCGCTCACGGCGCTGGCGTTGAAGCAGGGCGGCTACGACTGGGGCATGCTCGCGTACGCCGTTGGCTTCGGCGGCTCGATGATCTGGTTCGGCTCCTCGGCCGGCGTCGCGATTTCCAATATGTATCCGCAGGCGAAGTCGGTCGGCCTGTGGCTGAAGCACGGCTGGCACGTGACGGTGGCGTACGTGGTGGGGTTTTTCGTCATGCTGGCGGTGCTGGGCTGGCACCCGGACCCGCATTACCGGGTGAAGACGGGCGCGGCGCCGGATGCAAGCGTGCCGGCGGTGCAGGCGATGCGCGCTCCGGTGTCGCCGTAAAGTTTCCACAGGACAGAGGGCAAGAAAATGGAACCGATGCAATGGCTGACGCTGGTCGTGTTCGGGCTCACGATCCTCGCCGTGATCACCAACGTGGTGGACAGCACGCTCGCCGCGCTGATCGGCGTCGCGGTCATGTGCTGGCTCGGCATCATGACCGAGACCGACGCGTTCAAGTACGTGGACTGGAACGTCATGGCGATCCTGGTCGGCATCTGGATGATCGCCGGCTACTTCGGGAAGTCAGGCGTGCCGAGCTGGCTCTCGATCCAGGCGTTGAAGCTGTCCGGAGGTCGACCCGGGTTCCTGGTGATCATCCTGACCTTCCTCGCCGGCTTCATCTCGATGTTCGTGGACAACGTCGTGACCATCCTCATGATGGCGCCAGTCGCGCTGCCGCTCGCGAAGGCGCTCAATTTGAGGCCGGTGCCGGTGATCCTGATGATCGGCTTCGGCGCGAATTTCATGGGCACCGCGCTCATCATCGGCGATTTGCCGCCGCAGATGCTCCACAGCGTCGCAGGCGCCGAGTTCTTCGACTTCATCTGGCAGTTCGGCCGTCCGTCATCGTTTCCGATCCTGATGGTGACGTTCCTGGTGACGCTTGGCGCCATGTGGGTGTACGGCTTTCGCGGTCATCGGCGGGTGACCGACATGGCGAGCCTCGGCGTCGAGGCGAAGATCGAGAACCCGCTGTTCGCCACGGTCGTCGTGACGTGGTTCCTCGGGACGGTGGTCGCCATGTCGATGCGCGAGCACATCGGGGTGCAGCTCGGGTTCATCGCGATGACCGGTGCGATATCCCTGGTCCTGGTGCTCGCGCTGCTGGGCCAGCGCGTGAAGGAGGCGCCGAGCTTCGAGGAGTGCGTTCGGGACCTCGACTGGCGCGCGATCTTCTTCTACATCGCGCTCTTTGCGCTCGTCGGCGGGCTCGAGAAGAGCCACATTCTCGATTTGCTCGCCAGCGCCCTCAAGCCGATCTTCGTGGAAAACTACGCGCTCGGGGCGACGCTCTTATATTGGATCACCATTCCCATCGTCGGCATCGTCGAACACGACGCCTACATCCTTACCTTCCTCTACACCATCAAGGACATGGCGCAGGACGGCATCGAGCCGTGGCCGCTGTGGTGGATGCTGCTGTGGTCGGGCACGCTCGGCAGCAACCTCACCGTCGCCGGCGCGCCCGCGCTCTACGTGGCGCTGACGCTGGGCGAAAAGGAGGAGGGACGCAAGGTGTCGCTGCGCGAATTCCTCGCCTGGAGCGTGCCGTTCACGCTGGTGTGCTCACTGGTCTGCTACGTTCTCGGCATGCTGGTCTGGGTGCTACCCTACGTGAAGTGATGCCGCGGGATCCCCTTACCCCTTCCCCCTCTCCCAAGGGGCGAGGGGAAATGGACTGCGGAAATGGAGCGTTGACCATTTCCGAAAGACTCGATAGGAGACGACATGTACCGGAACATACTGCTTCCCACCGACGGTTCCCCGCTCTCGCGCAAGGCAATCCTGGCCGGCGTGAAGTTCGCCAAGGTCGTTGGCGCAAGAGTGACCGGTTTTTATGCCGCGCCGCCGCCTACCCCGCTGGAATACCGGGGTATGTTCCCCGTCGGCTATGCCGATCCGGCGACGCGCGCGCGCGTGATAGAAAAAGCGGCGACCAAGTACTTGGCCGTCATCAAGGAGGCGGCCAGGGCCGCAGGCGTGCGCTGCAGCGTGGAACACGTGACCGACGACTTCCCGGCCGACGCCATCGTGGCCGCGGCGAAGCGGAACAAGTGCGACCTGATCTTCATCGCCTCGCACGGCCGCCACGGCTTCAAGACCTCCTTGTTGGGCAGCCAGACCCAGAAGGTGCTCGCCCAGTCCAGGATCCCGGTGCTGGTACAGCGTTGATGCTGCGCCGCAATATGCAGGGCGGGAGCGCCGCAGCATGTATATTTCGGGAAATTGACCGCGGTCAAGTATAGTACGGACGAGGTACGGCAAATTTGCGCGTCCGCGAGCGCGTGCAGGAATGCAGGGGCGTGGGCGCTGTCGAAGTGAGTGTGGGTCAACTATAAAAGGAGGATTGTCATGTCCAACCGGCATATCTCAGCTTGTGGTGTATTGCTGCTTGCGGCGCTGGGCATCGCTCCGGGCGCGTGGGCCTGGGAGCCGACGAAGGCGGTCGAGTTCATCATTCCGGCCGGAACCGGGGGCGGCGCCGACCAGATGGCACGCTTCACGCAAGGGGTGGTCGCGAAGCACAACCTCATGCGGCAATCGGTGGTGCCGATCAACAAGTCGGGCGGGGCCGGCGCGGAGGGCTTCCTTGACGTCAAGGCGTCCAAGGGCGACAACCACAAGATCATCATCACGCTCTCCAACCTGTTCACCACGCCGCTCGCTACCGGCGTGCCGTTCAACTGGAAGGACCTGACGCCGGTCGCGATGCTGGCGCTCGATAATTTCGTGCTGTGGGTGCCCGCGGATACCGCTTACAAAGCGCCCAAGGACTACCTCGACGCGGTGAAGAAGGCCGGGCCCAACAAGTTCAAGATGGGCGGCACTGGCGCGAAACAGGAGGATCAGATCATCACCGTCGCGATCGAGAAGGCTTCCGGCACCAAGTTCACCTACGTGCCGTTCAAGGGCGGCGGCGAGGTCGCGACCCAGCTCGTCGGCAAGCACGTGGATTCGACGGTCAACAATCCGATCGAGGCGGTCGCGCACTGGCGCTCGGGGAAGCTCCGCCCGCTGTGCGTGTTCGACGGCAACCGCATGCCCTACAAGAACAAGGTGACCGCCACCATGGCGTGGGGCGACATCCCGACCTGCAAGGAAGCCGGCATCCCGATGGAGTACACCATGTTGCGCGGCATCTTCATGCCGGCGGGCGTTTCGCAGGATGTGGTCAACTTCTACGTCGATCTGTTCAAGAGGGTGCGCGGGACGGCGGAGTGGACGAAGCTCATGGAGGACGGCGCCTTCAACCAGACCTTCATGGCGGGCAAGGAGTACGTGGCGTGGGTCGCCAACGCCGAGAACGTGCACCGGCAGCTGATGACCGAGGCGGGGTTCCTCGGCAGGAAATAGAGATACCCATAACACAGACGGGAGGCGGGCGCAGACCCGCCAACCCGTCGATTCACTCGCCCGGTGCCGGCGCAACGGCGCCACCACCGGGTTTCCAACGGGGCAGCGGTCATTGAATGGCGCATAACGAGAACTCGACCCAGGGGGTGGCGCGCACTGTCGTTGTAGACCTCGTCGTTGCGCTGCTGATTTTTTCCCTGGGCGCGCTGGTCGCGTTTGACAGCGTCCGGCTCGGCGCGAGCTGGGGCTCCGACGGTCCCCAGGCGGGCTATTTCCCTTTCTACATCGGCTTCCTGATCTGCGCCTGCAGCGCCGTCGTCGCCGTGCAGTCGCTCGCCCGGTTGAGGACCGACCGCAGGGTGTTCGTGAGCGGCGGGCAGTTCCGGCAGGTGCTGGTCATCCTGCTGCCCTCTGCTGTCTACGTGTTCGGGGTCTGGCTGATCGGCATCTACGTTTCTTCCGCGCTGTTCATTGCGCTCTTCATGAAGTTCGCCGGCCGCTACAGCTGGCTGCGCAGCGCGAGCGTGGGGCTGGCAGTGAGCGGCGCGGCCTTCGTGTTGTTCGAGATCTGGTTCACGATCCCCCTGCCCAAGGGGCCGGTGGAACAGCTGCTCGGCTATTGAGCCGGGTGCGCCTGGAATTGCCAAGTGGAAGAGATCAACGCGCTGATTCACGGCTTCTCGGTCGCGTTGACGCCGTACAACCTGATGCTGATGTTCGTCGGCATCACGTTGGGCGTCATCATCGGCGTGCTGCCGGGGCTCGGCGGAGCAAATGGGGTCGCGATCTTGCTTCCGCTCACCTTCAGCATGTCGCCCACCTCGGCCATCATCATGCTTTCGTGCATTTACTGGGGGGCGCTGTTCGGCGGCGCGATCACGTCCATTCTGTTCAACATACCGGGCGAGCCGTGGTCGGTGGCGACGACCTTCGATGGCTATCCGATGGCGCAGCAGGGGCACGCGGGGGAGGCGCTCACCGGCGCGTTCACCTCGTCCTTCGTGGGCGCGCTGGTGGCGGTGCTCATGTTCACGTTCCTCGCCCCCCTCGTCGCCGGGTTCGCGCTGCAGTTCGGCCCGCCCGAGTTCTTCTCGGTCTATCTCCTCACCTTCTGCAGCTTCGTCGGCACCGGCAAGGGCAATCCCTTCAAGATCGTCGCGGCGATGATGCTGGGTTTCGCCATGGCGGCGGTCGGCATCGACATCGTCACCGGGCAACTGCGGCTCACGTTCGGCTTCACCGAGCTGCTGTCGGGCTTCCATTTCCTGGTCGCGGTGATCGGGCTCTTCGGCATCGGCGAGATCCTGCTGTCCATGGAGGAGGGCCTGTCCTTCTCCGGTCACAGCGCCAGGATCAACCCGAAGATCGTGCTGCAGACCTGGGCGAAGCTGCCCCGCTACTGGGCGACCTCGATCCGCAGCTGCATCATCGGCTGCTGGATGGGCATCATTCCCGGGGGCGCCACGCCCGCCTCCTTCATGAGCTACGGCGTTGCGCGCAAGATGTCCCGCAACGGGGACAAGTTCGGAACCGGCCAGCTCGAGGGCGTGGTGGCGCCCGAGACCGCGGCGCACGCCGCTGGCACCTCCGCGCTGCTGCCCATGATCACCCTCGGCATCCCGGGCTCACCGACGGCCGCGGTGCTGCTCGGGGGACTGATGATCTGGGGCCTGCAGCCGGGGCCGCTGCTGTTCATCGAGCAGAAGGACTTCGTGTGGGGGCTGATCGCCAGCATGTATCTCGGCAACATCGCCGGACTGATCGTCGTGCTGACGGCGGTGCCGCTGTTTGCCGCCATCCTGCGCGTGCCGTTCCCGATCATCGCGCCGGTGATCGTCGTGATCTGCGCCATTGGCGCCTTCACCGTCAAGAACAATATGCTCGACGTCTGGATGATGGTGGTCTTCGGCGTGGTGGGCTACGCCTTCAGGAAGCTCGACTATCCCCTCGCCCCGATGGTGCTCGCGCTGGTGCTGGGGGACTCCGCCGAGAGCTCGTTCCGGCAGTCGATGCTCATGTCGCAGGGCGACTTGCGGATTTTTTTCCAGAACTGGCTGGTCGGCAGCCTCACCGGGCTGGCGATCATCGCGCTGTTCTGGCCGCTGATCTCGGGGGGGATCGCCCGCCTGCGCGGCGCGGCGACCGGGGCCGCGCGAGGCTAGATCTTGCCGTGGCGCTTCAACCGCGACAGCGTTTCCGGCGAGAGGTTGAGATAGGAGGCGAGCTCCTTCTTCGGCAGGCGGTCCGCGAGGTCGGTATGCTTGCGCAGGAATCGCCGCACGCGTCCGGGCGCATCGAGCAGGTGCAGCGTGATGGTGTGCGCCATGACCTCGCTCATCAGCTTCATGATCTCGAATTCGAAAGCGCTCTTGACCGCGGCGTGGCGCTCGAGGAAGCGCACCCAGCGCTGCATGGAGAGCTTCGCGGCGCGCACGCGGGTGACGGCCCGGATCGAGTAGGGTATCGGGGTCTTGAGGCGCCAGGCCGCGTAGCTGGTGTCGATATCGGCTTCGGCGGCGAAACGCAGGATCATCTCCCGCCCCTGGGCGGTGGACACCACGCGCTTCAGGATCCCCTCGATGATGAAGTACTGGTCCATCGACCGGTCGCCCTGGTGCTCGAGCACCTCCCCCTTGGGGTAGTCAACGACGTCCAGCACCGGCTCGAGCTCGCGCCATTGCGCCGCCTCCAGGTGCTTGAGTACTATGTTCTGCCGCAGCTGCAGGCGGACGATTTTCGCTTCCGGGTGCTGGGCGAGTAAGGGCATGGGGAAGCTCGCTGCGATGCGGCACGGGGAGGGTCTGCGCGTCGAGTATAACTGTGAAAACTTGACCGGGGTCAAGGCTGCCCGCGGGGCGACTCCCTATATTTGAAGGCCCCGCAGGACGCGGGCAGCACCGCACCTCCGCCATTCACGCAAGGAGAGAGCCATGGGAAACGTTGAAAATCCGGTTGCAGGCACCGTTGCGGACATCCAGCGGGTGCAGGAATTGGCCGACGGCTTCCAGCTGGTCATCGATGCCTTGAAGCTCAACGGCATTGACACGATCTACGGCCTGCCCGGTATCCCGATCACCGACCTCACGCGCCGCGCGCAGGGCGCCGGCATGCGGGTGCTTTCGTTCCGCCACGAGCAGAACGCCGGCTACGCCGCGTCGATTGCCGGCTTCCTGACGCAGAAGCCCGGCATCTGCCTGACGGTGTCCGCGCCCGGCTTCCTGAACGGACTCAATGCGCTCGCCCACGCCACCGTCAACTGCTTTCCGATGATCCTCATCAGCGGCTCGAGCGAGCGCGAGGTCGTCGACCTGCAGCAGGGCGACTACGAGGAGATGGACCAGCTGGCGATCGCCAGGCCGGTCGCCAAGGCCGCCTTCCGGGTGCTGCACGCCGAGGACATCGGCGTCGGCGTCGCGCGCGCCATCCGCGCCGCCGTGTCGGGCCGCCCGGGCGGTGTCTATCTCGACTTCCCCGCGAAGCTGTTCGCCCAGAACATCGACGCTTCGGCCGGCAGGAATTCGCTGATCAAGGTGGTAGACGCCGCGCCGCGCCAGATCCCGGCACCCGACGCGGTGAAGCGCGCGCTCGATCTGCTCAGAGGCGCGAAGAAGCCGCTGATCATTCTCGGCAAGGGTGCGGCCTATGCGCAGGCCGATGCCGATATCCGCGCACTCGTCGAGAAGACCGGGATCCCCTATCTGCCGATGTCGATGGCGAAGGGCCTGCTGCCCGATACGCACGAGCAGTGCGCTTCCGCAGCCCGTTCCTTCGTGCTGCCCGGGGCCGACGTGGTGATGCTGATCGGAGCGCGCCTGAACTGGCTGCTCTCGCACGGGAAGGGCAAGACCTGGGGCGGCAAGGGGCACAAGGACTGGGGCGGCCAGAGATTCATCCAGGTGGATATTTCGCCGCAGGAGGCGGACAGCAACGTGCGCATTGACGCCCCGGTCGTGGGCGACATCGGCTCCTGCGTGTCGGCGCTCCTCGCCGGGATGGGTTCGGCCTGGCCGAAGCCCCCGGCGGAGTGGCTCTCCGCCGTCGCCGAGAAGAAGAACGGCAACATCGCCAAGATGGCCGAGACGCTGGCGAAGAACCCGACACCCATGAACTTCCACTCTGCGCTGGCCGTGGTGCGCGACATCGTCAAGGCGAATCCGGACGCGATGTTCGTCAACGAGGGCGCCAACGCGCTCGACTTCACCCGCAGCATCGTCGACATGTACAAGCCGAGGAAGCGCATCGATGTCGGCACCTGGGGCATCATGGGCATCGGCATGGGCTACTGCATCGCCGCCGCCGTGGTGACCAAGCAGCAGGTGATCGCGATCGAGGGCGACAGCGCCTTCGGCTTTTCCGGCATGGAGGTCGAGACCCTCTGCCGCTACAACCTGCCGGTGTGCGTCGTGGTGATGAACAACAACGGCGTGTACAAGGGCACCGACGTCAATCCGACCGGCGGCCCCGACGTGGCGCCCACCGTGTTCGTCAAGGGAGCGCGCTACGACAAGCTGATCGAGGCCTTCGGCGGCGTCGGCGCGAACGCCACGACGCCGGCCGAACTGCGCAGGGCGATGGAAGAAGCGATCCGTTCGCGCAAGCCGACGCTCATCAACGCCGTCATCGACGAAAACGCCGGCACCGAAAGCGGCCGCATCACGAGCCTGAATCCGACCGCGAAAAAGAAATAGCCGCGGACGCACTGGAGATCAGTAATGGAAGCACTCAAGGGAATCCGCATCCTCGACATGTCGCACGTGCAGGCGGGTCCGACCTGCTCGCAACTACTCGCGTGGATGGGGGCCGATGTGATCAAGTTCGAGAATCCCGCGGGCGATGCGACGCGGGGACAGCTGCGCGACGTGCCGAACGCCGACAGCCTGTACTTCACGATGCTCAACTGCAACAAGCGCTCGATCACGGTCAACATGAAGACCGCCGAGGGCAAGCAGGTGTTCGTCGATCTGCTGAAGAAGTGCGACATCATCATGGAGAACTTCGGCCCCGGCGTGCTTGACCGGCTTGGCTTCACCTGGGAGAAGATCCACCAGATCAATCCGCGCGTCGTGATGGGCTCGATCAAGGGCTTCGGCTCCACCGGCCCCTACGCCGACTTCAAGGCCTACGAAAACGTGGCGCAGGCGATGGGTGGCGCGATGAGCACGACCGGGGTGCCCGAGGGCCCGCCGTTCGTCACCGGCGCACAGATCGGCGACACCGGCACCGGTTTGCACCTCGCGATCGGGCTGCTCGCCGCGCTCAACCAGAGGAACCGCACCGGCCAGGGGCAGTACGTGGAAGTGGCGATGATGGACGGCGTGATGAACCTGTGCCGCGTCAAGTTCCGCGACCACCAGCGCCTGACGCGCGGCAACCTGTCCGAGTACTCGGTGCCAACGCGGCAGGGCATGGGCGACGTGCCGCGCGCCGGCAACGACTCCGGGGGCGGCCAGCTCGGCAATGCAATCCATTGCAAGCCGCACGGCCCCAACGACTGGCTTTACGTCGTGGTGCAGGAAGCCGTGTGGGACGCCCTGGCGAAGCGCATCGGGCCCGACCTGGGAATGCCGGACCTTGCGACCGATCCGCGCTTCGCCAAGGTCGCCGACCGCCGCAAGAACCAGAACGAGATGTGGGCGCTGATCACGAAGTTCGCGGCGAGCTACACCAAGCGCGAGTTCATGGCGATCCTGAATCCCCTCGACGTTCCCTGCGGACCGATCATGGGCACCGAAGACCTCGCCACCGACGAGCATGTGCGCGGCCGCGAGATGTGGGTCGAGATCGATCACCCGCAGCGCGGCAAGTGGTGGAACGTCGGCATGCCGATCAAGCTTTCGGATTCCCCGCCGCAGATCCGGCGTTCGCCGCTGCTGGGGGAGCATACCGAAGAAGTGTTGAAGGAGGTCCTCGGCTACGACGAGGCCAAGATCTCGAGCCTCAAAACCGCGGGCGCGTTCTCAACCCCGCCGAAGAAGGCGGCGTAGCCGCCGCCCAAGAATATGAAGATAGCGATCATCGGGCAGCAGGATTTCGGTAAAGCCGTGCTGGAGGCGTTCCTCGCGCGCAAGGACGAGGTCGCCGGCGTTTTCTGCGCGCCGGAGAAGCCGGGCGCAAAGGCCGATCTCCTGCGGGCCGCCGCCCAGGAGAAGGGCCTCAAGGTGTTCCAGTTCAAGTCGCTGCGGGATGCGGAAGCGCACGAGGCCCTGAACGGTCTCAAGGCCGACATTGGCATCATGGCCTACGTCCTGCAGTTCGCTCCCGACACGCTGGTGAAAATCCCGCGGCTCGGTACCATCCAGTACCACCCGTCGCTGCTGCCCAAGTATCGCGGTCCCTCGTCGATCAACTGGCCGATCATCCGCGGCGATACCCGCACGGGCCTCACCATCTTCCGCCCCACGGAGGGCCTCGACGAAGGGCCGGTCGTGCTGCAGAAGGAATGCGACATCGGCCCGGACGAAACCATTGGGGACGTCTATTTCAACAAGCTTTTTCCGATGGGCGTGAAGACCCTGCTGGAAGCGGCTGATCTTGTCGCTGCCGGCCGGTACCAGGAGACCGCGCAGGACGAGTCGCAGGCGAGCTACGAGGGGTGGTGCCGCGAAGCCGAGGCGCGCATCCACTGGGCACATCACGTCGATCTCGTCTACAACCTGATCCGCGGCTGCAACCCGGCGCCCGGCGCCTGGACGACGCTGAACGGGAAGAAGCTGCAGATCTTCGACGCGCGCAAGCGCCTCGCCCGCCGCTATGCCGACGTCAAGGGCAAGGTGGGTGAAGTGTCCGATGTCACCGAGGCGAGCTTCAAGGTGACCGCCCAAGGCGGCGCGATCGAGGTCCTGCGGGCGCGCGGCGAGGACGGAAAGAAGGTTTCGGGCGGCGAGTTCGCCCGCGCCGCGGGAATCACCTCGGGCGGCATGCTCGGCACCTAGCCGTCTCGACGTGCCTTCAAAAGGCCGGCTTCAGGTCGGGCCGGCCTCTCCTGCAGTCTCGCCATTTCCCCGCCACGCGGCGGCACCCGCTCGCCAAAAATTCCGCTGCCGTTCCGCGAATATCGTAAAATACATGAGTAGGCAGCGATAACCCGCTAGATAATAATAAGAAAACTCGGAAATGGGGATGCGAAGACTCGATTTCTGGCGAGCCGACTGGTTTCTGGGGGTGATAGTCGCGCTGGTCGTTCTGGCCTTCTCGGGGCGCGACCTGATCCAGAGCCTGGAACGCAAGGCCTACGACCTCGGCGTGCAGGCCACGACACGGGTGCCGTCGGACCGCGTCGCCGTCATCGCCATCGACGATTCGAGCATCGCCAACATCGGGCGCTGGCCATGGTCGCGCGAGATTCACGCCCGTATCGTCGATGCGCTGGCCGGCGCCAAGGCCAAGGTTATCGTCAACAGCACGTTCTTCTTCGAGCCCCAGGTCGACGCCGGCCTCGGTTACATCGGGAAGCTCCTCGAGCTCTACCGCAACATTCCGCAATCAGGGACGGTGCCGCCGGGGTACCCGCAGCTGGGCGAATTGCTCGCCGAGGCGGAGCAGGCGCTCGCCACCGACCGCAAGCTCGACACCGCGTTCGACAGCTTCCGGAAGCTCCCGCTCGACGACGGCGTGATGGATCTCCTCTACAACCTGGCGCTCGATTTCGAGCGCAAGCGCCAGTTCAACAAGGCGGAGTCGGTTTTCCGCTACATCGCGGACTACAATCCAAAGTTCCGCGATCTGCCGACGCGCTTGAACCGCGTCAAGGCGATGTCGGAAACGGTCATGCTAGGGGGCGGTGGCGGGCACCCCGGCGGCACGCTGATCCTCCCCGGCGGCGGCGTGGAGAAGCCCATGCTTGGCTGCTACCAGGTTGAGAAGGAGCTCGGCAAGGGCGCGATGGGCGTGGTGTACCAGGGAAAGGACCCCAAGATCGCGAACGAGCCGCACGTGGAAATCCGCACCCACAACCCGCAGCTTCCCGCGTGCGTGGCGGCGATCGTCAACAAGGCCCTGGCGAAGGATCCGAACCAGCGGTATCAGGATGGCGAGCAGATGGCGAAAGCGCTGCAGCTGTGCCTGCACAGCCTGCCCGGGACCCGGAAGGCGGTGCAACCCGTGCCGGCCATAGGCGCCTAGGCCCGTCGCGCGATGACCAGCCTCAGCTCCGTTCTCGAGATCGTGACCGCCACCCATCCCGGCATGGTGAGGTCGCACAACGAGGACAGCATCGCGGCCGACGCGGAGATCGGCTTGGCGGTGCTCGCCGACGGGATGGGGGGGTACAACGCCGGGGAAGTCGCCAGCGGCATCGCGGTCGAGCTGATCCGCACCGAAATGAAGAAGTCGCTCGCCGGCCGCAAGACCGAAGAGTTTGACGGCAACGAAGCCGAGCGTCTGATCGAGGACCACGCGACCAAGGCCAACAACGCGATCTATCAGGCCTCGCAGAGCCAGCCGCAGTACTCCGGCATGGGCACGACGCTGGTGGTCGCGTTGTGGCATGACAACCAGATGTCGGTCGGGCATATCGGCGACTCGCGCCTCTACCGGCTGCGCGACGGCGCGCTCGAGCAGATCACGCGCGACCATTCTTTGTTGCAGGAACAGATCGATAGCGGCATGATTACCAAGGAGCAGGCGCGGCATTCCCAGAACAAGAATCTGGTCACGCGCGCCGTCGGCATCGATCCGGAGGTGGAGACGGAGGTGCATACCTACGCCGTCCAGCCGGGCGATGTCTACCTGCTGTGTTCCGACGGGCTCTCGGACATGGTGACCGACGAGGACGTCCAGTTGACACTGGGCTCGCTTGCCTCCAACCTGCCGCTCGCGGCGGAGCAACTGGTGCAGCTGGCAAACGACAACGGGGGTCGCGACAACATTTCGGTGATACTGGTGCGGGTCGCGAGGGTCTACCCGGCACGCGCCGGCGTGCTGGACAAAGTGAAGGCTTGGTTCAAATAGAAGGCGGGGATACCACCATGGCGAAGTTGATTCTCAGTCTGGAAGGATCGGTGATCCGGGAGATCCTACTCGATAAGGAGCGCATCACGATCGGGCGCAGGCCGCAGAACGACATCCAGATCGAGAACCTGGCGGTAAGCGGCGAGCACGCGTGCATCGTCACCATCCTCAATGACTCGTTCCTCGAGGACCTTGGGAGCACCAACGGCACGCTCGTCAACGGCAATTCGATCAAGAAGCACATCCTGCAGAACAGCGACGTGATCGAGATCGGCAAGTACAAGATGAAGTACGTGGTCGAGGTGGCCGCCGCCGGTCACGGCACGCAGGACGACTTCGAGCGGACCATGGTGATGAAGTCCCAGCCCGGGAAGCCGGCTGCACCCCGGCCTGCCGCCCCTCCGGCGTCACCCCCCGCGACCGCGTCGAGGCCTGCCACGGGCCCGCTGACCACACCGCCCACGCCACAGCCAGCGGCCGCCCCAGCAGCTCCGGCCGCCGCGGCGCCGAGGCCCGCAGCGGCCGACACACAGCCGCTCGCCGCGCTGCAACTCCTCACCGGGCCCAACGCGGGCAAGGAAATCGAGCTCGTCAAGAATCTCACCACCCTGGGCAAGCCGGGCCTGCAGGTCGCCGTGATCACGCGCCGCCCCCAGGGCTACTTCATCACCCACGTCGAAGGCGCGAGCTTTCCGGTGCTGAACGGCAAGGCGATCGACGCCCAGGCCCGGCAGCTGAACGATCACGATGTGATCGAGCTCGCCGGGGTGAAGATGGAGTTCTTCCTCAAGAGGTAGCAGCGGCCGCCCCCGGGACCACGCGTGCTGGCAGTGATCAAGAAGCACCTGGCCCGGTTCATCATCGGCATCATCGTGGTGCTGGTGTTCCTCGCGCACGCGATCTCCCTTTGGGGGCTGCGGCTGCCCCTGCTCGACAATCTCGAGGCGATCGTCTACGACACGCGGCTGCGGCTCACCATGCCGCAGACCGTGGACCCCCGCATCGTCATTCTCAATATCGACGAGAAGAGCCTTTCGGAACGGGAGCAGGGCGGAGAAGGCCGCTGGCCGTGGCCGCGCGACCGGGTGGGGCTGCTCATGGACAAGCTGTTCGACCGCTACGAGGTGGCGGTCGTCGGCTTCGACGTGGTTTTCGCCGAGCGTGACGAGTCCTCCGGCATCCGCGTGCTCGAGCGGCTGTCCGAGCACGAGCTGCGCGACGTCGCGCCGTTCCAGACTGTGCTCCGGCAGCTGAAGCCACAGCTCGATTACGACGACATCTTCGCGCGCAAGATGCAGGGCCGGCCCGTGGTGATGGGCTACGTCCTCCTCGAGAAGGACGCCGCCACGCTGCAGAAGAAGGGAACGCTGCCCGCGCCGGTGTTGACGGCGAAATCGTTTGCGGGCCGCAGCGTGGCGACGACCTCATGGAGCGGTTATACGGCGAACCTGGACGTATTGCAGAAGGCCGCCGCGAGCGGCGGCCATCTCAACGCGGACCCCGACAGCGATGGCATTTTCCGGCGCGTGCCCATGCTCGCCGAGTATGACGGTGCCTATTACGAGCCCTTGTCGCTGGCGGTCGTGCGCGTGCTGCTCGGGGCGCCGCCGGTGGTTGCAATCGCCCCCGACCAGGCGGTCGTGCCTCAGGACTACCTGGATCTCGAGTGGCTGCAGGTCGGCCCGGTCAGGATCCCGGTTGACGATCGGGCGACCGCGCTGGTTCCCTATCGCGGGCACAAGGGGAGCTTCCGGTATTTCTCGATCGTGGACGTGTTGAACGAGCGCGTGGATCCGGGCGAGCTGAAAGGCAAGATCGTGCTGGTCGGGACGACGGCCCCGGGCCTGCTCGACCTGCGGGCGACCCCCGTCGGCCCGGTCTATCCCGGGGTCGAGGTCCACGCCAACCTGATCTCGGGAATGCTCGACGGCAACATCAAGCAGCGACCGCCCTACGTGGTGGGCGCGGAGTTCATGCTGTTGCTCGCCTCGGGACTGGCCATGGCGCTGCTGCTGCCGCTGCTGAGCCCTTTCGTGTCCACGATTGCGACGCTCGTGGTGCTGGTGGCCGTGCTGGCGGTCAACATCCTGGTCTACCACGAGGGCAATCTCGTGCTGCCGCTTGCCTCCGGGTTGGTGATGATTCTGCTGCTTTTCACGCTCAACATGGCCTATGGCTTCTTCGTCGAGGCGCGTGGCATGCGCCAGATCACCGGCCTGTTCGGTCAGTACGTGCCACCGGAGCTGGTGGACGCGATGGCGCGCGATCCCGAGAAGTACAACATGAGGCCGCGCGCGGCGGAGCTCACGATCCTGTTCTCGGACGTGCGCGACTTCACCAGTATTTCCGAGGCGCTCGAGCCGGAGGCGCTGCGCGAGTACATCAACGAGTACCTCACCGAGATGAGCGCGATCATCCGCAACCGGCACCGGGGCACGCTCGACAAGTACATGGGCGACGCCATCATGGCGTTCTGGGGTGCCCCGGTCGCCGATCCCGAGCACGCGCGCAACGGCGTGCTGGCGGCGCTCGACATGCAGAAGGAATGCCGGATCCTCAACCAGAAGTTTGCCGCGCGCGGCTGGCCGACCCTCAAGATCGGCGTCGGCGTCAATTCCGGCAGCGTACGCGTGGGCGATATGGGATCGAAAGTGCGCCGCGCCTACACCGCAATGGGCGACGCGGTGAACGTCGCCTCGCGCCTCGAAGGCATCACAAAGCAGTATGGGGCTGATATCATTATCGGCGACGGTACTCGGCGGCTGATTTCAAGGTTTGTCCTGCGCGAGGTCGACCGCGTACGCGTGAAGGGCAAGGACGAGCCGGTTGCGATTTTCGAGCCGCTGGGTCTGGAAGGGCAGGTGGATCCCGCCAAGCTGAATGAGATAGCATTATGGAATCAAGCTCTTAGGTTATATCGCGCACAGGACTGGGACATCGCCGAACTGCAACTGCTCAATCTGCGCAAGATGGCGCCTGCAAGCGACATGTATCAGTTGTTCGTCGAGCGCATCGCACACTACCGTGCCCATCCGCCTGGGGCGGGCTGGGATGGCGCCTGGACCTTTGAAACCAAATAGCCGTGACCTGCAGGTCAACCGGTCACGCGTGAGTGTCGTGCGCCTGACACCGCATCTGCAGGCGCACTGTGCAGTACGTCACGATTGCACCAACACGGCGCGAATCATCGTTGCCGGATACCGCCGGCCGCCTGCATTTCCGGGTATTCGACCGATGAGAATTCACGCTGCTCTGGTACGATTCTCGCTCGAATTCAAGGGTTTCGAGGCAGTGCCCGCCGGAGCCGCTGCTAACAGGGCAATCACCAACGTGTTGGGGGCCTCATGAGCACCGTACTTCAAAGCAAGCCGGTCAGCCACGACAGCCTGGCGGAGAAGCTGGGTTTCCAGCAGAAGCTGCAGGCGGTCACCAACAGGATTCATGCGACGAAGAACATCGACGAGATCATCCTCGAGCTTTCGCAGGAGCTGTGCAGCCTGTTCCACGCTGACCGGCTGACGATCTACCTCGCGAGCGAGGACCGGGGCTCGATCATCTCCAAGGTCAAGACCGGGCTCAATTCGTTCAAGGACATCAAGCTGCCGGTCAACGAGCAGTCGATCGCGGGATTCGTGGCCTGCAACAAGCGCGTGGTCAACATCCGCGACGTCTACGATAACGTGGAGCTGAAGACCTACAGCCCGCAGCTGAACTTCCTCAAGGCGGTCGATGCCAAGACCGGCTACCGGACCAAGCAGATGCTGGTGGCGCCGGTGACCGAAGGCAAGGGGAAGGAGCTGATCGGCGTGGTGCAGATCATCAACAGCAAGGGCGGACCGACGTTCCCGCCGGCCATGGAGGAAGGCGTCGTGCAGCTGTGCGAGACGCTCGCGATCGCGTTCCGCCAGCGCCAGGGCTCGATGATGCAGGTGCGCACCAAGTACGACGGGCTGGTCACCAACGCCGTGATCTCGACCGAGGAGCTGGAGCTCGCGCAGCGCTCGGCGCGGCGCAAGAATCTCGATATGGAGACGGTCCTGATCGAGGAGTTCAAGGTCAAGCTCCCCGCGCTGGGCGAGGCGCTCGCGGCCTATTTTGGAGTGCCCTACGAGCCGTTCAAATCGGACCGCATCAAGGCGCCCGATCTCATCAAGAACATGAGCCGGGATTTTTGCAAGACCAATCACTGGGCGCCGATCGAGGACAGCAAGGAGGGCATCGTGGTCGTGGCCACCGACCCCGAGCGGATCAAGGCCTCGAAGATGGTCAACAACATCTACCCGAAGAGCAAGGTCGTCTATCGGGTGATCACCAATCGCGAGTTCGACCAGACGCTCGACCAGCTGTTCGGCGGCGGCGGGCTCGGCGGCGATCCCGGCGAAATCGGAGACATCCTCGGCACGCTTGACGACGAGGACGCGGCGCCGGTCGAAGGCGCCGAGGACGTGGCGACGGCCGCCGCCGACAACGAAGTGGTGAAGCTCGTCAACAAGGTGATCATCGACGCCTATCAGCAGGGCGCCTCGGACATCCACGTCGAGCCCTACCCGGGCAAAGCCAAGACCGAGATCCGCTTCCGCAAGGACGGCGAGCTGGTGAACTACATCTCGGTGCCGGGCAGCTACCGCAGCGCGATCGCCGCGCGGCTGAAGATCATGTGTGACCTCGACATCTCCGAGCGCAGGAAGCCGCAGGACGGCAAGATCAAGTTCAAGAAGTTCGGGCCGCTCGATATCGAGCTGCGCGTCGCCACCATCCCGACTCAGGGGGGCGTGGAAGACATCGTGATGCGGATACTTTCGGCCGGCGAGCCGATGCCGCTCGACAAGATGGGGTTCTCCAAGCGCAATCTGGCGCTGTGCAAGCAGGAGATCGACAAGCCGTATGGCCTGTTCTTCGTGTGCGGGCCGACTGGCTCCGGCAAGACCACGACGCTCCATTCGGTGCTGGGCTACCTCAACACGCCGGAGATGAAGATCTGGACCGCGGAAGACCCGGTCGAAATCACGCAGAAGGGCCTGCGCCAGGTGCAGATGAATCCCAAGGCGGGCCTCACCTTCGCCATCGCCATGCGGGCGTTCCTGCGCGCCGATCCGGACGTGATCATGGTGGGGGAAATGCGGGACAAGGAAACGGTCTCGACCGGCATCGAGGCCTCGCTCACCGGGCACCTGGTGTTCGCCACGCTGCACACCAACAGCGCGCCGGAGTCGATCGTGCGCCTGCTCGACATGGGGATGGACCCATTCAACTTCGCCGACGCGCTGCTCGGTGTCCTCGCTCAGCGCCTCGCCCGGCGTTTGTGCAAGTGCAAGGAGCCGCACGTCGCGACCAACGAGGAAATCCACGCGCTGCTGGAGGAATACACGCTGGAGTTGCAGAACACCGCGGCATGGAAGAAGGACCCCAAGACGGCGCGCGCCAAGGTGTACGAGGAGTGGGTGAAGGAATTCGGGAATGACCGCAGCGAGCTCATCCTGCACACCGCGAAGGGTTGCGACGTGTGCGGCAACACCGGCTACAAGGGCCGGCTCGCCCTGCACGAGCTTCTAATCGGCACCGACCGTATCAAGAAGCACATCCAGGAGCATTCGCGCGTGGCGGACATACTCGTGACTGGGATGGAGGACGGGATGCGCACGCTCAAGCAGGACGGCATCGAGAAGGTATTGCAGGGAACCACGGACGTCCAGCAAGTGCGCGCGGTGTGCATCAAGTAACGCACCCGATGAGCAAGCAAACGCGCGGTGCCCGGGGCGCGGACGACCTCTTCAGGCGCCTCGAGGAGCTCAATCACATCGGGATTGCCCTCTCGCAGGAGAAGGACATCACCCGGTTGCTCGAGCAGATCCTGGTCGCGGCGAAGGACATTACGCACGCCGACGGCGGCACGCTCTACCGGATGACGGAGGAGAACACCCTCAAGTTCGAGATCATGCGCAACGACACGCTCGGCATCGCCATGGGGGGCACCACCGGCGTCGAGATCCCGTTCTACCCGATCAACCTCTTCGACAAGGAAGGCAAGCCGGTGCACTCGATGGTGGTGGCCTACGCGGTCCACCACGACCGATCGGTCAACATCGCCGACGCGTATGCCGAGGAAGGCTTCGACTTCACCGGCACCCAGAACTTCGACAAGAAGACCGGCTACCGCTCGCGGTCATTCCTCACCATGCCCATGAAGAATCACGAAGGGCAGGTGATCGGCGTGCTGCAGTTGATCAATGCCAAGGACCCGCGCAGCGGCGAGGTCGTCGCGTTCTCCGACACCGACCAGCACCTGGCGGAGTCGCTGGCGTCACAGGCGGCGATCGCACTGACCAACCGCCTGCTGATCAACCATCTCGAGAACCTGTTCGAGTCCTTCATCAGCCTCATCAACGCTGCGATCGACGACAAGTCGCCCTATACCGGCGGGCACTGCCAGCGCGTGCCGGCGCTGACGATGATGCTTGCCGAGGCGGTCGACAACTGCAAGGTCGGGCCGCTTGGGGAGTTCACCATGACCGAGCGCGACCGCTACGAGCTCAAGATCGCGGGATTGCTGCACGACTGCGGCAAGGTCACGACCCCCGTGCACGTCGTCGACAAGGCAACCAAGCTGCAGACCATCTTCGACCGCGTTGCCCTCATCGATACGCGCTTCGAGGTCATCAAGCGCGACGCGGAGATCGCGCTGCTCAAGGGGCGCCTGGACAAGCTCGCGGCCGGGCGCCGGGACGTGATGGTCGATGCCCAGCTGGTGGCAAGCGTCCGCGAGATCGAGAGCGATCGCGATTTCCTGCGCCGTGCCAATATCGGCACCGAGGCAATGAAGGACGAGGACATCGCGCGGGTGAAGGCGATTGCCACGCGCTATCGCTGGCGCAACGGCGAGGGGGAGCGAGCCGATTTCCTGACCGAGGAGGAGGTCCGCAACCTCACGATCCGCTCCGGCACGCTGACGGCGGAAGAGCGGCAGACCATCAACCATCACATCGAGGTCACGATCCAGATGCTGGAGTCGCTCCCGTGGCCGCGACATCTGAAGAACGTGCCGGAGTACGCCGGAGGGCACCACGAGCGGATGGACGGCAAGGGTTACCCGCGGGGGCTCAAGCGCGAGCAGATGTCGGTGCAGGCGCGCTGCATGGGCATCGCGGACATCTTCGAGGCGCTGACCGCGAAGGATCGCCCCTACAAGAAGGGCAAGACCCTCACCGAGTCCCTCACCATCCTCGGCAAGTTCAAGCTGAACGGGCATATCGATCCCGATCTGTTCGACATCTTCATATGGGAGAAGGTGTACGACAAGTACGCCAGGCAGTTTCTCGATCCGGACCAGATCGACGAAGTGGACGTCACCCAGATTCCCGGTTATGTTCCGCGGCCCGCGGCCTGACGAGGGCCGTGATTATCTTCGACGACGCGCGACCCCTCACCCCTTCCCCCTCTCCCGAGTGGAGAAGGGGAATGTATGGCGAATTGGTTTGGCAACCAATTGCCGTAGGCTCGATTAGACGGGCTCATGGGCATCTTTGACTGGTTCAGCACGCGGGAAGTCGACGAGCTCGCGGCCGCAATCGCCGCAGATCTGGTCAAGCGCGTTCCGCCCGCAGCGCTGGAGTCGCACACCCGGAAGGCGGCGCAACGCCTGCGCAACACGCACGAGGCGATCTTCGCCCGTGCTGCCAAGTTCGCGCGCACGCACCCGCTCAACGTCTACAAGCGGGCGCGGCTGGGCAACCAGTTCCGGTGGGCGCTCAAGGAAGCGGGCTATCCGCCGGAATTCGTCGAGTCCTGGACCTACGAGCTTGCGATCCTGATCACGCTCGATCGCGCGCCGCGCAAGGCACCGGGGGGTGATTGAAGGCGGTCGCGTCCCGGGAAACGGCGGACCGGCTGATCGCCGATGGCAATCGCGCGGAGGATGCCGGCAGGGTGGAGGAGGCCTGTGAGCGCTACCGCGAGGCGGTACGGGCGGCACCCGACTACGCCAAGGCGCACCTGAACTTCGGCATCGGGCTGGAAGCCGCCGGCGCGGTTGAGCCGGCGATCGAGTCCTACCAGGCTGCGCTGGCGATCGATCCCGCCGACCCTTACGCCGCCTACAACTTCGGAAAGCTCCTCTACACGCGCGGCCGCCCGCAGGAAGCCGAGCCGCTGCTGCGGCAGGCGCTGCAGAACCGTCCCGCGTTTCCGGAAGCGCAGGTTGTGCTGTCGCGCGTGCTGGAGGCGCAGGGGAATCTCGGCGCCGCGGCGGCGGCGCTGGAAATCGCGATGCGGCTCAAGCCGAATGACTTCGGCACGCTCTACCTCTATGCCGGCGTGCTCCTGAAGCAGGAGCGGCTGGACGAGGCGCAAGCCGCGTTAAGGCGTGCCCTCGCCATCGATCCGGAGAATCCCGATGCGAACTACGCGCTTGCCTCGCTTCACATTGCGCGCGGCAAGCCAGGTGACGCTGAGGCGCTGCTGCGCGCGGTCCTGAAGCGCAATCCGGAATCCGTGGAAGCGCGGGTGCGGTTGTTCGAGATCTACGACGCGCGCGGCGATCTGCCCGCCGCCGCGGCCGAGCTGGAGGCGGTGCTGAAGCTCAAGCCGGATTGGGCGGATGCGTTGTTCAATTACGGCAATGTTTTGAGGAAGCTCACGCACTTGCGCGACGCGGAGTCCGTCTTTCGGCGCGCCCTGGCGGCGGATCCGGGCCATTCCCGCGCCTGCCGCGCGCTGGGAAGCGTGTTGCTCGGGCAATGCCGCACGGACGATGCGCTTGCGCTCTACCGCGTGGCGCGCGTGCGGCTTCCCGGCGATCTCGACCTCGAGTCTGCAGAGCTCTTTGCGCTCAACAGTTCCGAGAGCATTGCGGATGACGCGCTCTACGCGAGGCACGCAGCGTTTGGCGAGCGCCTCGAGCGGGCGCACCCCCCGCGCTTTCTGCCATTCCGGAACGCGAAAGACCCGGGCCGGCGCCTGCGTATCGGCTACGTGTCGGGCGATTTCTGCTACCACGTCGTGACCCTCTTTACGCTTCCCGTGGTCGAGCGGCATGACCGCACCGCGTTCGAGGTGTATTGCTACTCGACCGGCGGCAGGGTTGACGGCTACACGCGCGAGCTCTCGAAGCGCGCCGACGTCTGGCGCGAGGCGTCCGCGCTGTCCACGACTGCGCTCGCCGACGCAATCCATCGCGACGGCATCGATATCCTGGTCGACCTGGGGGGCCATTCGGGCGTGCCGCAGCTCGCGATATTCGCTGAACAGCCGTCACCTGTGCAGGCGACCTGGTTGGGCTATCTCAATACCACCGGGATGACGCGCATCCAGTACCGCATCACCGACCGGTATGCCGATCCGTCGGGACTCACCGACCGCTTCCACACGGAAAAGCTGGTCCGGCTGCCGCACAGCCAGTGGTGCTATCGCCCCTTCGTTTCAATCCCGTGCGCGGAGACGCCGCCGCACGCGCGTAACGGCCATGTCACGTTCGGATCGTTCAACCAGGCGCTCAAGATCTCGCCCCTGGCGCGCCGGCTGTGGGCCGAGATCCTGCGCGGCGTGCCCGGCTCGCGTCTGGTGATCCTCGGCATCGCGGACGATAGGGCGCGGGACCAACTGGTGGCTGAGATCGCGGGAGGCGAGCGCGCCCGGGTCATGGTCCATCCCTACGTTTCGCTGCAGGATTACTTCAACTGGTTCAACTCGGTGGACATTGCCCTGGACACGATGCCATACAGCGGCGGCACGACGAGTTGCGACTCGCTCTGGATGGGTGTGCCAGTGGTGACGGTTCCCGGGACCCGACCCTCCTCGCGCAGCGCTGCGAGCGTACTGTCGACCGCCGGTCTACCCGAGTGGATCGCCTCGAGTCCCGAGGACTACGTGCGGAAGGCCGTTGAGAGCGCCCGCGCCGGAGCGCTGCTTGCAGGATTACGGAAATCGTTGCGGGATCGGTTACGCCAGTCGCTACTCATGGACGAGAAGGGTTTCGTGCGCGACTTGGAAAACGCGTATCGCGGCATGTGGCGCGCCTGGTGCCAGTGACCGGGTGTTTCGGAGTGCCGTTTTTTGTCACTTCCTGACCCTTGTGGCGTGTAGACCGGCGTTTCCCGAGCCGTAATCCCGGAGAAATTACCGGAATCGGACATCCTGTCGGGCAGTTTTTCACGCCCGTCAGCGGGTCATCCAACCTGGCATGAAGGTTGCTGACATTCCCAGCGCGAGCAATGAAAATTGCTTGTGTTATTAAGAGGCTAACTCGAGAAAGGAGCACCAAATGCGTAATCTACAGAAGGGCTTTACGCTGATCGAACTGATGATCGTGGTCGCGATCATCGGCATTCTGGCAGCGGTTGCGCTGCCGGCGTATCAGGACTACACCGTCCGGGCGAGAATGTCCGAGGTGATCCTGGCGATGAGCGCATGTCGCACGACCATCACCGAGGTGTATCAGACCGGTGGCACGCCGCCTGCTGCGAACCAGTGGGGCTGCGGCGAAACCGGCGGTGGCGGCACGCCGGTTGTCACCAAGTATGTGCAAGGCCTGACGACCAATGACGACGGTGTGGTGATGGCGACGATCCAGAACATCAGCACCGACGTCAACACCAAGACCGTCACGCTGATCCCGCTGGCCAAGGCGGGCGCTGCGGCCGATTCCACGACTGACATGGGCACGGGCCTGTTCGGCTGGATCTGCGGCAGCACCGGCACCACGATCGACAAGAAGTTCTTGCCCGGCTCCTGCCGCGGTATCTAACCCGAACCGTCAAGGTCGGAACAGAGGCGCCCTTCGGGGCGCCTCTTTTTTTGCGCCGAAATCTCCCTCACCCCCCTCCATCCCCTCACTCCTTCCCTCTCTCCCGAGTGGAGAGAGGAAGGGTCGAGCCACCCTTCTCTACTCGGGAGAAGGGCGGGGATGAGGGATCGAGCGGAGAGGGGAGCTCAGTCAAATGACGCGGGAGTAGCGGCGCACCTCGCGGTCGTGCCGCAGGTAGCGGTCGAACACCATGCCGATGCTGCGGATCACGAAGCGGCCGCGCGGAGTGACCGTGAGCCAGCCGTCTTCGTCGGTGACGAGTCCCAGCGCCTCGAATTCGCGCAGGTCCTCGAGCTCGGCCGCGAAGGTGCGGTCGAAATCAATCAGGTAGGCGATCTCGACCGATTCCTTCGACAGCGCGAAATGGCACATCAGGGACTGGATCACCTGCCGCCGCAGGAGATCGTCCGCCGAGAGCTCGATCCCGCGCATGATCGGCAGCTGCCCGCGTTCCAGGCAGTCGTAGTAGGCCGGCAGCGTGCGGTGGTTCTGGCTGTAGGTCGGGCCCACCGCGCCGATCGCGGACACGCCGAGCCCCACGAGGTCGGCCTCGCCGCCCGCCGAGTAGCCCTGGAAGTCACGGCGCAAGCGGCCCTGGCGCTGCGCCACCGCGAGCGAGTCCTCCGGCAGCGCGAAGTGGTCCATCCCGATGTGAACGTAGCCCGCGTCGGTCAGCCGCTTGACCGCGAGGCCGAGGAGCTTCAGCCGCGTGTCCGGCGACGGAATGTCGCCGTCGAAGATGCGCCGCTGCGCCTTGAACAGCTGCGGCAGGTGCGCGTAGTTGTAGAGCGCGATGCGGTGCGGCCGCGTGGCGAGGACCTGCGCGAGTGTCCGGTTGAACGTCATCAGGGTCTGCTTCGGCAGCCCGTAGATGAGATCGATGTTGATCGAGTCGAATCCGGCGGCGCGGGCGGCCTCGATCACCTCCAGCGTGCGCTCGGCGCTTTGCAGCCGGTGCACCGCCACCTGGACCGCGGGCTCGAAATCCTGCACGCCGAAGCTCACGCGGTTGAAGCCCATTTCGCGCAGGGAATGGACCGCCGGCGCGTCGACCGTGCGCGGATCGATCTCGATCGAATAGTCGCCGTCGGCCGCGAGCTGGAAGCTTCCGGCGATCCGCGCGTGAAGCGCGCGCAGCGTCGCCGTGTCGTAATAGGTGGGCGTCCCGCCGCCCCAGTGCATCTGCGCGACCCGCAGGTCGTCGCGGAATAGCTGCGCCTGGAGCTCGATCTCCCTGCCCAGATACTCGAGGTAGCGCGCGGTCTTTCCGGCGTCGCGCGTGACGATCTTGTTGCACGCGCAATAGAAGCAGACGTCGCGGCAGAACGGCAGATGAACGTAGATGGCGAGCGGCCGGTAGATGCCCCCGATGTTGCGCCGTCCCGCCCACGAGCGGTATTGCTCCGGCCCGAACGCCTCGACGAAGCGGTCGGCGGTGGGATAGGAGGTGTAGCGCGGGCCGTTGCGGTCGAAGCGGCTCACCAGCGCGCTGTCGAAAGCAACCGGCGTGGAACTCATGGGCGGGGTCTCTCGAATGTCGTGTCGGCCGAGGACGCTGGAGTATTGCACGCCCCCCCGGGGCAGCATTGATTTAGATCAAACGGAGGGTCGGACATCCCCGCATACTCGGCCACATGCCGAGCGCACGCGCACCGCGTTTGATCGATGTCAATAATTTGCGGATTGCGTGCTCGTCCTGCAGCCTGCGCGAGCTGTGCCTTCCGGCCGGCCTCGATTCGGGCGAGATGGAGCGCATGGACCGGCTTGTCACCCACCGGCGACGGCTGCGGCGAGGCACGGGCCTCTACCATGCCGGCGAGCCGCTCGACGGGCTCTTCGCCATCCGCTCAGGCTTCATGAAGAGTTGCGTGCTGCACGACGACGGGCGCGAGCAGGTGGCGGGCTTTCACATGGCGGGCGACCTGCTTGGGCTCGACGCGATCGGCAGCGGCAACCACACCTGCGACACCGTCGCGCTGGAAGACACGGAAGTGTGCGAGATCCCCTTCACGAGCCTCGAGCAGCTCTCGCGCGAGATGCCTTCGCTGCAGCACCAGCTGCACCGCATCATGAGCCGCGAGATCGTGCGCGACCACGGCGTGATGCTGCTCCTCGGCAGCATGAGCGCCGGGGAGCGCCTGGCGGCGTTCCTGCTCAATCTCTCCCAGCGCTTCGCTGCGCGCGGCTACTCGCCGAGCGAGTTCCGCCTGCGCATGACGCGCGAGGAGATGGGGAGCTACCTCGGGTTGAAGCTCGAAACCGTGAGCCGGACGCTGTCCAGCTTCCAGGAGCGCGGGCTGATCGAAGTGCGGCAGAAGCAGGTGCGCATCGTCGACTTTCCCGGCCTGAAGGCCCTGCTCGAGCAGAAGCGCTGAACTGGGCGCTCAAGCCGTAGCGTCGCGGGGCCGCAGGTACTTGTACGCCTCATACCACGCCACGCCCACGATACCGGCGAGCGCGGCGAGCGCCAGCAGCCCGGCCGGAAGCGGCGCGAAGCGGAAGATGTCCGCGACCGGCGCAATGTAAATTGACGTCCCGAGCGCGGCGAGCGCGCCGCCGGTGATCCACCACAGCGCAGGGTTCGGCAGTCGCAACGTGTCTGCGATCAGGCGGTCGCGCGAGCGCGTGGCGTGGATGAGCGCGATATTGCCGAACACGATCGCGGCGAATCCGAATGAACGCACTTCCCCTTCCAGTGCGCCGCGACCGGCGACCCACCCGTAGGCGAGCGCCACGACGGCGAGCATCGAGACGCCGAGGACCATGCTCACGCCCAGCATCTGCCGGCTGAAGAGCGGCTCCGCGGGGTCGCGCGGCGGGCGCCGCATGACGCTCTCGTCACTTCTCTCCGCCTCGAACACTATGGAGCACGCGGGGTCGATCACGAACTCGAGGAACACGATGTGCACCGGGTAGAGGAACACCGGCCAGCCGAAGACGAGCGGCAGGAACGACAGGCCGACCGTCGGCACGTGCACCGCGATGATGTAGCGCATCGCGTTGCGGATGTTCTCGTAGATGCTGCGGCCGCGTTGCACGGTGTGCACGATCGAGTTGAAATCGTCCTCGAGCAGCACCAGCGCGGAGGCCTCGCGCGCGACGTCGGTGCCGCGGCGGCCCATCGCGACCCCGATGTGCGCGGCCTTCAGGGCCGGCGCGTCATTCACGCCGTCGCCGGTCATCGCCACCACCTCGCCGTCGGCCTTGTAGGCGGTGATGAGCTGCAGCTTCTGCTCGGGCCGGATGCGCGCGAACACGTTGACGCGCCGCACCGCCAGTGCGAGCGCCGCGGCGTCCATCGCGGCGATCTCCGCGCCGGTGAGGACGCCACCCTCCACGGCGAGCCCGGCCTGGCGCGCAATGGCGAGCGCCGTTCCGGGATAGTCGCCGGTGATCATGACAACGCGCACGCCCGCGCCCCGGCACAGTGCAATCGCCTCCGGCACGCCGGCGCGCAGGGGATCGGCAAGCGCGACGAATCCGAGCCACGTGAACGAATATTCGCGGGGATCCGCAGGCAGGTCCGGCCCATCCCATCGCGCCTCGGCAACGGCGAGCAGCCGCAGCCCGCGCGCGCCTGCCGTCGCGACCTGGTCGAGCGCCGCCCGGGTTGCCGCGCCGTCGAGGCCGCACAGCGCGAGTATCGTTTCCGGCGCGCCCTTGATCGCTACCCTCCGCTGCCCCGCGGGCGAGCGCCAGGCGTGGCACACCGCGAGGAAATCGGGCGTCATCGGGTAATCGCGCTCGAGCGTCCAGGACCGCCGCTGGGCGCGCGCCGGCTCGCCGGCGGCGGCAAGGATCGCCTGCTCCATCGGATCGAAGGGGTCCACCTCGCAGGCCAGCGCCGCAGCGTGGAGCGTGAGTGCTATGTCTCCTCCCGGCGCGATCGTGTCGACCACCGCCATGCGGTTCTCGGTGAGGGTGCCGGTCTTGTCCACGCACAGCACCGTGGCCGAGCCGAGCGTCTCGATGGCGGGCATGCGGCGCGTGAGCACCCCGTGGCGCGCGATGCGCCAGGCGCCGAGCGCGAGGAACACGGTCAGCACGACGGGAATCTCTTCCGGCAGCGCGGCCATTGCGAGCGTGATGCCGGCGAGGATGCCGCCCAGCCAGTCGCCGCGCGTGACCCCGTAGGACACGGCCAGCAGCACGCAGGCGACGAGCGCCGCCGCCGCCACCACCTTCACGATGCGCGCGCTGTCGCGCTGCAGCCGGGTCTTCTCGGTATCGACGGTGGCAAGAGAGGCCCCGATGCGGCCGAACTCGGTGCGCGCGCCCGTTGCCGTCACCTCCGCCCGCCCCTGCCCCTTCACCACCAGCGTGCCGGAATAGACCGCCATCCCGGGGCGCTGGTGGTGAA
>Ga0208185_1000016_pt1 | contig 99998 bp, 96 predicted proteins | sample EasRivMeERMLT700_FD_187532 | JGI IMG/M metagenome (GOLD analysis project Ga0208185, IMG submission 187532) | Soil microbial communities from meander-bound floodplain in the East River, Colorado, USA - East River MetaG ERMLT700 (SPAdes) (version 2) | ecosystem: Environmental > Terrestrial > Soil... | reverse complement strand
GTCGTACTGGTCCGCGTGCACCGCCCATACGCTGGACACGTCCGTCAGGATGATCCGGTCCAGCACGGTGCCCGAGCGTGCGAGTACCCCCACCACCTCATAGGGGTGCGTCTCGTGGACATGCTCGCCTGCCCTTCCGCCCAGCCCGTGCGCCCCGACGAAGGTCGCGCCAATCCCGTGGCCGGTCTGCGCGGCGGCGTCGGCACCCAGCACGGCTTCCAGCGGCTTCTGCCACAGGCGGCCCTGGGCGACGCGCGCGCCGTAGTGGGCAACGTAGTCGTGATGAGTCCCGACGATGCGGAATCCCCTGTGGTTGTCCCCGAGGGCGAGCGGCATCAGCTTCTTCACCGCCCGGTTGCGCGCGAGCTCCTGGGCCTGTTTCCACGGCACGTTGCCGGTCGGCACGTCGAGCTGGTAGATGCTGGAGAGGATGATCTGCATCGGGCTGCCTTTCGCCCCGACGACGAGATCGATGCCGCGCGCATCGCGCTGCATGCGCTCCTCCAGCTGGGACGTGGTCAGCAGCAGCAGGGTGATCGTCGCGATGCCGAGCGCGAGCAGCAGCACGTTCAGCGTGGTATTGAGGCCGCGCGCGCGGAGATAGGCCAGGCTGACCGAAGCCAGGTTCACGACCGCGCTTTCAGCTCGAAGTGGTTGGACATGCGCGCCTTGATGCGCTGATCGTGCGTGGCGATCACCAGGGTCGCACCGCAGGCGCGCGCCTGTGATTCCAGCAGGGCATAAGCCTGCGCGCAGCGCGCATCGTCCAGGTTGGAAGTGGGCTCATCGGCAAGCAGCAGCTTCGGACGGTTCACCACGGCGCGCGCCACGGCGACGCGCTGCGCCTGGCCGAAGGAGAGCTCGTGGGGATAAGCATGAGCCTTGTCGGCAATATCGAGGCTGGACAGAACTTCGTGCGCGCGCGCCTCGTCCTGCATGACGCCGGCGAGATACTGGGCCAGCAACAGGTTCTTCTGGACCGAGAGGCTCGGCACCAGATGCAGGCGCTGCAGCACGATGCCGATATGCTGCCCGCGGAACCGATCGAGGGCGGCGGGCTTCAACGCCATGAGGTCCTGCCCGGCGATGCTGATGGCACCGGCGAGCGGGCGCAGGATCCCCGCGAGGATGTGAAGCAGGGTGGTCTTGCCGCTGCCCGAGGGACCGATCACGAGCCAATGCGCGCCCTGCTCGGCACGCCATGCCGGGACCTTCAGGACTTCCGTTCCGTTATATGCGTGCGTGAGGTACTCGAGGACAAACATCGGGCCGCAGCTTTCGCATTGAGACGCGCAGGCATTCTAATGGTTCCAGGGCGCGGTTGCGCCGGCGCTATACTCGCTCGCATGAAATGGTTGCTGTTGAAGACGATCGGGGCCTATCAACTGCTGCTTTCGCCGTTCTTTGGTGGCCAATGCCGGTTCTATCCGACCTGCTCGGCCTACGCGAGCGAGGCGATCGAACGACACGGCTCGCTCAAGGGATCCTGGCTCTCGCTGCGACGCATTGTGCGTTGCGGGCCGTGGCATCCGGGCGGCGTGGATCCCGTGCCTCCCAAAGTCGAAACGCGCTAGCCGGGCACTCGGCAGAGGAGTCCCTTGAGGTACTCCCCTTCGGGAAAGTTGAGCGCGACGGGATGGTCGGGACCGGCGCCGAGGCGCTCGATGAACTGCGCGTCCACGCCCGCGTCGAGCGCGGCGCCCGCGATGATTTTCTGGAACAGGTCCACCGACACACCGCCCGAGCACGAAAACGTCATGAGCAGCCCGGCCGGCCGCAGCAGCTTGAAGGCAAGCAGGTTGATGTCCTTGTAGGCGCGCGCGGCCCTGCCCGCGTGCGCCGCGGTGGGGGCAAATTTCGGCGGATCGAGCACGATGATATCGAACTGACGTCGCTGATCGCGCAGGTGGCGCAGCATCTGGAACACGTCGCCCCCGATCCAGTCGATCCCGGACAGGCCGTTGAGTTGCGCGTTGGCGTTCCCGAGGGCGAGCGCTTCTGCAGAGCTGTCGAGCGCAAACACTGAGCGCGCTCCACCCGAAGCAGCGTTAAGCGCGAAGCCCCCCGTGTAGCAGAAGCCGTCGAGCACGTCGCGCTCCCGGGCAAGCTGGCGCAGCCGCAGCCGGTTCCCGCGCTGATCGAGGTAGAAGCCGGTCTTGTGGCCGCGCTCGAGATCGACCTCGAACCGGATCCCCTGCTCGCTGACCACGATGCGCGTGGGCTCGCGAACCCCACGCACCGGGCCGGTCGCGGGCGCGAGTCCCTCCAGCGCCCTGACTTCCGCATCCGAGCGTTCCCAGACGCGCGATGCGCCGGTGGCTTCGAGCAACGCATCGGCGATCGCGTCCCGCCAGCGCTCCGCGCCTGCGCTTGTCAGCTGCAGGACCAGCGTATCCCCGTAGCGGTCGGCCACCACACCGGGGAGCCCGTCCGACTCGCCATGGACGAGACGGCAGGGATCCGTGGCCGCCCCGTCGAGGACCGCGCGGCGCTGCGTAAGCGCGGTGGATACTCGTTCCTCGAAGAACGCGCGGTCGATATCGCGTTCACCCCAGTCCCACACCCGCGCCACGATCTGGGACTGCGGGCTGTACGCCGCGACCGCCAGAAAGGCGCCGGCCGCAGAGTGCAGCTCGACGGTGTCCCCCGTGGCGGGCTTACCCTGAACCTTCGCCACCGCCCCCGAGAACACCCAGGGGTGGCGGCGCTTCAGTGACTTCTCCCGCCCGACCTTCAGGATGAGCTTGTCCAACGGCGCTCAGCTCTTGCGCCTGGCGCGCGGGTGCGCCGCGTCATAGGCCTTCGCCAGGTGCTGAAAGTCCAGGTGGGTGTACACCTGGGTCGTGGAGATGCTCGCGTGCCCGAGCATTTCCTGCACCGCACGCAGATCTCCGCTCGACTGCAGCAGGTGCGAGGCGAATGAGTGCCGCAGCGCATGCGGATGCACCGTGTCCGCCAATCCCAGCTTGTGTGCCCATTGCTTGAGCCGCACCTGCACGGCACGCGGCCCGAGCGCCCTTCCGTCGCGGCCGACAAAAAGCGCCGTCTCGCCCGGACGCGCGATCTGGCTCCGCAGCGGAAGCCAGGCCTGAAGCGCGGCGAGCGCGAAGCTCCCCACCGGCACGACCCGGGTCTTTGCGCCCTTGCCGGTCACGCGCACGGTGGCATCGCGAACGTTGACATCGTCCTCCGCGAGGCCGGTCAGCTCGGACAGGCGCAGGCCCGATGAATAGAGCAGCTCCACGATCGCCTTGTCGCGCAGCGCGAGGGTGTCCCCGGCGTCGATCTCCATCAGCCGTCCCGCCTCGTCCGGCGACAGCGCGTGCGGCAGCCGCTTGGCGGACCTGGGCGCACGGACACCGGCGCAGGGATTGTGTGTGTAGCCATGGTCGCGCGCGAGAAAATTGAAGAAGCCGCGCCACGCCGAAAGCATGCGCGCGAGGCTGCGCCCGTCGAGCCCACGCGCGTGAAGCTGTGCCACGTGGCGGCGTATCTGCTGCGTGTCGACTCGCTTGAGCGGGGTGCCGCCCGCGAGCGCCAGGAGCGCACCGATGTCCCGGGCGTAATTGGCGACGGTATGCGCGCTCAGGCGGCGCTCGTTGGAGAGGTGTTCAAGGTAGCCGCGAAGAAGTGGGTGCGCGGCGCGCTGTTGAGGTTTTTCCGGCTCGGAGTTAGCGCCCACTTACAGGGAATACCATTACATTTCAACTACTTGAGATGCCGGGCCAAAGCAGCGCTGATGAAGTCGGCCAGACGCTTCAAGTAGAGCGTTCCCATCTCGGGATAGAAACGCTGTGGATCCTCGCTCGCGAGCGCGAGCAGGCCGAAGGCTGCATCGTCGCGCAGCGGCAAATAGGAGAACGAGCGCAAGTGGGCGCTCGCTTCGCCGAACCAGCTGCCGGTATCGACCATGGCGCGGCCGCCGCAATAAGGGTTCGCGAGGCTCTCCCCGAACTCGCGCGCGGCATCGGACACCGCCCGGAATTCCGGCACGTCGCCGCGGTTGCCCCCGCGCCATAGCCGCAGCGCCACGTGCGGTACGGCGAAGCCCTCGCGCAGGTTGAGATACACGGCATTCAGTGCCGCGCGCAGCTCGGGGGCCGCGAGCAAAGCGACGGAAATGCGATGCACCTTCTCGCTGATCGCATCGTTTTCCTCGCCGTACTGGATGACCTCGCGCAGCTTGTTCTCGATCTGGCGGTTGCGCTCACGCAGGGTCAGGATCTGGCGCTCGCTGATCGGGATCGCGCGGCCACCATGCGGATGCGGAATGAAGATCTCGGCCATCAACTCGGCATAGTGCTCGAAGAACTCGGGATGCTCCTTCAAATACCCGGCAACCTCCTCTGGCTTCATCGTCCTCCCTTAAAGGCTCCTACAACTCCATCTCGCCTTCGAACACCGTCGCGGCCGGCCCGGTCATCATGACCGGCTTGCCTTCCCCTGCCCATGATATACCGAGGTCGCCGCCGCGCGTCGTCACGACGACCTCGCGGTCGAGCAGCCCGCGCATGACGCCGGCAACCACAGCGGCGCACGCGCCCGTGCCGCACGCAAGCGTCTCGCCCGCCCCGCGTTCGTACACGCGCAGCAGGATGCGGCGGCGGTCCACGACCTGCATGTAGCCGGCGTTGACCCGCCGCGGAAATCTCGGATGGCGCTCGATCAGCGGGCCTTCCGTGCCAACCGGCGCGCGCTCGATGTCGCCGACGATCTGCACCGCGTGCGCGTTGCCCATGGACAGGGCACAGATCTCCAGCCACCGGCCGTCCACCTCAAGCGCGTAGCTCGGAGCACGCGCCGGGGCGTCAAAGGGAATGCGGGAGGGCTCGAAGACCGGCACGCCCATGTCGACGGTAACCCGGCCGTCGTCCTCGAGGCGCGGCACGATCACCCCGGCGCGGGTGCCGACGCGGAGCTCCCGCTTGGACGTGAGACCGCGGTCCCGAACGTAGCGCATGAAGCAGCGCGCGCCGTTGCCACACTGCTCGACCTCGCCGCCGTCGGCGTTGAATATCCGGTAGTAGTAGTCGGTATCGGGCTGACGGGGCGGCTCGACCTGGAGGATCTGGTCGCAGCCGACCCCGAAACGGCGGTCGGCGATACTTCTCAGCTGCTGTGGTGTAAGTGCCAGGGGCCGGGCAAGCGCTTCCAGAACCACGAAGTCGTTTCCGGCTCCGTGCATTTTAGTGAATTTTAACCTCATTTATGAGCAATATCGACGATAATCACGGTAGATACATCGATCCATGACCACCATGATGCCCGCTTTCACCGCTTTCAGGGCGGCGGGCTCATTCACGATACCCTCTTGAATCCACAGGTTTTTTATTCCGAGCTCCATGCACTTGTCGACGATCGCATCGATGTACTCGGCCCGGCGGAACACGTTCACCAGGTCAATAGGCAGAGGTATCAAGTCGAGCCGCGGGTAGGCCCTCGCCCCCAGGACCTCCCGCGCCACCGGGTGCACCGGGACAATGGTGTAGCCGTATCCCTGCATCGCCTGTGCCACCCCGTAGCTCGGCCGGGAGGGGTTGGGGGAGAGCCCAACGACCGCGATCGTCTTCACGCGCTTCAGCATCGCGCAGCACTCCTCCACCCCGGGGTTCTCGAATCCCGCCGGTCTGTTCGCGTCACTCGTCACGCATCACCCGTCACGCGTTTCACCATGATGTAGTCGTCCATGACGAAGCCGCCGCCAATGTCCTTCGCCACCGCGTCCCCGATGCTGAAGCCGTGCTTCAGGTAGGCGGCGATCGCACTGCGATTGTTCTTGTTTACCGCGAGCACCAGACGGCTGCAGCCGCGGGAGCGGGCGATCTCGCAGGCGCGCTCGATCATCATCCCTCCGTAGCCGCGGCGTTGCAGCCGGGGATGCACGTAGAGCTTGTCGAGCTTCATTTCACCCGCGCTACCGGTGAGAAAGTAGGACGCGAAGCCCGCCATCTCGCCCGCGACCAGCAGCTTGTCCCACCATATCCCGTCGCGCCGCAGTTCGCCGAGCACGACGCCCGCGTTGTAGCGCTCATCGAGCATGTATTCTATCTGCGCGACGCTGATGATGGCGGGGTAGTGCGCGTACCAGATCTCGCGTGCGAGCGCATAGAGCGGCTCGACGTCTTCCGCGGCCAGCGGCTCGATCCGCGCTGCCCGCGCGTCCTTGCTCGCGCGTGCTCTCATCATTCCTCACCCGTCACTTGTCACGAGTCAGTATAGAGGCGGCGCGCCGGGCGGCCGCGTCTTGAAGCGTTTATGCACCCACAAGTACTGCTCCGGCATCTCGAGGACGCGCTGCTCGATGAATTCGTTCACCCGGCGCGTATCCGCCGCCTCGTCACCGGTTGGGAAATCACGCCATGACGGGTAGAAAGTCAGCACATAGCCGCCTGCCCCGGGCAACTGGCGCGTCACCGCTGGTACGACCGCCGCGCCTGCAACGCGTGCGATGCGGGAGACGCCGGTAATGGTCGCCGTCGGCACACCGAAGAACGGCACGAAGATCGAGTCGCGCGGACCGAAATCCTGGTCGGGCAGGTAATAGAAGGGCAGGCCTTCGCGCATTGCGCGCACCAGCGGGCGAATGCCGTCCTTGCGCGAGAACAGGCGCTGGGCGACGAAGCGCGACCGCCCGTGCAGCAGCATCTCGTCCATTACCGGGTTCGACTGCTGGCGATACATCGAGCATCCCGCCCACTCGGTGACAAGGCGGGCGCCCCCAAAATCCAGCCCGATGAAGTGCGGCGCCAGCAGAATTACCGGCTGGCTGCGCACGGCGTCCCAGTGCTCGATTCCCTCGATGCGCACGAGCCGCTGAATCCGCTCTTTCGAGCCCCACCAGAGGATGCCGAGCTCGAGTGCGCTGCGTGCGAGCGCCTGAAAGTGCCGTCGGGTGACGCGGCGGCGCTCCACTTCGCTCCATTGGGGAAAGCACGATTCGAGATTTACGAGGGCGACCGCGCGGCGCTCACGCGCAACCGTGTGCGCCAGCAGGCCCAGCGCGCGGCCAAGCGCCCCCAGTACCGGCAGTGGCAGCCAGTGCAGCAGCCAGAACAGGGCGAGCCCGAGACGCGTCAGCACGCCTATGCCTTCGCCGGTGGCGCCTCGGCGCCTGGCGGAGCCTTGTAGCGATAATAGCTCCACAAGTACTGCTCGGGGCGGCGCCGGACCTGCGCTTCGATCGCGCGGTTGAGCGCCGCTTCGTCGAAGTGCGCGGTGGGCAGCTCCTCGAAGTGCATGTGGTAGCCCCGCCCGCGCGGCAGCCGCTCCGCATAGACCATGATGACCGCGGCGCCGGTCGCCCGTTGCAGGCGTCCGACCAGCGTCATCGTGTAGGCGGGGCGCCCGAAAAAGTCCGCCCACACGCCTTCGCCGGCGCCGGGCGCCTGGTCGGGCAGCAACCCCACCGTTCCCTTGTGCTGCAGCGTCCGGTAGAACCTGCGCACGCCGCGTAGATTCGCGGGCACCACCGTCGCTTGCCAGCGGCTGCGCCCCGCGATCATGAGCGGCTCGAGCCACGCGACCCTGGGCTCGCGATACATCACGGTCATCGGAAGCCTTTGCACGAAGTAGAGCGACACCATCTCGAAGCATCCAAGGTGCGGCGTCACGATGATGATGCCTTTGCCCCGCGCTCGCGCCGCTTCGACGACTTCCCACCCTTCGCACGCGACCGCCAGCCGCGCCACCTTCTCGTCGCTGCCGAACCAGACGGCGATCAGCTCGAGCATCCCCTTGCCCGCCTCCGAGATCGCCTTGCGACGCAATGCATCGCACTGCGCATCGCCGCTGCACACGCCGCTTCCGTAGAGATTCGCCCGCAGCCGCGCGGCGTACTTTGGGGAACATGCATAGACCAGCCAGCCCAGTGCGGCACCCGCGCCATGGAGCCATGAGAGGGGCAGGCGCGCAGCCAACCGGAGCACGGCGAGAAGCATGATTTTTGTTTATAAATCGAGGCTTATCTGCTATTCTATGCGCCTTTTTCCTTTTCACGAAACAATAAGATGAGCGATTTCCTGTTTACGTCCGAGTCCGTTTCCGACGGCCATCCCGACAAGGTCGCGGACCAGATTTCCGACGCCGTGCTCGACGCGGTGCTCGCGCAGGACAAGTACGGGCGCGTCGCAGCGGAAACGCTGTGCGCCACCGGCCTCGTCTTGATGGCGGGACAGATCACCACCAAGGCCAACGTCAACTACGCCGAGTTGGCGCGCGACGTGATCAAGCGCATCGGCTACGACGACTCGTCGTCCGGTTTCGACTATCGCTCGTGCGCGGTGTTGACCGCATACGACCGGCAGTCGTCGGATATCGCCCAAGGCGTGGACGAAGGCAAGGGCCTCGACCTCGAGCAGGGCGCGGGCGACCAGGGCCTGATGTACGGCTTCGCGTGCGACGAGACGCCGCAACTGATGCCGATGCCGATCTTCTACGCGCACCGCCTGATGGAGCGTCACGGGGAGGTGCGCAGGGACGGCCGCCTGCCGTGGCTACGGCCGGACGCCAAGTCGCAGGTCTCGGTGCGCTACGTCAACGGCAAACCGCACCACATCGACACCGTCGTCATTTCGACCCAGCACGCGGAAGACATCTCGCACGAGCCGTTGTCCGAGGGCGTGATCGAGGAAATCGTGAAGCCGGTGTTGCCGAAGAAGATGATCAGCAACGAAACCCGCTATCTGATCAACCCGACCGGCCGTTTCGTCATCGGCGGGCCGCTCGGCGATACCGGCCTGACCGGACGCAAGATCATCGTGGACACCTACGGCGGCTACTCGCGCCACGGCGGCGGCGCGTTCTCCGGCAAGGACCCTTCGAAAGTGGACCGCTCGGCGGCCTATGCGGCGCGCCACGTGGCAAAGAACATCGTCGCCGCGGGGCTCGCGAAGAAATGCGAGATCCAGGTCGCCTACGCGATCGGCGTCGCCCGCCCCGTCAGCATCCTGGTCGAGACCTTCGGCACCGGGAAGATCTCCGACGAGAAGCTCGCGCAGCTCGTCGAGAAGCACTTCGACCTGCGGCCAAAGGGCATCATCAAGGCCCTCGACCTCCTGCGCCCGATCTACTTCAAGACCGCGGCCTACGGACACTTCGGGCGCGACGAGCCCGAGTTCAGCTGGGAGGCCACGGACAAGGTGGCGGCGCTCAAGGCCGACGCCGGAGCGTAGGCGCAGCAGGGCCGGCTGGCTGCGAAAAGGCCGGCTGGGGTATAATTCCGCCTCGCTGAGGGGCGCTGCGACCGGAAAACCGGCCAGGCTCAGCAAACATCAACGGCGCTCGCATCCGAAAGATGCGGGCGCTTTGCTTTCTTGGGGCCGGAACGAGGGGATACTCCCCTCGTGCCCCCCGACATTTGAACGAAACTTGATTGGGACTGAAACGACCATGACTTCAAAGACCAACGACTATCACGTCGCTGACATCAAGCAGGCGGATTTCGGGCGCAAGGAGATCGCGATCGCCGAGACCGAAATGCCCGGACTCATGGCGCTGCGTGAGGAGTACCGCGGCAAGCAACCCCTCAAGGGCGCGCGTATCGCGGGATCGCTGCACATGACGATCCAGACTGCGGTCCTGATCGAGACCCTCGCCAAGCTCGGGGCGGACGTGCGCTGGGCCTCGTGCAACATTTTCTCGACGCAAGACCACGCCGCCGCGGCAATTGCCGCCGCCGGCGTGCCGGTTTTTGCCTACAAGGGCGAGAGCCTCCCCGAGTACTGGGAATTCACCCACCGCATCTTCGAATGGGCGGACGGCGGCACCCCGAACATGATCCTCGACGACGGGGGCGACGCGACGCTGCTCGCGACGCTCGGCACTCGCGCCGAGAAGGATCCCTCGCTCGTCTCGCGCCCCACCAACGAGGAGGAAACGGTACTCTTCAACGCCATCCGGAAGCGGCTGAAGGAAAAGCCGGGCTACTACTCGCGCGTCCAGGCCGCGATCAAGGGCGTGACCGAGGAGACCACCACCGGCGTGCACCGGCTCTACCAGATGGAGAAGGAGGGACGGCTGCCGTTCCCGGCGATCAACGTCAACGATTCGGTGACCAAGTCGAAATTCGACAACCTCTATGGCTGCCGCGAATCGCTCGTGGACGGCATCAAGCGCGCGACCGACGTGATGATCGCGGGCAAGGTGGCGGTGATCGCCGGCTACGGCGACGTCGGCAAGGGCTGCGCGCAATCCCTGCGCGGGCTGGGCGCGGCGGTGTGGGTGACCGAGATCGACCCGATCTGCGCGCTGCAGGCGGCGATGGAGGGCTATCGCGTGGTGACGATGGACTACGCCGCCGACAAGGCCGACATCTTCGTGACCGCGACCGGCAACCTGCGCGTCATCACCATCGAGCACATGAGGCGCATGAAGCACAACGCGATCGTCTGCAACATCGGGCACTTCGATTCCGAGATCGACATCGCGGGGCTCAAGCAATACCAGTGGGAGAATATCAAGCCGCAGGTGGACCACGTCATCTTCCCGGACGGAAAGCGGCTCATCGTGCTCGCGGAGGGGCGGCTCGTGAACCTGGGGTGCGCGACCGGGCATCCGAGCTTCGTGATGTCGAACTCCTTCACCAACCAGGTGTTGGCACAGCTCGAGCTCTACGGGAACACCGGGAAGTACCAGAAGAAGGTCTACGTGCTGCCGAAGCAGCTCGACGAGCGCGTCGCGCGACTGCACCTCAAGAAGCTTGGCGCGGATCTTACGGTCATGACCGAGGAGCAGTGCCGCTACATCGGCGTGGGCATCGACGGGCCGTACAAGCCGGACTACTATCGCTATTAGGCTGCCGTGCAGTCCCAGAAAAAGCTGCCGAAAACGTTCAGCTTCGAGTTCTATCCGCCCAAGACCGCGGAAGGGAAAGAGAAGCTGCGCGCGACCTGGAAGCAGCTTGGGCAGCTGAAGCCGAAGTACTTCTCCTGCACCTACGGCGCGGGCGGCTCCACGCGCGAGGGCACGCTCGCGACCGTGCTCGATATTCGCGCGGCCGGATACGAAGCGGCGCCGCACATCTCGTGCGTCGCATCCTCCCGGGAGGAACTGAAAGCCCAGCTCGAGCGCTACAAGAGCCACGGGATACGGCATGTCGTGGCGCTGCGCGGGGATCTTCCTTCCGGGCTCGCCTCGCTCGGCGAGCTGCGCTACGCGAACGAGCTCGTCGCCTTCATCCGTGAGACCACCGGGGACTGGTTCAGGATCGAGGTGGCCTGCTATCCGGAATTTCACCCCGAGACGCGCTCGGCCACCGACGAGATCCGCCACTTCAAGCGCAAGGTGGACGCGGGCGCGAGCGCGGCTATTACCCAGTACTTCTACAACACCGAGGCTTACTTCCGCTTCGTCGATGAATGCGAGGCGGCGGGCATTGCGATTCCCATCGTTCCCGGCATCATGCCGATCGGCAACTTCACGCAGCTCGCGCGCTTTTCCGACGCCTGCGGCGCGGAGATCCCGCGCTGGCTGCGGCTGCGCCTGGAAGGCTTCCGCGACGATACCGCCTCGATCCGCTCCTACGGGCTCGATGTCGTGACGCGCCTGTGCGACGACTTGCTTCAGGCGGGCGCGCCGGGCCTGCACTTCTATACGCTCAACCAGGCCGGGCTCACCTCGACTATCTGGCAGCGGCTCGGTCTCTAGAGGCGGCGCGACCGAAGTCTCTCCCGCGCCGCCGCCCCATGCGGCACAATGCCTACTGCGAATCGCGAACAACAGGGGGCTACGGTGAGCTCGGAACCATTGGTCACGCGCACAAGCTCGCAGGAGTTGTCGCTGCCGGCGCTCATATCCGATGTCAAAGCGCGCTCGGCGCAGGACGCGGCGAACCTGCTCGCGGAGCATCCCGCGGCAACCATCTCGGCGGTGCTGCTCGACCTGAATCCCGCGCTGGCCCAGGACATCCTTGCGGAGCTGCCAGGCGGTCTCCAGGATGGGGTGCTGCACGAGGTTACGCCCGAAGTTGCGCAGCAATGGAAGCGCAACCAGGCCTACCCGCAGGGCAGCATCGGGCGGCTGATGGAGCCGGTCTACGCGGTATTCACCCCGGAAATGACGGTTGCCCAGACGGTGGAACGGCTGCGCGCCCTGATCAAGATCGCGTTCATTACCTATGGCTACGTGGTGAACGAGAGCGGGCGGCTCGCCGGCCTCGTGACGATGCGCGACCTGCTGTTTGCACCGGACGACGCGCAGCTCGAGGACCTCATGCTGCGCGACGTGTTCGCCCTCAAGCCCGAGACACTGCTCAACGAGGCGATGAAGTCCGTGCTGGACCGCCATTACCCGGCCTACCCGGTGTGCGATGACACGGGTGCGCTGATCGGGCTGGTGCGCGGGCAGGCGCTGTTCGAGGAGCAGGCGATCGAGATCACCGCGCAGGTCGGCACGATGGTCGGCGTGGACAAGGAAGAGCGGCTGGCCACGCCGCTGAAGCAGAGCTTCAAGTTCCGTCATCCCTGGCTGCAATTGAACCTCGTCACCGCCTTTGTCGCCGGGGCGGTGGTCGCGATCTTCCAGGACACCGTCGACCGGCTCGTGATTCTCGCCGTGTTCCTGCCCATACTCGCCGGGCAGTCCGGCAACACCGGCTGCCAGGCGCTCGCCGTCACGCTGCGCGGCATGACGCTGGGCGAGTTAAAGGGCGGAAAGGAAAGAGCGCTGGTGACGAAAGAGGCCTGGCTCGGCTTCTACAACGGCTCGCTCACCGGCCTCGTGGCGGCGACGGGCATGCTGATCATGGCGGTCTACCAGGGCAATCCCGAAGCCATCGTGCTGGCCGTCGTGGTCTGGCTGGCGCTGGTCGGCGCCTGCGTCATCAGCGGCATCTGCGGCGCCCTGATCCCGATCACGCTGAAGCGCTTCGGCCTCGATCCCGCCACCGCCTCCAGTATCTTCCTGACGACGGCGACCGACGTGGTGAGCATGGGGATGCTCCTCGGGCTCGCCGCCCTATTCATTGGCTGACGCCGCGCGGGGGCCGAAGTGAACACTAACTCACCCCCAGTTTTCCCTATGAAAACGGGGGGTCGGTCAGGCGACGGCCTTGGTCCTGGTCTGCGCCTTCGCCTGCGCCGCCTTCGCGTGCATGGCGGCGTATGCTGCATGCGCCGCAGCCTCCGCGTCGCCGACGTGGACGGGGTAGCCCATGTCCTCGAGCACCGATCCTAGCGCGGACAGACACAGCATGACGTTGTCGGGCCGGCAGGAGTAGCCGAGGAGACCAAAGCGCCAGATCTTGCCGGCGAGTGGTCCCAACCCGGCACCGATTTCGAGGTTGAATTCGCTGAGGAGCGTGCGCCGCACCTTGGCTTCGTCCACGCCCTCGGGGCACAAGACCGCGTTCATCTGCGGCAGTTGGTGCTCGGGCTTGACCAGGAACTTGAGCCCCATCGCTTCCAGGCCGGCCTTCAACGCCGTGTGGTGCCGCCGGTGGCGCGCCCAGCTGTTTTCCAGCCCTTCCTCGTGGATCAGCAGCAGCGCCTCGTGCAGCGCGAAGAGCGCGTTGGTCGGCGCGGTGTGGTGATACGTGCGGGTCGTCGCGCCCCAGTAGCCGAGCAGCAGGTTCATGTCCATGAACCAGGAATGGATCTTGTCCTTGCGCGCCTTCACGTACTCGACCACGCGCTCGGAGAACGAAACCGGCGAAAGTCCCGGCGTGCACGACAGGCACTTCTGGCTGGCCGAGTAGATCGCATCCACGTCCCATTCGTCCACCAGCACCGGCGTGCCACCCAGCGAAGTCACCGCGTCCACGATGGTGAGCGCATCGTGCCGGTGCGCGATATCCACCAGCGTCTTCGCATCGGACTGGACACCAGTGGAAGTCTCGGCGTGCACGAAAGCGACCACGCGCGCATCGCGATTCTTCTCCAACGCGCCCTCGAGTTTGTTCGGATCGACCGGCTCACCCCACTTGTCCTCGACCACCACGGGGATGCCGCCCATGCGCTCGACGTTCTCGATCATGCGGCCGCCAAAGACGCCGTTGCGGCACACGACCACCTTGTCCCCGGGAGCGACCAGGTTGACGAAGCAGTACTCCATGCCGACGGAGCCTGGGCCCGAGATCGGGAAGGTCAGCGGATTCTTGGTCTGGTAGACATAGCGCAGCAGCCCCTTCAGCTCCTCCATCATCTCGATGAAGACGGGGTCGAGGTAGCCGATCGCCGGCTGGCTCATGGTGGTGAGCACGCGAGGGTGGATCTCGGTCGGTCCCGGCCCCATGAGCGTGCGTTGCGGCGGGTGGAAGGATGTGATGCGTTTGGCTGGCGCGAAATCGTTCATGGCGTCTTTCCCCGTGAGAGGCGAACCGAACAGGCTTTCTCCGTCCGGCCGCGATTTGAGCTTCAGCGGCTTGCGGGTATTGGCTTCGTTGAGGAGCTCGACCGCACTAATCCCGCCCGAGGTGAGCGCCTCGACTTCCATCGCCCACCGCGCGGGCACGTAGCCCGATTTGACCCAGTTGTTGACCACCGCCCGGTCGAGCCTCAGCCGCCGCGCGACTTCCGCTTGGCTGCCGAAGAGAGCGACGAGGCGTTCAGCGCAGTTCATGGCGACCAAGAGACTAGCATGACAATATTATTTTGACAAAATGCGTGCTACAAATGATTCTCAGTTCGATCCGGGTCCGATCGGGAAACCTTGACCAGTCTTGTTCTAATTCAGTTATTTACAGCTCTGAATCGACCACCGCGCGGCTGGGTGGCAGGCGCACAAAATCGAACGCGCCGCGGTCGAGGAGATGGGAGGGACGAACGTGCTTCAGGCTGTTCAGCATGGTCTCGACCCGCCCGGGATGGCGTTTCTCCCACTCGCGCAGGAGCGCCTTCATCTCGTTTCTTTTCAGGTTGTCCTGAGAGCCGCACAGGTTGCACGGAATGATCGGAAACTGCTTCAACTCCGCATACGCCGCCAGATCGCGCTCCTCGCAGTAGATCAGGGGCCGGATCACGACGTGCCGGCCGTCGTCGGAACGTAGCTTCGGCGGCATCGCTTTCAGCTGCCCGCTGTAAAAGAGATTCAGAAGAAAGGTCTCGAGGGCGTCGTCGCGATGGTGACCGAGCGCGATCCTGGTCGCGCCGAGCTCGCCCGCCACGCGGTAGAGCACGCCGCGGCGCAGCCTTGAGCACAGCGAGCACATCGTCCTGCCTTCCGGGATGACACGCTTCACCGTGCTGTAGGTGTCCTGCGCCTCGATGCGGAACGGCACCCCCAGGCGCATCAGGTAGTCGGGAAGAACATGCGCCGGAAAGCCGGGTTGCTTCTGGTCGAGGTTCACCGCAACGATGTCGAAGCGGATCGGCGCGTGGCTGCGCAGATAGAGCAGGATATCGAGCAGCGCGTAGCTGTCCTTGCCGCCGGAAAGGCACGCCATCACCTTGTCGCCATCCACGATCATGCCGTAATCGGCGATCGCCTCGCCCACCAGCCGGCGCAGGCGCTTGGTGAGCTTGTTCGCCTCGTACGATTCCTTCCGCTCTTTCGTGCTGCGCGGAAGTATGCGAATTGCCGTGTGTTCCATCGGGTTCACCTAAGGATTCTGATCCATCACTGCGTCACTTCGTCACCGCGCCACTGTTCCTAGAGGCTGACGCTGCGCCCGCCGTCCACCGCGATGATCTGGCCAGTAATATACGGGCCCTCCGCGAGCAGGAAGTGTACCGTGCGCGCGATATCATCCGGCTCGCCGATGCGCTTCAACGCGGTCTGGTTGATGATGCGCTGGCGCGCGACGTCGTCCCGCCATGTCTCGTCGTCCGGCCACAGAATCGTCCCGGGCGCGATCCCGTTCACCCGCACTTCGGGCCCGAGATCGCGCGCGAGCGCGCGTGTGAGCGCCGCGAGCCCGCCCTTCGCCGCGGTGTAGACCGCATGATTCCGCATCGGCAGTTCCGCGTGTATGTCGATCAGGTTGACGATGCAGCCGTGGTTCTTCCTCAGCTCCGGCGCCGCGGCCTGGGCGAGGAACAACGGCGCCCTGAGATTGGTTCCGATGAGGTCATCCCACGCCTGCTCGGTAATCTCGCCAATTGCAGTCGGATAGAAGCTGGACGCATTGTTGATCAGCGCGTCGAGCCGCCCGAAATGCCGGAGCGCCGCCTTGACGAGCTGGGATCCGGTGGCGACCTTCAACAGGTCGGCCTGCGCCAGCGCGACCGAATCAGGCCGCCGCGCGTTCAACTCCACCTGCAGAGCGCGTGCCTCCAGCGCCGCGGAACGGTAATGCAGCAGTACGCCCGCGCCGGCGGCGTGCAGGTGCCGGCAAATCGCCGCGCCGACGCGTTTCGCGCCGCCGGTGACCAGCACAATCTTTCCCTGAAGCGTCTGCTCCACGTACGGTTCCTGCCCCATCTTCGGCGTGTAGAATTGTAGAGCCTATCTCAACAATAGGCGCGTGATGCGTTGCGGCCAGGACGGGATGGATACGAGGCGCACGGCGCAGGCCATATGTCGATATGGTCAAGCCGGGCAACGACGCAGACGCCCGTCTTGGCCGCAACCCGGAGGGACGGGGCGATCTGAGCGCATCTTGTTGTCGGTAGCCCTTGCAATATCGACATATTGCTGCGGACTATCCTCCTAAAGCTGCGTCCCACATCGCCTCCGTCGCACACGTGCCTATTATTGAGATAGGCTCTGCCATTCCCCGTGATCTCCCGGTTGGCCAAGGCCCCGCAATCCGCACAGCTTCCCGCGCCGCCTCCCGAAGCGGCGGCACTGAGCGCGACGCTCGCGCGGTTGATCGCAGCCGAGATCGGGCGCAGCGGGGGCTGGCTTTCGTTCGCGCGCTACATGGAGCTCGCACTCTACGCGCCGAACCTGGGCTACTACATGGCCGGCGCCCGCAAACTCGGCCGCGACGGCGATTTCGTGACCGCGCCCGAGCTCTCCGGGCTCTTCGGCCGCACTTTAGCGCGGCAGCTCGAGCAGCTCGCGGCACTCGGCCTGACTGACATCCTCGAAATCGGAGCGGGCAGCGGCGCGCTTGCCGCCGACCTTCTCACCGAGCTCGAGCGGCTCGGCTGCGCGCCCCAGCGTTATCTGATCCTGGAGCTCTCCCCGGACCTGCGCGACCGCAGCCGCGACACGCTCGCCGCGCGCGCCCCACAGCTGCTGGAGCGAGTGGCGTGGCTGAGCGCGCTGCCGCCGGCTTTCACGGGCATTGTGATCGGCAACGAGGTGCTCGACGCGATGCCGGTACACGTGTACGAGCGCCGCGGTGCGCGCATTCTCGAGCTCGGCGTGACGCTCAACGAAGGCCGGCTCGAATGGGCAGCGCGGCCTCCGGCAACCTCCACCGCCGGACCGGATCCATCGTGTTTTCCCGTGGACGATTACCGCAGCGAGGTCCAGTTCGTCGCGCAAGGCTTCGTCCGGAGCCTGGGCAATGCCCTGGCGCGCGGCGTCGCGCTCCTTATCGATTACGGTTTCCCGCGCCACGAGTATTACCACCCGCAGCGCACGCGCGGCACCCTGATGTGCCACTACCGGCATCGGGCGCACGACGATCCGTTCTTTCTTCCCGGCCTGCAGGACATCACATCCCACCTCGATTTCTCAGCGATCGCGCAGGCGGCGCGCGAGGCGGGTCTCGAAGTCGCCGGCTACACCGGCCAGGCGCAGTTCCTGGTGAACTGCGGAATGACCGGGATCCTTGCCGAGACGCCCGCCTCCGACGCCGCGGCCTATGCGCCGTTCGCCGCGCAGGCGCAGACGCTGCTATCCCCCGCCGAAATGGGCGAGTTGTTCAAGGTGATCGCTTTCAGCAGGGGCGTGACCGTGCCGTTGCGCGGTTTCACGCAAGGCGACCGCTCGCACACGCTCTAGGTGGAATCCGAGCTCCTTCTGTCCCCGTCCCTGTGGGCCGCGGCCGCCGCCGTGCTGCTCGCGGCGGGAATCACCCAGGGCGCGCTGGGATTCGGCTTCCCGGCGATCTCGACCCCCGTGCTGGTGGTGCTGACGGATGTCAAGACCGCGATCATCCTCAACCTGCTGCCAAACTTCACGGTCAATGTGATCAGCGTCGTCCACGGCGGCAATTGGAGCGCGAGCATCGGGCGCTACTGGCCGGTCGCGGTGTGGGTCCTCGTCGGATCCTCGCTCGGCGCGAGTTTCCTCATCGTCGCGCCGCAGGAGCCGATCCGGTTGCTGCTGGCGATCGCGATCTTCGCCTATCTCTACCAGCAGCGGCTCGCCCGCCTCGATTGGAGCTGGCTTGCGCGCCGGCCGCGCCTCTCCGCCGCCGTGTTCGGGCTCACCGGCGGATTCTTCTCGGGGAGCGTCAACAATTCGCTCCCGCCGCTCCTCATCTACTTCACGCTGCTCGGGCTGGAGACGATGGCGATGACGCAGATGCTCAACCTGTGCTTTCTCGGCGGCAAGGTGATGCAGGCCGCAACCCTCGGTGTCGCCGGCGAGATCAGTCTCGCCGCGGTCGTCGCCAACGTGCCCCTCACGATTGTCGCGCTGGCGGGGATGTGGATCGGCACCCGGTTGCAACGCTGGATCAGCCCCGAAACCTACCACCGTCTGCTGCGCTGGGTCCTGCTCGTCATCGCCGTCGTGCTCCTCGCGCAGGGGACGCGGTATTTCCTGCGCTGATAAGATACGCGCCGTGACGGATTTCCGATCGATCACTCGGTCGCTTGCCGCCGCGCTGGCCTTCATGGCGTTGCATGCGCCGGCCCTTGCCGCCGATTCCACGAACGCCGGGGCTTCCCCCCGCGATGGGGACGCAATGGAAGGGCGTGTCGCGCGCGCGCTATACCTCTGGTCGCAAAGCCCGCAGGGCCGGATGCTGGAGCGGCTCCTGCCGCGCTCCATCGAGCCGCGCGAGCTGCCCGAGCCGCGCTCGGAGGGCGCGCGCCTCACCGTGCGCTATTGCGTCCAGTGCCATTACCTGCCGAGCCCGCAGATGCACTCCCCCGACAAGTGGTCCGCCGTCGTCGTGCGCATGGTGTGGCGCATGCAGGGCCGCGGCAACATGGGCGTGCTCATGAAGGAGATGATGGACGACGTGGAGGCTCCGAATAACGAGGAGACCCAGGTGCTCGTCGCCTACCTGAAGAAACACGGACAAAATGAAATGGATCCCGAGCACCCTGCCCTCAAGTCTGATGCCGGCAGGATGTTCAGCATCGCGTGCACGCAGTGCCACACCCTGCCCGATCCCCGCCGCCACACCCGGGGCGAGTGGCCCGCGGTGGTCGAGCGCATGAAGCGGCACATGACGTGGGCGAACACCGTGGTCGGGGTCGACGCCTTGAGGACAACGCCGGTGCTCGACACGGCGGAAATCCTGCGCTTTCTGCAGCGCTACGCCCGTACCGAAACCCGATGAAGTCGATGCGACTCGCCGCGCCGATGTATCAGCGCAGCGCGGAGATTGCCCACGGGATCACGATCGCGCCGATCACGCCGTGCAATCCCATTGCAAGCCCCGCGTAAGCCCCCGCCTCCGGATGCACGCTGAACGCGCGTGAGGTGCCGATGCCGTGGGCCGCGACGCCGATCGCGAAGCCGCGCTGCCACCACTCGCGGCAGCGCACCGCGTCGAGCGCGAAGCGGCCGAGCGCCGCGCCGAGGATGCCGGTGGTGACGGTGAATACCGCCGTCAACGTGGGGGAGGCGCCGATGCGCTCCGCGACGCCCATCGCGATCGGCGCGGTCAGCGACTTGGCATACATGCCCCCGACCATGGTTTCGTCCGCACCGAGCAGCCGCGCGAGCAGGACAGCGCTCGCGATGGAGGTGACGCCACCGCCGATGAGCGCCGCCAGCACCGGCAGCAAGCGCCCTCGCAGAGACGGCAGGCCCTTGTAGATCGGCACGGCGAGCGACACGGTCGCGGTGCCGAGCAGGAAGTGCACGAACTGCGCGCCCTCGAAGTAGGTCGCGTAAGGCATGTCGAGCGCGGCGAGGGCGAGCGCGATCAGCGTGACCGCGATCAGCACCGGATTCGCGAGGGGATTCAACTGCGTGCGCTCGTAGATCATGACGCCGGCCCGGTACGCCGCCAGCGTGAGGATGAGTGCCAGCAGCGGGCTCCCGGAGAGGTAGACCCAGATCTCGTGGATCGCCGGCAGATCAGGACGCACCGGGCCCGCTCCGCGAGAGCCACTTCGCGAGGAGCGCGGATACCGCGACCGTCGCGACCGCGCTGACGACGAGGGCTACGGCGATGGCCAGCGACTGCTGTTGCAGATGCGGCCAGAACAGTACCACTCCGACCGCCGCCGGCACAAACAGCACGCCGAGGTAGCGCATGAAGGCGGCCGATACCAGCTCGACCCCTTCCGGCACCCCGCCGCGCCAGGCAAGATACGCAAGCAGCAGCACCAGCCCGATCACCGGCCCGGGCACAAGCGGCACAACGAACTTTGCAATGACCTCGCCGACTCCCTGAAAGAGCAGGATACGCACCAGGCCGTCGATCATGCGCCGCGACCTCCTTCGCGCGGGCGCGCAACAACCAGCGTGACGTCGAAAGTGGTGGCAAGCAACCCGCCTTTCGGCGTGGCCCGGGTGACGAGTTCTTGCGGAACACCGCGCTCGCGCGCGAAGTAGAGCTGGGTGACCAGCGTGGCGTACCCCGCGGCGCTTACGCGGTAGTGGATGTGGCGCGGACGTCCGGGATACTCACCGGGAAACACCGTGAGAAACGAATAGCGCCCCTCGGCGTCGCACCGCAGGCTCGCGCGCAGGAGGCAGCCGGGGTCGTCCTGCTTCGCGCCAACCTGCGTGTAATCGCCGCGCGCGTCCGCCTGCCAAACCTCGACCAGGGCGCCGGCGAGTGGCGCGCAATCGGGCATGCCGAGCACGCGGCCCGAAACCGTCAGTTTCTCGCCTCCGCCCGACCCACTCGCACACAACTCGGCACGCGCGGGCGCATTGGGCTTGTAGAACGGCCCCAGCATGTCGCGCGGTGTGACCCTGCACTGTTGCGCCAGCGCCGAGACAGGAAGTGCGAGCAGTGTGCCACCAGCGATCACGAATTGTCTGCGTCTACGGTTCATGTCTTTCGCCTCACTGGTCACCGGTCACCGGTCACGCCTTATCAGGCAGGGACCTTCATCCCTTTCTGCACCGCCGGCCGCGCCGAGATCGCGTCGAACCAGCGCCTGACGTGGGGAAAGTCGTTGAGGTCGGTCTTGTGCCACTCGTGGCGCGCCACCCAGGGATACGTTGCGATGTCCGCGATCGAATAGGCACCAGCCAGGTAGTCGTGAACCTTGAGCCGGTCGTTGAGCACCGCGTACAGGCGTCGGGTCTCCGCCATATAGCGCTCGATCGCATACGGCACCGGCTCCTTCGCCGCGCGCAGGAAGTGGTGAGTCTGGCCGAACATCGGGCCGACACCTCCCATCTGGAACATGAGCCACTGCAGCACGTCGTACTGCGCGCGCTCCACCTGCGGAAAGAGCTTACCGGTCTTGCGCGCAAGGTAGATCAGGATCGCGCCGGATTCCATCATGGCGATCGGCTTGCCGTCGGGGCCCTGCGGGTCGACGATGGACGGAATCTTGCCGTTGGGATTGATCTTCAGGTACTCGGGCGCGAACTGGTCGCCCTTGCCGATGTTGACCGGGTGCACGCCATACGGCAACCCGAGCTCCTCCAGCATGATCGAGACCTTGCGCCCGTTGGGTGTGGTCCAGGTGTAGAGGTCAATCATTTCGCTTCCTTGATTACTGATTCCCAATTGCCTTGCGAATGGCTTCGAGCCGCGCGGCATCCACGTTGCCGTGGATGGCCGTGGTGTTCTGCGACGCCTTCGCGATCTCGCCGGCGTTGACCGCGGCGGCGGCCGCGCGCGCGCGCTCGAGCCGCGCCTGCGCCGCGCCGGCATCGGGCTCGCCGGCGAATGCCGCAGTCGCGAGCTCCGCAAAGCGCTCCGGCCGGCGCCAAGCGTCCACGGCGTTGAACAGCTCCAGCACGGACTGCGGATCGAGCTCGGCGGTATCGAGCATTGTGTTGGCGTGGCGCGCGGCGAGCAGCGCCAGATCCCTGCAATCCGCGGGAACCTTGAGCCGTCCCGCGAGCGCTTCTACCGCGAGGGGGTCGAGCGCGCGCGCGAGCGCGGCGAAGCGCGCCGGCAGGGTTGCACCCGCGCCCGCTGCGGCGTCGAGCACCCGCATCGCCTCGCGTGCGGCATCGGCGTCCTGCCACAGCGCATCCACTTCCGGCATCACGCGCGCGAGCGCGCCGCATTCGCGGAGCACCTCGAACATGCGTGACGGCTTCGCCTCCATCAGCCCGCGCGCGACTTCCTGCCACACCCGTTCCGCCACCAGCGCGTCGGCTTCACCGCTTGCAGCCATCCCGCGCATCAGCTTCATCGTTTCCGGCGCGACCCGGAAGCCATAGCGCGCGGCGAAGCGCGACACGCGCAGAATGCGCACCGGGTCCTCGGCGAAGGCCGCGCTGACGTGGCGCAGCAGGCCGGCCTTGAGGTCCTCCGCGCCGTTGAAGGGGTCGATGAGCTGGCCGTCCTCGTCGCGGGCAATTGCGTTGATCGTGAGGTCGCGCCGCGCGAGATCCTGCTCGAGCGTCACGTCCGGCGCGGTGCGGAACTCGAAGCCGTGGTAGCCGCGCGCGGTCTTGCGCTCGGTGCGCGCCAGCGCGTATTCCTCCTGAGTCCGGGGGTGCAGGAATACCGGGAAGTCCTTTCCGACCGGCTTGTAGCCCTGCCGGATCATCTCCTCCGGCGTCGCGCCGACCACGACGTAGTCGCGGTCCTTGACCGGCCGGCCCAGCAGTTCATCGCGCACCGCGCCGCCGACGCAGTAGGTCTTCACGACTCGTCTCGGCCCGCCTGCCCGCGATAGCGCGGGTAGCGCGCGCGCGGCGAAAGCGGGCCGAGGTACGTGGGCGCCACCGCCTCCAGCGCCGCCGGCTTGATGCCGAAGGGGAAGTCGCAGTCGCACACGCTGTCCATCTGCATCGAATAGTAGTTGTCGCGCGTCATCAGCATGTCGAGCGCGCGCAGCACCTGCTTCAACGGCGGCAGCTCCATCGCGAGCGCCTGGACGTAGGACAGGCGGTCGTTCAACCCGATGATGAAGCGGCGGCGGCCGGTCACCGCGCCTACGTACTCGACCAGCTCGCGCAGGGTATAGACGCGGGGACCGCACAGGTCGTAGCTCATCCCGACGCTACCGGGTCCGGCAAGGCTTTTCACGACAGCGGTCGCGACGTCCTCGACGTGCACCGGCTGAAAGCGCGCGCCGGGACAGGCAAGCGGCACAATGGGGGTAAGCCGCAGCAATCGCGCGAACAGGTTGATGAAGCCGTCCCCCGGACCGAACACGACCGACGGGCGAACAATCGTCCACGCGAGCCCGGATTCGCGCACGATCGCTTCGGCCTCGCCCTTGGAGCGCAGGTAGCGGCTCGGCCCGTCGCGAGCCGAGGCAAGCGCGCTCATGTGCAGAATCCGCCCGATGCCGCCGCTGCGGCACGCGGCGACCAGCTTGCGCACAAGCTCGACATGGGCCGACTGGAAGCTGTGCTCGCCACGGCCATCATGCAGCACGCCCACGAGGTTGACCACCGCGTCCGCCCCACGCGCGAACGCGGCGAGTTGTGCGGGGTCGTGGATACTGATGGATGCGACTTCCACTGTCGGCAGCAGGATCAGCTGCTCCTTGGCGCGCTCCCGGTCGCGCGTCGCGACCCGCACGCGGTAGCCGGCCGCGGCGAGCGCGTGGCAGACGTGCCGGCCTACAAAGCCGCTGCCCCCCAGAACGCAAACTTCGGTTATGTCCATGACGCTTGCGCCACGCCCGGCCGCGCCGGGCGCACTGCGCTCCGTGCCGCGGGCTAGCGCCCGCCGCCCACCGACAGGTCACCGCTCATCGAGAGCTCCAGTGCGTCGGACTCCGGCGCACCCTCGCCGTCCTGCCGGGGCCCGACCGTGCCGAGGCGCTGCTTGAGCGACTGCAGCTGCTGGCTGAAGCTGTGCGCGTAGTAGGTCGCGTTCGCCATCACGTTTTTCACGTAGAGGCGCGTTTCGGTGAACGGAATAGTCTCGGCAAAGACGGCGCCCTCCATCGCGGTCTCGGGACGCCAGGTGCGCGCCCGGGTCGGTCCGGCGTTATAGGCGGCGGAAGCGAGCACCGGCTGGCCGTCGAGCGCGTCGAGCACGTGGCGCAGGTAATAGGTGCCGAGCCCCACGTTGGTGCCCACCTCCGTGACCTGCGACCAGCGCCAGTTCTTGAGACCGAGCCGCTTCGCCACCCAGCGCGCAGTTTCCGGCATGAGTTGCATGAGGCCGCTCGCGCCCGCCACCGATTGCGCGTCCGTGATGAAGCGGCTTTCCTGCCGGATCAGGCCGTAGACCCAGGCCTCGTCCAGCGCGAGCTCGGTGGTGTGGGCCTTCAATACGTCGCGGTAGGGCGCGAGATAGCGCAACTCGAAGTCGTGCAGACCGACGGTGCGCTCCGCGGTATTGATCGCGCGGTCATACACCTCGTGCCGGCGCGCGATCTCCGCGGCGGCGAGCAGCTGCCGGTCGTCGAACCCGCGTATGGCCCACGCCCACTCCGCATTCGCCTCCGTGCGGAAATTCAGGCGGTAGAGCTCGAGCGCGCGCCGCAGGCCGATGCGCTGGCCCATCGCGCGCAGCTCCTCCGCGCCCGGCTTCCAGGCGGTGGAGGGTGCCGCGATCCTGCGGCCGGTTTCTTCCAGCGCAAGCTGTCCGTAAAAGCCGAATTCCGTCGCGAGCGGTTTCAGGATGTCATTCGCCTCGTCCGTCCGCCCCATCTCCTTCAAGGCCCGGGCTTTCCAGTAACGCCACGCGGATATCGTTCGTTCGCGATCGGACATGGCGTCCACCGCCACGAGCACGTCCTGCCAGCTGCGCGCGCGCAGCGCTGCGCGCACATTCCACGCGCGCTGCAGGTCGGAGAGATCTCCCGCGCGCGCATACCAGGACAGCGCGGCCGGATCGTGGCGCATCGCCCCCAGATACGCGATCATGCCCCAGACGTAGGCGCGCTCGTCCGGGGAAAAGCGGTCCTCGAGCCGGGTCCAGTGCCGCGCCGCCTGCGGAGGCGCCACGCGCGCGAGCCGATGGACGGCGAACATGACCGTCTCGCGATCGGCACGGCTCTTGAGGTTGGGGGTTACCCGCTCGAGAAATCCCGCGGGGTTGGACGCGGCACGCTCGAGGGAACGCCGCTCCGGCGCCTCGCCCGCGGGCAGCCATTCCGCGATCCGCCGCGCCTGGGTCACCCGCCCAGTTTCCAGCGAGACCCGGATCCGTGACCACAGGTCTTCGGTGGAAATTGCGCCTGAGGTGACGAGCGCATTGAGCAGTGGCGTGCAGCTGTCGGGAAGATCGCGCGTCAGGAACCACAGCGATCGCGCCTCGGGCAGGGTTGCCTCAGGCGCTGTCAGCATGCGGTACCGCAGCGCGTAGCAGGTGATCTCAACGTCGCGGCTTGCGAGGCGTGGCAGCTCGGCACCGAACAGCTCCCACTCGCCACGCTCGGCGAGCGACTTCAGCCATTCGCTGCGCAGCCGCTCGGAGAGCGGGCTGTCGCGGTGAAGCGCAAGAAAGCCGCGCACCTCCTCGGGCGAGGCCGCGTCGATCCGGATGCTCAGCTGCCAGTAGGCGACATAGGGCTCGAGCAGGTGGCCCTTCAGACGCTGGGCATGTGTGTCCAGGCGGGCAGCGTTGTTGGCCTCGTACGCGTCGCGCGCCGCGAGAAAATCCTCGTCCAGGGCGGCGCCCTGAACGGTCGCCGCCGCGAACAGCAGTACGGCCAGACTATGCATTCTTATGAACCGCACGAAATCCCCTGTCTATCGGCTTCATTCTAGCCGGTTTTCATTCCCGGCCCTACGACCTGAAACGCACCGCGGGCGCCCCCGTTGACGCCGCAGGCACCGATGCCGCCCCGCCGGTCAGCCCAGGAACAGCTTGTAGGCGGGATTGCGGGTTTCTTCCTGCCAGGGGTAGCCGACCTTGGCGAGAAAGGCGCGGAACCTGCGCGCATCGCGCGGCGGTACCTGCATGCCGACGAGCACGCGGCCGTAGTCGGCGCCGTGGTTGCGATAGTGGAACAGGCTGATGTTCCAGCCGCGGCTCATGGCCGACAGAAATCTCATGAGCGCCCCCGGGCGCTCGGGGAACTCGAAACGATAGAGAATCTCGTTGTCCACCGTCGGCGCGTGGCCGCCCACGGTGTAGCGGACGTGGAGCTTCGCCAGCTCGTTCTCGCTGAAATCAAGCGTCTTCAGGTGGTGGCGGCGCAGCCGCTGCACCAGCTTCCGGGTCTCCGCACGGTCGCGCACCTGCAATCCCACGAACACATGCGCCTGCGTCGGGTCGGCGAAGCGATAATTGAATTCGGTGATGTTGCGGGCACCGATCAACCCGCAAAACGTGCGGAAGCTGCCCGGACGCTCGGGGATGGTGACCGCGAGCACCGCTTCGCGCTTTTCGCCGAGCTCGGCTTCCTCCGCGACGAAGCGCAGTCGGTCGAAATTCATGTTGGCGCCGCTCGCGATGGCGACCAGCGTCTTGCCGTGGATGCCGGCGCGCCCGGCGACGGCCTTGATGCCGGCGACCGCCAGTGCCCCCGCCGGCTCGAGCACCGCGCGCGTATCTTCGAACACATCCTTGATCGCCGCGCAGATGGCGTCGGTGTCGACGCGGATGACGTCATCCACCAGCTCGCGGCACAGGCGGAACGTCTCGCGCCCGACCTGCTTGACCGCCACACCGTCGGCGAACAGCCCTACCTGCGCGAGCTTGATGCGCCGCCCCGCCTTCAGCGAGCGGTACATCGCGTCGGCGTCCTTGGGCTCGACCCCCAGCACCTTCACGCCGGGGCGCAGGCGCTTCACGTACGCGGCGATGCCGGAGATCAGCCCGCCGCCGCCGACCGGAACAAAGATGGCGTGGATTGGCCCCGGATGCTGGCGCAGCACCTCCATCGCGATCGTGCCCTGCCCCGCGATCACGTCCGGGTCGTCGTAGGGATGCACAAACGCGAGTCCGCGCCGGCGTCCGAGCGCGCGCGCATGGAGGTAGGCTTCGTCGTAGGAATCGCCGCGCAGCACCACGTGCGCGTTGCGCGCTTTCACCGCGGCGATCTTGATCTGCGGCGTCGTGACCGGCATGACGATGGTCGCGTGGCAGGCGAGCCGCTGCGCCGCGAGCGCGACGCCCTGCGCATGGTTGCCGGCGGAGGCCGCGATCACGCCGCGCTTCAGAGCCGCGGGCGGGAGCTGCGCCATCTTGTTGTACGCCCCGCGCAGCTTGAAGGAGAACACCGGCTGCAGGTCCTCGCGCTTGAGCAGCACGCGGTTCCCGGTGCGCGCTGATAGCCCGGCCGCGAGCTCGAGCGGCGTCTCCATCGCCACGTCGTAGACGCGGGCGCCGAGGATGCGTTCGAGGTAATCGTTCTTCTTCATGGCGAATTTCGCAAGTTTACCGCTTACCGCTTACCGCTTACCATTCGGGTCATGAATCAGGACCAGATGAAGCAGGCCGCGGCGAAAGCTGCCATCGCGCACGTTCCCCATGATTGCGTGCTGGGCGTCGGCAGCGGTTCGACCGCGAATTTCTTCATTGCGGAGCTGGCCGGGATCAAGCAGCGCATCGAGGGCGCCGTCGCGAGCTCGGAAGCGACCGCGAGGCGGCTGAAGGACCTCGGCATCCGCGTGCTCGATCTGAACGGGGTGAACGAGCTCCCGGTCTACGTGGACGGCGCCGATGAGGTGACGCGCCATCTCGCCATGATCAAGGGCGGCGGCGGGGCGCTAACGCGCGAGAAGATCGTCGCGGCGGTCGCGCGCAAGTTCGTCTGCATCGCGGATGCGACGAAGCTGGTCGATGTGCTCGGGAAGTTTCCCCTGCCCGTGGAAGTGATCCCGATGGCGCGTTCCTATGTCGCGCGCGAGCTCGTGAAGCTGGGCGGCCACCCCGAATGGCGCCGCGACTTCATCACCGACAACGGCAACCTCATCCTCGATGTGCACGGGCTCGCAATCCTGAGCCCCGCCGAGCTCGAAGGCGCGCTCAATCAGATCACGGGCGTTGTGACAAACGGATTGTTTGCGCGGCGGGCGGCCGACGTGCTGCTGCTAGGCCGCGCCGAGGGCGTGCAGACAATCACGCGCTAGGAATGCCTAGAGCACGTCGGGGGTGATGACCGCGCGCACCCGGGTCTCGTCCCCGTCGCGGGTGGAGAGCCACCAGATCGCGCCTTTCTGCACGCTCCAGTCGGCGGGCGCGCCGGTCAAAGCCAGCGCCGCCGCCTGGCCGAGGGTGGGCTGGTGTCCGACGACGAGCACGGTGCCCGCGCCGCGCGGCCAGTCCGCGGCTTTCAGCACGGAGCGCGGCCCGGCCTCCGGGCCCACGTCCTCGTGGGTGTCGAATTTACGCGCCAGTGCCTGCGCCGTCTGCTGCGCGCGCCTGGCGCGGCTCACCAGAATGCGCGTCTCCCCGGGCAGCCGCTCTGCGAGCCAGGCCGCCATGCGGCGCGCCTGCTTGCGGCCTTTGGCCGTGAGCTTGCGTTCCTCGTCGCGCATGCCGTCCTCGGCATCAGCGTGACGCCACAGGATGAGTTCCATGGGCTGCGACCCGTTACGGGCGGTGCTGCGCCTACCGGCCGGGCGGCGGAACGTAGCCGGAGGCCACGTCGGCCCCACCACCGAAGAAATGCTTCTCCATCTGCTGCGCGAGATAGTCGCGCGCCTTCTTGTCCGCCAGGTTGAGACGGTTCTCGTTGACCAGCGTCTTCTGGTGGTCCAGCCACTGCTTCCAGGCTTCCTTGGACACGCGCTCGAAGATGCGCTTGCCGAGCTCTCCAGGATAGGGCGGAGCGTCGAGGCCTTCCGCCTCGCGTCCCAGCTTGACGCAGTTCACCATTCTCGGCATGAGGAGATCGCGCGCCGGGATCGGACCGGCGTCGCGGGGAGATGTTACGGCCGGTGCCCGCTCAAGTAAACCGCAGGGCCACGCCGGCATTCTGCCGCCGCGAAGCGCGCGAGGCGAGCAGCGGGTGGTTGACGCCCGGCTTCTCCAGGTAATAGCCCTGCACGCAATCCACGCCGAAGCCGCGCAGCATGATGATCGTTTCCTCGTCCTCGACGCACTCGGCGATCGTGGTGCGGTGCAGCCCGCGCGCGACCGTCACCATCGCCTTCACGAACAGCTGGTTGTCGTGCTCCTTGGGGAGATTGCGGATGAAGAGCCCGTCGATCTTCACCGAGTCCACCTGCAGATGCTTGAGATAGGCGAACGAGGAGAAGCCGGTGCCGAAGTCGTCGAGCGACACGCCGCAGCCGGCCTGGTGCAGCGCCTCGATGAAGCGCTGAGCGTCGTGGAGATCCGACACGGCCGAGGTCTCGGTCAGCTCCACGATGAGTCGCCGTGGCGCGACCCCGCAGCGCTTCAACTCGCTGGCGATGAACTGCGGCAGCAGCGGCTCGTCGAACGAGCGCCCCGAGATGTTGACGGCGAGCGCAGGTATTGACTCCACCTCCGCGAGCAGCTGGATCGACTGGCGCAGCACCCAGCGGTCGATGTCGAGAATTTTGCCCGACTTCTCCGCCACCGGGATGAACTGGCCCGGCATGAGCAGCAGCGTCGGGTCGTCCTTGTCGCGCATGCGCACCAGCACCTCGAAATGCGAGAGCGCGCGGTTGCTGGCCGCGTACACCCCCTGGAACTGGAGCTCCATGAGGTCGTTCTCGAGCGCGTGCAGGATGCGGTCGTTCCACGACATGCGCTTGACCATCTGGGAGGTGGTGTCGAGGTCGCTGCGGTAGATGCGCCAGGCGTTCTTGCCGGCCTCCTTCGCCTGGTACATCGCGGTGTCCGCGCGGACGATCAGGTCCTCCGCGTTGTCGGCGTGCTCCGGATAGACCGCGATGCCGAGCGAGCTCGTCAGCCTCAGGCTCTGGCCCTCGAACTGGAAGCGCACCATGGCGATCGAGCGCGTGATGCGCTCGGCGAGCACGCGCAGCATCTCCTCCGAGATCTCGGGCACCAGGATCGCGAACTCGTCGCCGCCCAGCCGCGCAAACATCTCGTTGCGCCGCACCTGTCCCGCCACCTCCCCCGCCACGCGGATCAGCATCGCGTCCCCGGCGCGGTGGCCGAAGGTATCGTTGATGTACTTGAAGTCGTCAAGATCGAAGAACAGCAGCGCCACCCGCGAGTCGTGGCGCTGGGCGTCCGCGATCATGCGCGCGAGCTCATCGTTGAAGCGGTGGCGGTTGTAGAGTCCCGTGAGCGCGTCGCGCTCGGCGAGGTAGATCAGCTGGTCCGCGGTCTGGCGCTCGCGCGTCACGTCCTCGAACAGCCACAGGTGGCCGACCGGCCGGCCGTAGACGTCCTCCACGGCGTGCACCTGCTGGGTGATGAGGCGCCCGTCCGACATCGGTATTTCCAGAGAACCCACGATGTCGCCGTCGCGCGGCAGCTGCAGGATGCGCCTGCCGTGCTCCTCCGGACGCGCCAGCGCGCAGGCGGAGGTCGCGAGCACCTCCTTCGCGCTGCGGCCGATCAGGCGCGTGCCCGGCGCGATCATCCAGATGCGGGTAAAGGCGGGGTTGGTGTAGACCACCTTGCTGTCGGGCGACACGAACAGGATGCCGGTCTCCATCACCCCCAGCAGCGCCGAGAGCCGCGCGTGCTCGTCCTGCGCCCGCGTGAGGTACTCTTTCTGCACGACGTGCGAGTCGCGCAGCTCGACCACCGTCGCCTCCAGGCGCTGCTCGGCCTCCTTGCGCTGGGTGATGTCGCGGATGCTGATGCGGATGCCGAGGTAGCCGCCGCGGTTGTCGTAGATGGGGCGCCAGTCGGCTGCGGCCCAGAATTCGGAACCGTCCTTGCGCCGGGAGCGGAACTCGTAGTCCTGCCCGGTATTGCCGCGCAGCGCGCGCCGGATCTGGCGGACCGTGCGCGTCGCGTCCTGCTCGTCGATGAACGGCGCCGGGAAGTTCTCGATGGCAAGGCACTCCTCGGGCGTGTAGCCGAACATGTCGAGCACCCGCGGGTTGATCCAGATGAGCTTTCCCTCCGGGCTGATCCAAAGCTCGCAGTCGTAGCTGTAGTCGGCGATCGCGCTGAACTTGGCCTCGTTCTCGGCGAGCGCCTTGATCCGGCTCTGCAACGTGGACGCCATCGCGTTGAAGGCGTGGGTGAGCTTCCCCACCTCGTCGCGGCCCTCCACCGGCAGCCTCACGTTGAGATCGCCCGCCGCCAGGTTCTCGCTCGCCTTGGTGAGCTGCGCAAGGTTGCGCGTGAGCCAGTACGAGAGCGCCACCATCGACAGAATGGAGAGAAGCAGCGCGAAGCCCCCGATCGCGAGGTTTTCCCGGATGAGCTCGGCGCGCGCAGTGCGCATGTATGCCGTGGAGACGCCGAAGTGCAGGCGCCCGACCTGGATCCCGGCGCTCTCGATGTTCAACGCGGTGTGAAAGGTCTCGCCGTGGGCCGAGAACGTCGCCGTGGGGGAGGCGTCAACCGGCGGCAGCGGCCGGTCGTCGTCCCAGCCCGCGCTCGCCACCAGCTTCTCGTTGTGGTCGAACAGGACCAGGTAGGTGATGCCGCTGTCGGTGCGCACCCGCTCGAGGATCTGCGCCAGCGCCCGGTACTGCCGCCCGGCGAGCGGGACCGAGAGCGCCGCATTGAGCAGCTGCTTCTGCTCCTCGAGGTGGGTGCGCGCGCGCTCGTTCAGCTTGTTGTCCATGACGCTGATGCCGTCGGCGATCAGGAGCACCAGCATCATGACATTCACCAGCACGCCCGCCAGCAGGAGGCGCGCGCGCAGTGACAGGGTGACGGGCAGGATCGTCATCGGATCAGATCCGCTTCACCAGCACCACCGAGCGCCGCTGGTAGTTGTAGAGCGAGCGCTTCTGCTGCGGCAGCTCGCCCACGCCCACCTCGCCGAAGCCGCGTTCCACGAACCAGTGCTCCGCTCGCGTGGTGAGCACGAACAGGCGCCGCAGCTTCGCCCGGCGTGCGCGCGCCTCGATCTCGGAGAGCAGGCGCTCGCCGGCGCCCGCGTTGCGAAACTCGGGGTGCACGACGAGGCAGGCGAGCTCGCCCGCTTTCTCGTCGGGGAAGGGATAGAGCGCGGCGCAGCCGACCGTCACCTTGTCGTGCTCGAGCACCACGAAGCGACCGATCTCGCGCTCGAGCCGGTCGCGCCCGCGCTTGACGAGGATGCCTTCGGCCTCGAGTGGCTCGAGCAGGCGCAGGATGCCGCCGATGTCCTCGATCCGGGCCGGCCGCAGCGTCTCGATCGGATCGGGCGTCAACATGGTGCCCACGCCCTTGTGGGTGAAGAGCTCGAGCAGCAGGCCGTCGTCGACGTGGCCGGAGATGAGGTGCGAGCGCTTCACGCCGTTCTCGCATGCCTGTACTGCGCGCGGGAGATAGAGGCGCGCGTCGCCCTCGGCCGCACCCGCCTTCGCGAGCAGGGCGTTGGCTTGGCGCACCGTCAGGTCCCGCAGGAGCTCGCCGCGGCTCCCCGTGATCCCGATCGTGTCCATGAGAAAGATCAGCTTCTCGGCCTTGAGCGCGACCGCGGTGGCGGCGGCGACGTCTTCCAGCACCAGGTTGAAGACCTCTCCGCTGGGCGAGTAGCCGAGCGGAGAGAGCAGCACCAGCTCGCTGTCCTCGAGCCGCTTGTGGATCGCGGCCGCGTCGATCCGGCGCACCTCGCCGGTGTGCATGAAATCCACGCCGTCCACCACCCCGATCGGCTTGGCGGTGATGAAATTGCCGCTCGCCACGCGGATATCCGCGCCCGCCATCGGCGAGTTGGGGAGCCCCATGGAGAGCGCCGCTTCGATCTCCACGCGCAGCCGCCCGCTCGCCTCCTTGGCGCAGGCGAGCGCCACCTCGTCGGTCACGCGCAGGCCGTGGTGGAAGCGGGCGCGCCGCCGGCGCTCCTTGAGCTTCGCCTCGATCTGGGGGCGGGCGCCGTGCACCAGCACGAGGCGAACGCCCAGAGCGGCGAGCAGGTTCAAGTCGTGGGTGAGGTCGAAGAACCGGCCATCGTCCACAAAATCGCCACCGAACGCGATGACGAAGGTCTTGCCGCGGAAAGCGTGGATATAGGGCGCGACCGACTGGAACCAGTCGATGAACCGGTCCTGGCTCGAAAGCCGTTGCCGCCGCGGTACCGGCGGCGGCGACTCGCTTGGGCCGATGACGGGCGTCACGGCCTTGTCAGACGTCTTGGAAATCGGCGGCCTCCCGAGAACCGCCGACGCTGCGCCTGGCGCCGTGCGGACACGCATTCTACCGCTTTTTCAAGCACATAGTACGTGATATTGAAGCGATAGGGAAGGATTGGGCGCCCCGTTTATCGCGGCGGGGAAGCCGTTCACACTCAGAAATCCCCCCACAGTGCCTGCATCGCGGCGAGCGCCGCCACCGCGGCAGTTTCGGTGCGTAGTACGCGCGGGCCGAGGCGTACCGACAGGAATCCGGCCGCCCCCGCCGCGTGCTCTTCCTCCGGGGAAAAGCCCCCCTCGGGGCCCGAGAGCATCACGAGCGCGCCCTGGGGTGGATCGACCTCGCGCAGGCGGCGCGCGGAGCGCGGCGACAGGAGCAGCCGCCGCTCTCCGTCCTTTAAGGACCCGTGGGCAGCCAGGAACACGTCAAATTGCGCCAGCGGTAACACCTGCGGCACCCGGTTGCGACCGCATTGCTCGCAGGCCCCGATCGCGACCGCTTGCCAGTGGGCGATGCGCCGCGCCGCCCGCTCCGCGGACAACCGCACGACACTGCGGCGCGCTTCCAGCGGCCGGATCGCCGCGACCCCGAGCTCGACCGCCTTCTGGATCGTATAGTCCATGCGCTCCCCGCTCGATACCGCCTGCGCGAGCGTGACGGCGAACGGCGCCTCGCGGTCCCTTGTCTCCCGGCCTGTCACATCCAGCGCGACGCGCTCGCGGTTCGCGTCGACGACGACCGATGCATACTCGGCTCCGTCGCCGTTGAAGAGTGTCACCGCGTCGCCCGGCTTCAGGCGCAGCACGCGCAGCGCGTGGTGCGCCTGGGACGGTGCCAGCGTGCAGGCGCGCCCGGGCTGAAGCTCGCCGGAAAAATACATGCGCGTCAGGGGCTTGCTGTCGGTCATCGCGCGCAGTATGCCACGCGGGCCGCGCCTGTCCCCGCCGTTCCAAACAAGTCTAGAATCGCGCTTTCGCGAAAGGAATCCGTGAAGATCGTCATACTGGGCGCCGGCCAGGTTGGCTCGACTGTCGCGGAAAGCCTGGCGTCGGAGGCGAACGACATCACGGTGGTGGACATCGAGCCCGCCCGCCTCGCGAAGCTCCAGGAACGGCTGGATCTGCGAACGGTCACGGGCAGCGCGTCCCACCCCGCCGTGCTCGAGCTCGCGGGCGCGCGCGACGCCGACCTGCTGCTGGCAGTGACGCAGAGCGACGAGACCAACCTCGTCGCGTGCAAGCTCGCCGCCACGCTCTTCAACATCCCGACCCGGGTCGCCCGCGTCCGCGCGGCCGATTACCTTTCGCACCCCGAAATCTTCTCCGACGCCAACTTCGCCGTGGGGCACTCGATCTGTCCCGAGCAGATCCTGTGCGACTACATCGTGAAGCTGCTCGAGTTCCCCGAAGCGTTGCAGGTGCTCGAATTCGCGGGCGGCAAGGTGAGCCTGGTCGCCGTGCGCGCTTTCCACGGCGGGCCGCTGGTCGGACACGAGATCCGGTTGCTGCGCCAGCACATGCCGAACGTGGACATGCGCGTGGCGGCCATCTTCCGCCAGGACAGTCCGATCGCGCCCGAAGGTGCGACGGTGGTCGAGGCCGACGACGAGGTGTTCATCATCGCCGCCACCGCGAACATCCGGGACGTCCTGCACGAGCTGCGACGCATGGACCAGCCGGTCAAGCGCGTGCTGATTGGCGGCGGAGGCAACATCGGCCGGCGGCTCGCGCGGGCCATCGAGAACCGCTACGAGGTCAAGATCGTCGAGTACAACAAGGCTGGCGCCGAGCGCCTGGCCGCCGAGCTCGCGCACACACTGGTGCTGGTGGGCGACGTCACCGACGAGCAGCTGCTCGAGGTCGAGAACGCGGGCGACATGGACGCCTACTGCGCGCTCACCAACGACGACGAGACCAACATCATGTCGGCGCTTCTCGCCAAGCGCCTCGGCGCGCGCAAGGTGATCGCGCTCATCAACCGCGGCTCCTACGTTAACCTGCTGCATGCCGGCCAGATCGACATCGCCATCTCGCCGGCACAGATCACCATCGGCACGCTGCTCGCGCACGTGCGGCGCGGCGACGTCGTGGCGGTGCACTCGTTGCGCCGCGGGGCGGCGGAGGCGCTCGAGCTGATTGCGCACGGCGACATGAAGTCATCCCGGGTCATTGGCCGGCGCATCGAGCAGATCGACCTACCCAGGGGCGTCACCATCGGCGCCCTCGTCCGCAGCCGGGGCGACGAGCACGAGGTGCTGATCGCGCACCATGACACGGTGATTGAGGCCGGGGACCACGTGATCGTGTTCGTCGTGAACAAGCAACTGGTGGCGGGCGTCGAGAAGCTGTTCCAGGTAGACGTGAGCTACCTGTAGCGGGGGCAGCTGCGTGCCATGACCTGGCTGCTCGCCGTGTGTCCGGTGCTCGGCATCATCGCCATGGCGATGAGCGCGTCGCACCTCCTGCCGATCGCGATTTCGCTCGTCACCCGCGACGGCATGGCCGCGCTGTTCACGATCTCGATGGTGCTGAATCTTGCCGTGGGCGGCTCCCTGTGGCTGCTCACGCGCGACCGCCGCCGCGAGCTGCGGATCCGCGAGGGCATACTCCTCATCACGCTGGTCTGGGTTGGCGGGGCCCTGTTCGCGTCGATTCCGCTGCTGGCGGGAATCGGCCTGTCCTTCACCGACGCCTATTTCGAGTCGATGTCGGCGCTCACCGCGACCGGCGCGACGCTGCTCGACGGGCTCGATGACCTCGCGCCTTCGCTCAATGTCTGGCGGGCGGAGCTGCAGTGGATCGGCGGCATGGGCGTCATCGTGCTGGTGGTCGCGATACTGCCCATGGTCGGAGTCGGGGGCCGCCAGATCTCGAAGGCCGAGATCCCGGGGCCGATGAAGGACGAGCAGCTGACTCCACGCATCACTCAAACCGCGAAGGGGTTGTGGATCATCTATTTCGGGCTCACGCTCGCCTGCTTCGTGGGCTACCGTGCCGCGGGCATGTCCTGGCTCGACGCCCTGATCCACAGCTTCACGACCGTCTCGCTTGGAGGATTCTCCTCGCATGACGCGAGCCTCGCCCATTTCGATTCCATCGGCATCGAGGTGGTCGCCATCGTGTTCATGGTTCTCGCCGGAATCAACTTCGCCAGCCACTTCAGGTCGTGGCAGGAGAAAAGCGTCCTCGCCTACCGCCACGATTCCGAGCTGCCCTACTACCTCGGTGTGCTGGCGGCGAGCGTCGTCGGTGTGACGCTCTTCCTGTGGGCGAACGGCGTCTATCCCGATTTCGCCTCCACCGTACGCTACGCGGCGTTCAACACCATTTCGGTCGCCACCAATACCGGCTATGCCACGGCGGACTACGCCCTGTGGCCGGTGTTCGCGCCGCTGTGGCTGATCTTCCTCGCCACCTTCGTCGCCTCCTCGGGCTCGGCGGGCGGCGGAATCAAGATGATCCGGGCAATGATTCTCTACCGCCAGGTCTACCGGGAGTTCACCAAGCTCGCCCATCCGAGCGCCGTCTCCCCCCTGAAGATCGGCGACCGGGTCGTGCCCGACCAGGTGGTGTTCTCGGTGCTCGCGTTCTTCTTCGCCTGGCTCGCGACGCTGGTGAGCATGACGCTGCTGCTCACCCTGACCGGGCTCGATGCCATCACCGCGTTTTCCGCGATCGTTGCCTCGCTCAACAACATCGGACCCGGCCTGCACCAGGTCGGGCCCGCCGCCAATTTCTCGGTGCTGAGCGACTTCCAGACCTGGGTGTGCACCGCGACGATGCTGCTCGGGCGCCTCGAGCTGCTAACGGTGCTCGTTATCCTCACGCCCGCGTTCTGGCACAAGTAATTCCCGCAGCGGCCTCCCCCGCGCCCGCCGCGTCCGGGAGCAAATCGGGCGTTCCGCTGTCGAACTCCCGGAGCGCCGGACGGCCGGCGATTGTGAAGGGTGCCCGCGGTATCTACAATATCGCTGGCCGGGACCTACGCGGACGATGAACCTGACTCAGCATTTCCTGATCGCCATGCCGGCCATGGCCGACCCGCATTTTGCCCGCTCGCTCACCTTCATCTGCGAGCACAATGACCGGGGCGCGCTCGGCATCGTCGTCAACCGGCCGATCGAAATGAACCTGCAGACGCTGCTCGAGCAGGTGAGCATTCCGCCGGAGGGCGACGCCTTCAAGGCCGTGCCGGTGCACTTCGGCGGGCCGGTGCAGGTGGATCGCGGCTTCGTCCTGCATGCCCCCCTCGGGCAATGGCAGTCCACGCTCGCCGTGAGCTCGGAGATCGGGCTCACCACCTCCAAAGACATCCTGCAGGCGGTGGCGCGCGGCGAGGGCCCCGGGAAGCTCCTCGTGACGCTGGGCTATGCGGGCTGGGCGCCGGGACAGCTGGAGAACGAGCTTGCGCAGAACGCGTGGCTCACCGTGCAGGCGAAACCCGAGGTGATCTTCGACCTGCGGGCCGAAGACCGGCTGCCCGCCGCGATGAGCCTGCTCGGCATCGACTTCGCGAGCCTTTCCGAGCAGGCCGGCCACGCCTGAACCCAGTGAGCGGTGAGCAGTAAGCGGAAAGGGCCAAGCTCGGCAGACGGAACTTGACCGCTCACCGCTCACCGCTTACCGCTCACCCCAGTGCCGGAACGGTACTGGCCTTTGATTTCGGCACGAAGCGCATCGGCGTCGCGGTTGGGGATTTCGAGACCCGTCTCGCGCATCCCATTGCCGCCATTTCCGCAGTGGAGAACCGCGCGCGGTTCGCGGCAATCGGGCGTCTCATGAGCGAGTGGCGGCCGGCGCGGCTCGTGGTCGGGCTCCCGATGCATGCAGACGGCGGCGAGCATGTGATTGGCAGGCTCGCGCGCCGCTTCGCGCAGCGCCTGCAGGGCCGTTTCGGCATCCCCGTGGCGCTCGTGGACGAGCGGCTGACCTCGCTCGAGGCCGAAGGGCTGCTGCGCGCGGCGGGGGTGCGCGGGGCGCGCTTTAAGGCCGGCGTCGACTCCCTCGCCGCTCAGCGCATACTCGAATCCTATTTCGCGGGCCGCGAACTGTGTTAGAGTAGCGCCCCGCGAAAACCAACCAACATGCCCGGCAACCCGTTACCTGATGCCGAGCAGCTGCTGAAAGCGCTGATCGAGCAAATGCGGCCCGCGGTCGGGCCGGAAACGGGTTTGATTGGCATCCACACCGGCGGCGTCTGGGTCGCCGAGCGGGTGCACCAGGCGCTCAAGCCGAAGGTTCCCCCCGCGGCGCTCGACGTTTCCTACTACCGCGACGACTACGCGGCGCGCGGCTTGAATCGCGACGTCAAGCGCTCCGAGATCCCGTTCGAGGTCGAGGGCCGCGACCTGATCCTGGTCGACGACGTGCTCTATACCGGCCGCACCATCCGCGCCGCGCTGAACGAGCTGTTCGACTACGGCCGGCCGGCGAGCGTCAGGCTGGCAACGCTGGTGGATCGCGGCGGCCGCCAGCTCCCGATCGCGGCGCAGTTCGTCGGCGCGCGCATCGACGTGGACCCGCGCCAGAGCGTCGACCTGGAGCGCCGCGCGGACGGGCGGCTCGCCTTCGTGCTGAACGCGCGGGAGCCCTGACATGTGGCTCAATCCTTCCAACCCGCAGCTCGACAAGAAAGGGCAGCTGCACCACCTGCTCACGCTGGAAGGCTTGCCCGCCGAGATCCTGTGGCAGATCCTCGACACGGCGAAGACCTTCGTCGGCACCAAGGTGAAGAAGGTGCCGCTGCTGCGCGGCAAGTCCGTGTTCAACGTGTTCTTCGAGCCGTCCACGCGCACCCGCACCACCTTCGAGATCGCGGCCAAGCGGCTCTCCGCCGACGTCATCAATCTCAACGTGTTGGTGTCCTCGCAGTCGAAGGGGGAGAGCCTGCTTGACACGGTGGACAACCTGTCCGCGATGCACGCCGATATGTTCGTGGTGCGCCATGGCGAGAGCGGCGCGCCGCACTTCATCGCGCGCCATGTCGCGCCCGACATCCACGTCATCAACGCCGGCGACGGGCGCCACTCGCACCCGACGCAGGGCCTGCTCGACATGTTCACCATCCGCCACTACAAGAAGGACTTCTCCAGCCTGCGGGTTGCGATCGTGGGCGACGTCCTGCACTCGCGCGTGGCGCGCTCCCAGATCCATGCCTTCGCGACGCTCGGCTGCCCCGAGATCCGCGTCATCGGCCCCAAGACGCTGCTCCCTGCCCATGTCGAGCAGCTCGGCGTGCACGTCTATCACGACATGCGCCAGGGCCTGAAGGATGTGGACGTGGTGACGATGCTGCGGCTCCAGAACGAGCGCATGCAGGGCGCGTTGCTGCCCTCGGCGCAGGAGTTCTACAAGTACTACGGGCTCACCCCGGACAAGCTGGCGCTCGCCAAGCCGGACGCCATCGTGCTGCACCCCGGCCCGATGAACCGCGGCGTGGAGATCGATTCGAGAGTGGCCGATGGCAGACAGTCGGTGATCCTGCCCCAGGTCACCTTCGGCATCGCGATCCGCATGGCAGTGATGAGCATCATGGCCGGCAACAAGTAACGCATGAAGATCCACATCAAGGGCGGACGGCTGATCGATCCCCGGAGCGGCGTGAACGCGCTGAAGGACGTTTACATCGCCGCCGGCAAGATCGTCGCGATCGGCCCGCCGCCCAACGGCTTCACCGCCAACCGCGTCATCGACGCCGCCGGCCTCGTCGTCTGCCCCGGGCTGGTGGATCTTTCCGCACGGCTGCGCGAGCCCGGCTTCGAGTACCTGGCCACGCTCGAATCCGAGATGGAGGCAGCCATCGCGGGCGGCGTGACCAGCCTCGCCTGCCCGCCCGACACCGATCCGCCGCTCGACGAGCCGGGGCTGGTGGAGATGCTCAAGTACCGCGCTCAGAGCCTGAACCAGGCGCGCGTCTACCCCGTAGGCGCGCTCACCCAGGGGCTGAAGGGGCGGCGCCTGACCGAGATGGCCGAGCTGGTCGACGCCGGCTGCGTCGCGTTCTCGCAAGCCGAAGCCCCGTTCGCCGACACGCAGGTCTTCTACCACGCGCTGCAATACGCAGCGACTTTCGGCTTCCCGGTCTGGCTGCGCCCGCAGGACCCCGCGCTCGCGCGGCACGGCGTCGCCCATGACGGCCCGGTCGCGACCCGCTGCGGGCTGCAGGGCATCCCGGTTTGCGCGGAGACCGTAGCGCTCTCGACCATGCTGATCCTTGCGCACGCGACCGGGGCGCGCGTGCACTTCGCGCGGCTCTCCAGCGCGGAAGGCGTGGAGATGGTGCGCCAGGCGAAGCGGCAGGGTCTGCCCGTCACCTGCGACATCGCGATCCATCAGGCGCACCTCACCGAGATGGACATCGGCTATTTCGATTCCAATTGCCGCCTCGATCCCCCGCTGCGCAGCCAGCGCGACCGCGACGCGCTGCGCGCGGCGCTCGCCGACGGCACGGTCGACGCCGCCTGCTCGGACCACACGCCGGTGGACGACGACGCGAAGCAGCTGCCGTTTGCCGAAGCCGAGCCCGGCGCGACCGGCCTGGAGCTCCTGCTGCCGCTCACGCTCAAGTGGGCGGAGGAGTCCGGAATCGCGCTGCCCGCCGCGCTCGACAGGATCACGTCGCAGGCAGCACGGGTACTCAACGTCGACGCCGGCCACCTGACGGCAGGGCATGTCGCCGATATCTGCATCTTCGATCATGGTCGCCACTGGCGAGTCGCGCCGGAGTCGCTGAAGAGCCAGGGCAAGAACACGCCCTACACCGGCCTGGAGGTCAAAGGCAAGGTCCGCTTCACCCTGGTCGACGGCCAGGTCGTCTACGAAGCGAAGTGACGCCTCGATCCCGTATCCTGCGCTGATATGAATCCCCTGCTCGATTTCTCCGGGCTGCCGCGCTTCGCCGAGTTCAAGCCTTCGTGGGTCACGCCGGCCGTGGAGGCATTGCTGGCGGAGAACCGCGCGCTGATCGAGCGCATCGCGGTTCCCGGTACGCCGGCCACGTGGCGTGATTTCGTGCAGCCGCTGGAGGAAGCCAACGAACGGCTGCACCGCGCATGGGGTGTCGTCGGTCACCTCAACGCCGTGATGAACAATCCCGAGCTGCGCGAGGCCTACAACTTCAACCTGCCCAAGGTCACCCAGTATTACACCGAGTTGGGCCAGCACCCGGGCCTCTACGCGCGCTTCAAGACATTGCGGGACGGCCCCGAGTTCGCGGGCCTCGCGCGCGCGCAGAAAAAGATCGTGGAGAATGAGCTGCGCGACTTCCGGCTCGGCGGCGCGGAGCTGCCACCCGCGAAGAAGGCGCGCTTCAAGAAAATCAGCGAACGACTGTCGCAGCTCTCGTCGCGCTTCTCGGACAACCTGCTCGACGCCACCAACGCCTTCGCGCACCCCGTGACCGACCCGGCCCTGACCGCGGGCATTCCCGAGGACGTGCTCACCACGGCGCGCGAGGCGGCGCAGGCCGCTGGGTATACGGGGTGGACGTTTACGCTGCACGCTCCGTCCTACCTGCCGGTGATGCAGCACGCGGAGAACCGGGCCCTGCGGGAGCTCATGTATCGCGCCTACGTGACCCGCGCCTCCGAGTTCGGCAAGCCGGAATGGGACAACACCTCCCTCATCGCGGAAATCGTGAAGCTGCGCCGGGAGCAGGCACAGCTCCTCGATTTCGCCAACTACGCCGAATACTCGCTCGAACCCAAGATGGCGGAGTCGCCGCAGCAGGTGCTCGACTTCCTGAACGAGCTCGCGGCGCGCGCGAAGCCCTACGCCGAGCGCGACCTCCGTGAAGTCACCGAGTTCGCGCGCGCCGAGCTCCGGCTCGACCGGCTCGAGGCCTGGGACCTGGCATTCGCGTCGGAGAAGCTCCGCGAGAAACGCTACGCATTCTCCGACCAGGAGGTAAAGCAGTACTTCCCGGAGACGAAGGTGCTGCCCGGGATGTTCAAGCTGGTCGAGACGCTCTACGGCTTGAGGATCGAGCCCGCGACCGCGCCGGTCTGGCATCCGGATGTGCGCTACTACGCGATTCGCGACCGGTCCGGCAATCCGGTCGGGAGCTTCTACACGGATCTCTACGCGCGTCCTTCCAAGCGCGGCGGCGCATGGATGGACGATGCGATTACGCGGCGGCTGAAGAATGGCCGCATGCAGGCGCCGGTTGCCTACCTCAACTGCAACTTCTCAGCGCCGGTCGGGGGAAAGCCCGCTCTCTTCACGCACGAGGAGGTAAGCACCCTCTTCCATGAGTTCGGCCACGGATTACACCACCTGCTCACGCGCGTGGATTATCTCGGGGTCTCCGGCATCAACGGCGTCGAGTGGGACGCGGTGGAGCTGCCCTCCCAGTTCATGGAGAACTTCTGCTGGGAGTTCGCGGTGCTCGAGCCGATGACCCGCCATGCGGACTCCGGCCAGCCGTTGCCGCGGGCGCTCTTCGACAAGATGCTCGCGGCGAAGAATTTCCAGAGCGGCATGCAGACCGTGCGCCAGCTGGAATTCGCGCTGTTCGACCTGCGCCTGCACTCCGATTTCGATCCCGCGGTCGGAAAGACGGCGCTTGAGCTGCTGGACGAAGTGCGCGCGCGGGTCGCGGTGGTCTTCCCGCCCGCCTACAACCGTTTTCCACAGAACTTCTCGCACGTCTTCGCCGGCGGCTACGCGGCGGGCTATTACAGCTACAAGTGGGCCGAAGTGCTCTCGGCCGACGCCTACAGCCTGTTCGAGGAGAACGGCGTGCTCGACACGGCCACGGGAGCGCGTTTCTGGAACGAAATCCTGGGGGTGGGCGGCAGCCGGCCCGCCATCGAGTCCTTCGTCGCCTTCCGCGGGCGCGAACCCAGGATCGACGCTTTGCTCAAGTACAGCGGTATGGCAGAACCCGTGTGACTGAGTTGTTTGCGACCGGTCTGGAGCGGTGCTACATTGTGGCGCATCAAGCTCCTACGGGGGTCTGTTCGTGAGAAACATCAAGTTCCTACTGCTCCTGGCGCTGTTGGCAGGCGGCACGGTGCTCGCGGCCCAGCTCTACCGCTGGGTGGATGAAAAGGGCAACGTCGAGTACCGCGACACGCCGCCGCCAGCGTCCGCAAAGAAGGTTGAGCAACGCCCCATCGGGGGTGGCGCCACGGTCGAGGCCTCGACGCTGCCCTTCAGCGTGCAGCAGGCGGCCCGGAATTTCCCGGTGACGCTGTGGAATTCGACCTGCGGCGACCCGTGTGACCGGGCCCGCGCCCACCTCGCGCGCCGAGGCGTGCCCTACACCGAGAAGGACCCGCAAGCCGATATCGATTCGTTCAAGAAGCTCACCGGCGGGCTCGAGGTGCCGGTGCTCTACGTCGGATCGAACCGCATCAAGGGCTACCTCGAGGGCGAATGGGACTCGGCGCTCGATATCGCCGGCTATCCCCGGACCGCGACCCCCGGCTTCACGCCGGGCGCGAAACCGGCGGCGGCAAGGACACCCACACCCCCGGTCAAGCTCTACACCCATCCCGCCTGCGGCGCGCCCTGTGACGAAGCGCGCAGCCTGCTCGCGGGCCGCAGGGTCCGGTACGACGACATCGCCGCGCAGGAGCAATCCGAGATCGACGAGCTGCAGCGGGTATCCGGCGACACCAAGGTGCCGGTGCTCATCGTCGGCCAGGTGGTCACGCGCGGGTTCTCGGCGCCCGACTACAACATGGTGCTCGACGCCGCGGGCTTTCCGCGCGGACAGTAGTACTCCAGGCGCGAGCGGGGAGTCCGTCGGACCGAAGTTCGATACACTCCCCGCGGGATGAAGCTCGCGACCTGGAACGTCAACTCCCTCAAGGTGCGCCTTCCGCAGGTCCTCGACTGGGCCGGCAGGCACCGCCCTGACGTCCTGTGCCTCCAGGAAACCAAGCTCCAGGACGAGCAGTTTCCGGCGATCGAGGTGCGCGCCGCCGGCTACGAGCCGATTGCCAGCGGTCAGAAGACCTATAACGGCGTGGCAATACTCGCACGCACGCCGGCCGCCGATGCGCTGACCGCCATCCCCGGCTTCGCCGACGAGCAGAAGCGCGTGCTCGCAGCGAGCGTGGGCGGAGTGCGCGTCATCTGCGCATACGTGCCCAACGGCGAAAGTGTCGCGTCCGACAAGTACCAGTACAAGCTCGCCTGGCTCGATGCGTTCCGCCGCTGGCTTGGCGACGAGTTGTCACGCCACCCGCGGCTCGCGGTGCTGGGTGATTTCAATGTCGCGCCCGAGGATCGCGATGTCTACGACCCCAAGGCCTGGGAAGGCCAGGTGCTCTTCAGCGCGCCGGAACGCGAAGCGTTCGGCAAGCTGATCGGGCTCGGGTTGAAGGACGCATTCCGGCTGTTCGAGCAGCCGGAGCGGTCCTTCACGTGGTGGGATTACCGCATGAATGCGTTCCGCCGCAAGTTGGGCTTGCGGATCGACCATATCCTTCTGTCCGAGGAACTTGCGAAGTCATGCACGGCGTGCACGATCGACATCGAGCCGCGCCAGAACGAGCGGCCTTCGGACCACGCGCCCGTCATCGCGGAAACAAGTGACTCTTGACTCAGGGCTCGACCTTGACGCCGCGCCAGAACGCGATGTAGCCCGCGATGTTCTTCGCCGCCGGCTTGGGATCCGGGTAGTACCACGCCGCGTCCTTGTTCACCTGCCCGTCCACTATTACGTCGTAGTAGGAAGCGATGCCCTTCCAACCGCAAGTCGTGTGTGTTGCGCTGTCCTTCAACAGCTCGCGCTTCACCGCTTCGGGGGGAAAGTACTGATTCCCCTCCACGACCTCGCACCGGTTGCTTTCCGCAATGACTTGTCCGTTCCAGATCGCCCTTGCCATGCACCTCTCCTCGCCGGGGTGCAACGGTCGCTTACCCAGGCAAATCGGCCGACCCTCTATCCTAGCTCCGATCCAACGCCCGCGTCGCCGGGCGCTCCCAGCAGCTCTTGACGAGTGAGAATTGACGGGTAGCGGCCTTGCATATCATTCGTCATTCGCTTTTCTTGTCGGAATCGATCCCGAGTTCCTGAATCTTGCGGGTCAGCGTGTTGCGCCCGAGGCCGAGCAGCTGCGAGGCCTCGATCCGGCGGCCGCCGGTGTGGGCGAGGGCCTTCATGATGAGCGCCTTCTCGAAGCGGCGTGCAAGTCCGTCGAGCACGCCGGTTTCGCCGCGGGCCAGGAGCCCTTCCACTTCCTTCTCAAGGGCAGCGACCCAGCTGACCGCCGCGGGCGCCGTCTCTGCGCGCAGCTCAGCCGGCAGATCCTTCGCTTCAATCGTGGCCGACGGCGCCATCACCGTGAGCCAGTGGCAGAGATTCTCGAGCTGGCGCACGTTTCCGGGGAAATCCTGCGCGGCGAGGGACTTGAGCGCGGCGTCGGAGAGCCGCTTCGCCTCCACCCCGAGCTCGCGCGCGCTCTTCGCGAGGAAGTGCCGCGCGAGCGGCGCGATGTCCTCCCGGCGCTCGCGCAGCGGCGGCAGGCGCAGCCGAATGACGTTCAGCCGGTGAAAGAGGTCCTCCCGGAAGCGCCCCTGCGCGACGCGCGCCTCCAGATCATGATTGGTGGCGGCGATGACGCGCACGTTGGCCTTCATCGGCTCGTGGCCGCCCACGCGGTAGAAATGCCCGTCTGACAGCACGCGCAGCAGCCGTGTCTGCAGCTCGGGCGGCATATCGCCGATCTCGTCGAGAAAGAGCGTCCCGCCCTCGGCCTGCTCGAAGCGCCCGCGCCGCTGCGCCTGCGCACCGGTGAACGCACCGCGCTCGTGCCCGAACAGCTCGGATTCCAGCAGCTCGCGCGGGATGGCGGCGGTGTTGATGGCGATGAAGGGCCGCGCCGCGCGCGGGCTGTGGCGGTGCAACGCGCGCGCCACCAGCTCCTTGCCGGTGCCGGACTCGCCGGTGATCAGCACCGTGGCGTGCGACTGCGACAGGCGGCCGATCGCGCGAAACACCTCCTGCATCGCCGGCGCCTGCCCGAGGATCTCCGGGCTCGCCTCGGCCGCTTCCGCTTCGCTTTCCTGCCGCGTGCCCTCGCCCATCGCGCGCCGGATCAGCTCCACCGCATGGTCAACGTCGAACGGCTTGGGCAGGTACTCGTAAGCGCCTCCCTGGAAGGCGCCGACCGCGCTTTCGAGATCGGAATACGCGGTCATGATGATCACCGGCAAGTTGGGGTGGAGCGCCCGCGCCCGCTGCAGCAGGTCGAGGCCGGACTCTCCCGGCATGCGGATGTCGCTCACCACGACCTGCGGCGTCTCGGTGCCGAGCGCGCCAAGCGCCTCCTGCGCCGAAGCGAACGTCCGGTACGCGATGTGCTCGCGCGCGAGCGCCTTCTCGAATACCCAGCGGATCGAGCGGTCGTCGTCGACGATCCAGACGGGGTTCATGATTCTTTCACCGGCAGGAGGATTGTGAAGGTGGTATTGCCCGGCACGCTCTCGAACCAGACGATGCCGTGGTGCTGGTTGATGAAGGCCTGCGCCAGCGTCAGGCCCAGCCCGCTGCCGCCCGCGCGCCCGGACACCAGGGGATGAAACACGCGCTCCTGCAGATCGGCGGGAATGCCGGGGCCGTTGTCCGTAATCTCCAGCTGGACCGCGTGGCGATAGCGGCGCCGCGCGAGCGTGACCTGCCGCAGAACCCGGGTGCGCAGCAGGATCTCGCCATCGCGGCCCGCGCCGGCGATCGCCTGCGCCGCGTTGCGCGCGATGTTGAGCACCGCCTGGATTAACTGCTCCTTGTCGCCCCGGATGCGCGGAAGGCTCACGTCGTAATCGCGGCGGATGGTGACGCCCTGCGGAAATTCCGCCTGGATGAGGCTCCTCACGCGCTCCAGCACTTCGTGCGGGCTCAGCTGCCCCGGCTGCGGCAGGCGATGGGGCGTGAGCAACCGGTCCATCAGCGACTGCAGGCGGTCGGCCTCGTTCATGATCACCTGCGTGTACTCGTGCAGGCCGGGACGCTCCAGCTCGCGGTCGAGCAGCTGCGCCGCGCCGCGGATGCCGCCCAGCGGGTTCTTGATTTCGTGCGCGAGGTTGCGGATCAGCTCGCGGGTCGCCTGGCCCTCGTCGAGCAGGCGCTCTTCGCGCGCGATCTTCAGCTGCTTGTCGATATGCCGGAACTCGAGCAGCATCTCGCCGCTGCCCGTGACGCCGGAAGTGAGCTCGACCGGAGTGACGGTGCAGGACAGGTGCAGCCGCAGGCGGTCCTGCACTTCGAGCTCCATGTCGTGCTCGGTGTAGCTCGCGGTCGTTGCGCGCGCGTGCCCGATCGCCGTCATCAGCACCGCGGCATCCGTGAACAGCTGATCCAGCGCTTGGCCCGTCACGTTCCTGCTGCTCGTCTCGAACAGATTTTCGGCCGCCGGGTTCACGTATCGCACGGCCAGCCCGGCATCCACCAGCACCACCGCCGTCGCCAGCAGGTCCAGACCGGAGAGGGCTGCGGTGCTCATATCAAAGGGTCGAAACCTGACCGGAGCAAGAACCGCGCCACGGGCGGGTGCGACTTCGGAAAACGGACGCACGGGGCCCGCCGGTTCACCGGCTGCCGGCCAGCTCGCGCCTGAGGTTGGCGATGTTGTCCTCGTGCAGCTTGACCTTCCTCTGGTACGGCTCGAGGCGGTCCAGCACGCGCTGGTAATTACGTTCGCTGCCGAGCCGCATCGAGTCCTGCACCGCCAGCTCGTTGCGCGCCTGCTCCAGGAGCTTCTGCTCGTTGGCGAGCTCCTGCTCGAGGATCTTGCGGCGATCGATATCACGCTGCTTCTGCGTCTCGCCATCCACCCTCGGAAAGCCGGGCGGCGTGGCCCGCGCCTGCGGCTTCGTGGCCGGCACGGTGTTCGGGGGGCTCACGTGAAGCATCCGGCAGCCCTTGGCTTCGGAACGGATGTTGGTGAAGCGCTTGTTGCCGCTCTCGTCCACGCATTCCCAGATATCCGCGTGCGCCGTCCCCGCGACGAGCGCGCAGGTCGTTGCCAGGAAGACGAGGGGTCGCATCATCGGTATGACGAGCGGGGGTCCGATGTCATGTCTAACTCTATGTCATAGCGAAGAAAAATGCAATGCACCTAAACGGTGCGCGACCCCTCACCCCGCCCCTCCATCCCCTCACTCCTTCCCTCTCTCCCAAGTGGAGAGACGAAGGGGCGAGTCTCCCTTCTCCACACGGGAGAAGGGCGGGGATGAGGGATCTGGCGGAGAGGGGAGATTCCACGTGTGAATGCTCCAGCACATTCACACCAATTTCAAATGGGGGGCAAAAAAGGACGGGGAGTGCCCGCCCGTTTTGCCGCACGCAGCCCCGGCTACAGGCTGTAGTAGAGCTGAAACTCGAGCGGATGCGTCTGCATGCGGAACGCGGTGAGCTCCTCTTCCTTCAGCGCCATGTAGGCCTGGAGCATGTCCTTCGAGAACACGCCGCCGCGCAGCAGGAACTCGTGGTCCTTCTCGAGCTCCTCCAGCGCCTGCTCGAGCGAGTGGCACACCTTCGGCACGCGCGCGGCAATCTCCGGCGGGAGGTCATACAGGTTCTTGTCGATCGGGTCGCCCGGCTTGATCTTGTTCTGGATGCCGTCGAGCCCCGCCATCAGCATCGCGGTGAACGCGAGGTAGGGGTTGGTCGTGGGATCCGGGAACCGCACCTCGATGCGGCGCCCCTTCGGGTTCGACACGAGCGGCACGCGCACCGCGGCCGAGCGGTTGCGCGACGAGTACGCGAGGTTGATCGGCGCTTCGAATCCCGGCACCAGGCGCTTGTAGGAATTCGTGCCCGGGTTGGTGATCGCGTTGAGCGCCTTGGCGTGCTTGAGGATACCGCCGATGTAGTGCAGCGCGAGTTCCGAGAGCCCCGCGTATCCGTTGCCGGTGAAGAGGTTCTGCCCGCCCTTTGCGAGCGACTGGTGCACGTGCATCCCCGAGCCGTTGTCCCCCACCACCGGCTTGGGCATGAAGGTCGCGGTCTTGCCGTAGGAATGGGCGACGTTGTGCACCGCGTACTTGAGTATCATCATCCAGTCGGCGCGCTTCACCAGGCTGTTGAACTTGGTGCCGATCTCGTTCTGGCCCATGGCGCCCACCTCGTGGTGATGCACCTCGCACTCGACGCCCATTTCCTGCATCGCCAGCACCATCGCCGAGCGGATGTCCTGCAGCGAATCGACCGGCGGCACCGGGAAATAGCCGCCCTTGATCGGCGCGCGGTGCCCCATGTTGCCGCCCTCGAACTCCTCGCCGGAGGACCACGGCGCTTCCTCCGACTTGATCTTGTAGAACGCCTGGCCCATCTCGATCTTCCAGGTGACCGAATCGAAGATGAAGAACTCGGGCTCGGGACCGAAGAACGCGGTGTCGGCGATGCCGGTGGATTTGAGATAGGCCTCGCCGCGCCTGGCAATCGAGCGCGGATCGCGGTCGTAGCCCTTGCCGTCGGAGGGCTCGATGACGTCGCACGTCAGCAGCAGCGTCGGCTCATCGGTGAAGGGGTCCATGCGCGTGGTATCGGGATCCGGCATGAGCACCATGTCGGAGGCTTCGATGCCTTTCCAGCCGGCGATGGAGGAGCCGTCAAAGAAGTGGCCGTCGCTGAACTTGTGCTCGCCGAACGCCGAGATCGGCACCGACACGTGCTGCTCCTTGCCGCGGGTGTCGGTGAAGCGGAAGTCGACGAACTTCACCTCGTTGTCTTTGACCATTTTCATTACATCGGCGACGGTTCCCATCGAGCTCTCCTGAATAGATTTGTATTACGAAAATCCGGCGATTCGGGCCTTCCTGTTGAGCAGGAATTGTGCCAAGGGTTTTTGTGCGAAACGCATTGTGCCATAAGGGATTTGTTTCCCCTACCCGGCATCGCTCGCACCACATTCGTGCTGCGAGAAACTTTGTGCACCATTCTGGTGCGGTGCGCCTACGACTCGAGCACGGGTAAAATAACTGTTAGTTTCCAGCCGCATACGCCCGGAAAGTTGGTGCCCACTACAATTTGGCAGATGCGTCCCACGCGATGACTACCAACAAGATCCTTCAGAAAGCCGCGGAGCGCGCCCGACAGCTCGGCCTGCCCTACAGCGGGGCGCTCATGCCGGCTGAAGCGTACGAGATATGGCGCAATGTGCCTGGCGCGAAGCTCGTTGACGTGCGCACCCGCGCCGAGTTGGATTACGTCGGACGCATACCCGGCGCGGTGCAAATCGAGTTGCTGGTCTATCCCGGCAACCGGCCCAACCCCGAGTTCATGGCGGAGCTTGCCGACCACGCGGACAAGACGGCGCCCGTATTGTTCATCTGCCGCAGCGGAGGGCGTTCGCACAACGCCGCCATGCTGGCCCAGCAGGCGGGCTACGCAGCAAGCTACAACGTGCTGGAAGGCTTCGAAGGCGACCGCGATGCCCAGGGTCACCGCAATACCACCGGCGGATGGCGGGTCGCAGGGCTGCCCTGGACGCAGTCCTGACGCCGCACCTCACGCCGACCAGTTGATGAGACCCGAGTATCCGGTGACGAGGACGATCGCCCCGAAGGCGATGCGATACCAGGCGAAGGCGCTGAAGTCGTGGGTGGCGATGTAGCGCAGCAGCCAGCGCACGCACAGGAAAGCGGAGACGAACGAAACGATGAAGCCAACGGAGAAGACGCCGAGATCGCCGGCGTCCAAGAGCGCGCGGTTCTTGTAGAAATCGTAGGCACCCGCCGCGATCAGCGTCGGCACCGCGAGGAAGAACGAGAATTCGGTCGCGGCCCGGCGCGACAGCCCGAACAGCATACCGCCGATGATGGTCGCGCCCGCCCGCGACATGCCCGGAATCAGCGCAACGGACTGCGCCAGCCCGACCTTCAGCGCATCCTTCCAGGTCATATCGTCCACCTGCTCCACCGTGATCCGGCGCGGTGATCGCTCCACCCAGAGGATGATCAGGCCGCCGATGATGAACGCGGCAGCGACGGGGACCGCATAGAACAGGTACTGCTTGATCGGGCCCGCGAACGCGAGCCCGAGGAGCGCCGCCGGCAGGAACGCAATGACAAGATTCACCGCGAATCGCTGCGCCGCAGGGTCACGGTGCAGCCCCTCGAGCATGCGCCGGAAGCGCTCCCGATACTCCCAGATGACCGCGAGCATCGCCCCGCTCTGGATCACGATCTCGAATACCTTGGCTTTTTCCCCGGTGTAGCCGATCAGCTGGCCGGCAATGATCAGGTGCCCGGTGCTGGAAATCGGCAGGAATTCGGTGAGGCCTTCGACGACGCCGAGTACTGCGGCCTTGAGATAGAGCGCGACATCCATGCGCGCGCTATTCTACGCGAGCGCCGGACTCACTCGTAACGGAGCGCTTCGATCGGCAGCAGGCGCGAGGCCTTGCGCGCGGGATAAAAGCCGAAGAAAACACCGACCACCGCGGCAAATCCCGCGGCGAGGACGATGGCATGCACGTGGAGCTCGGTCCGCCATTCCGCGAGGTGCGCAACCGCCATCGACCCACCCACGCCGAGTATGATGCCGAGCGCGCCGCCGATCAGTGCGAGCGTCACGGCCTCCACCAGGAACTGCATCAGGATGTCGCGGCCGCGCGCGCCAACCGCCATCCGCAGGCCGATTTCCCGCGTGCGCTCCGTGACGGAGACGAGCATGATGTTCATGATGCCGATGCCGCCGACGAGCAGCGAAACCGAGGCGATCGCCGCGAGGAGCAGCGTCATGACGCGGCTCGCCTGCTCTTGCATCTGGAGCATTTCCGACAGATTGCGCAGCGTGAAGTCGTCGTCCTGTCCGGGCTGCAGCCGGTGCCGCTGCCGCAGCAGGCTGCGAATCTGCTCCTGGGCCTGCTCCATATTCTCGCCGTCCCGGATCTTGATCGAGACCAACCCCACCGATCGTTGCCGGGCGGTCCAGCCGCCCAGCACGCGGACGCGGGCCGTCGTGATCGGCATCAGAATGACATCGTCCTGGTCCTGCCCGATCAGGCTCTGGCCCTTGCGTTCCAGAACCCCGAGCACCGTGAAAGGAACCGTGCGGATGCGGATCACCTGGCCGATGGGGTCCGCCTCCCCGAACAGGTTGTACGCAACGGTCTCCCCCAGCAGCGCGACCTTGGCCGCCCCGGTCACCTCCGCCGGCTCGAAGCCCCTGCCGGACGCGATCACCCAGTTCCGCGCTTCGAGGTACTCGGGCGTCACGCCCTGGAAGGCGGTGGACCAGTTGTTGGTGCCAGCGACCACCTGGCCTGTACCGCGCAGCGACGGAGCGGCCGCCTGCACCGCCGCGACCTCGCGCTGGATCGCGTAGGAGTCGTCCTCGGTCAGGGAGGAACGCGAACCCGCGCCCATGCGCACGCCCCCGCTCGTCACCGAGCCGGGAACCACGATGACGAGATTGGTGCCGAGCGTGCGGATCTGGTCCTCGACCCGCGCCTGGGCGCCGCTTCCCACCGAGATCATCACGATGACGGCAGCGACCCCGATGATGATGCCGAGCATGGTGAGCGTGCTGCGCAGCTTGTTCACGCGCAGCGCGCGCAGCGCGATGCGGATGCCGGAGAGGAGATTCATGCCGCGGCCCGATCGAACTCGGTCAGCATCTGGCGGGCGTCGGCAGGCCGCGCGACACGCCGGTCATCCACCACCCTCCCGTCGCGGAAATTCACGATGCGCGAGGCAAATGCTGCAACGTCCCGCTCGTGGGTAACCAGCACCACGGTCATGCCGTCGCGATTCAACTGCTGCAGGAGCCCCATCAACTCGAAGCTGGTGCGCGTGTCGAGCGCCCCGGTCGGCTCGTCGGCGAGGATCAGCACCGGCTGGTTGACGAGCGCGCGGGCTATGGCGACCCGCTGCTGCTGGCCACCCGAGAGCTGCTGCGGATGGTGGCCGGCGCGCTCCGCCAGCCCGACTTCCGCGAGCCGCGCGAGCGCCCGCTGCCTGCGCTCGGCCGCCGGGCAGTGGCTGTAGAGCAGCGGCAACTCGACGTTCTCGACCGCGGAGGTGCGGGGCAGCAGGTTGAAGTTCTGGAACACGAATCCGATGCGCCGGTTGCGGGTCGCCGCCAGCGCATCACCCGTCAGGAGCGACATGGTCTCGCCGGCGAGAAAATAGTCCCCGCTCGTGGGGATATCGAGGCAGCCGAGGAGGTTCATGAAGGTCGACTTGCCCGAGCCGGAGGGCCCCATCACCGCCACGAACTCGCCCTGCGTGATATCGAGCGAGACTCCATGCAGCGCCGTCACGGAGTAGCTCTCCATCCGGTACTCCTTGACGAGATCGCGGGTGACTATCAACGGCTCGGCCATGACTTGTCTCAGAAGCCGAAGCCGACGCGCGGCCCGCCCTTGGGTTGCGCGCGCGCTGTTTTCTCGGCCCGGGTGCCGATGACCACCTGGGTCCCCTCCTGAAGCGCCCCGCCGACTACCTCGGTGTAGGTGCCATCGGCGAGCCCGAGGCGGACATCGACGCCCGTCAGCTTGCCGGTATCGTCAACCACCCATACGCGGCCGCCCGTCGCGGCGCGCCCGCCGCCGCCGCGGCTATCCGCCATCTCCTCGTAGCGCTTGCGCTGCTGGGGATCGAGGATCTCTGCGATCCGCGCGCGCGATTCCGCCCGCAGGCGCTCGGACTGCTTGCGCCGCTCGGCCTTGTCCTCGGCCGGGATGGCGCGGATGCGCTCGCGGGTCTCGCGCAGGATCTCGTCGAGCCTCGCCTGCTGCTCCGCGCTCAGGCTGAGCTCCGTGGCGAGCCGGTTGCGCATCGCCTCACCGGACTGCGACCCGCGCCCGCCTTTAGCCTCATCGCCGGAGGCCTGCGCTCCGACCGTGTCGCCATCTCCACCCGCCGCCCGTGTCTCCACCGCTCCCGCGGGCCGGAAGCGCAACGCGGCGTTCGGCACCTTTAGCACGCTGTCGCGCGTGGCGGTGACGATACGCACGTTGGCCGTCATGCCCGGGAATAGTTCGAGGTTGGGATTAGACGTCGCGATGACCGCGGTATAGGTCACGACGTTCTGCACGACCTGGGCGGCCTTGCGCACCTGTCCGACAGTGCCGCGGAACACCCTTCCCGGAAAGGAATCCACGGTAAACGTCACCGGCTGCCCTTCGCGGACGCGGCCCACCTCCGCTTCGTCGATTGAAACGTCGACCCGCATGTTGCGCAGGTCCTGCGCGATCACGAACAGCTCCGGCGCCTGCAGGCTCGCCGCGACGGTTTGCCCGGGCTCCACTGATTTCTTGACCACGATGCCGTCCACCGGGGCGCGGATCGTGGTGCGATCGAGATCCACCTTCGACTGCGCGAGCTGCGATTCGCGCTGCTTCACCAGCGCTTCGACATTGCGCACCTGGGACTCGCCCACCGCGAGTTGCGCGCGGGCGGCGTTCACCTGCTCCTGCGCCACGCGGAACGCGAATTCCGCCTTGTCCAGCGCTGCCGCCGAAACGAAGTTCTTCTCCTGGAGCATCTTGTTGCGCTGGAACTCGCGCTCGGCCTCGGCCAGGCTCACCCTGGCGCGGGAAACCTCGGTCTGCAAAGCGACGACGTTGGCGCGCTGGGTGAGCACGGTGGCGCGCGCCGCCTCCAGGTCCGCCAATGCCTGGTTCACGCGCAGCCCGAACGACTCCGAATCGATGCGCGCGATGATCTGGCCCTTCTTCACCTCCGAGTTGAAGTCGACGTAGATCTCCTTGATCTGGCCGGAGACCTGGGAGCCGACCTGGACGGCAGTGACCGGGTTCACCGTGCCGGTGGCCGCGATGGCGGCGGTGATGGCCCCGCGCTCGGCCTTGCCGAAGCGGTAGTCGGGGGCCGCATTGCGCGCCCCCCACCAGCCGTACGCGGCCGCGCCCGCCGTCAGGATGACGGCCAGGACGGTGATGCCGATGGCCTTCTTGCGCGTCATGACAGGATCGGTAAGCCGCAAACGGCGTACCGGCTTAGAGGGGAAATTGTAGCCGAGGTGCCCGCCCGGGCCCACGAGATGGGGCCCGGGGGTGTAACAAAGGGTTACGCGCGCCGGTAGATCTCGGCGCCGCCCGCGACGAACTCCTTCGCCTTGTCACGCAGGCCCTGCTCAAGCGCCTCGGCTTCCACGAGCCCCTGCTTCTCGGCGTATTCGCGCACGTCCTGGGTGATCTTCATCGAGCAGAAGTGCGGGCCGCACATCGAGCAGAAATGTGCGAGCTTGGCGCCCTCCTGCGGCAATGTTTCGTCATGGAACTGCTTCGCCTTGTCCGGGTCGAGCCCGAGGTTGAACTGGTCCTCCCAGCGGAACTCGAAGCGCGCCTTCGACAGCGCGTTGTCGCGGATCTGCGCCCCGGGGTGACCCTTCGCGAGGTCGGCCGCGTGCGCGGCGATCTTGTAGGCCATGATGCCGTCCTTGACGTCGTCCTTGTCCGGCAGGCCCAGATGCTCCTTGGGCGTCACATAGCACAGCATCGCGGTGCCGAACCAGCCGATCATCGCTGCGCCGATCGCGCTCGTGATGTGGTCGTAGCCCGGGGCGATGTCGGTGGTGAGCGGCCCGAGCGTATAGAACGGAGCTTCGCGGCAGTACTGGAGCTGCAGGTCCATGTTCTCCTTGATGAGCTGCATCGGGACGTGGCCCGGCCCCTCGATCATCACCTGCACGTCGTGCTTCCACGCGATGTCGGTCAGCTCGCCCAGCGTCTTCAGCTCCGCGATCTGCGCCTCGTCGTTGGCGTCGTAGATCGAGCCGGGCCGCAGCCCGTCACCAAGCGAGAACGAAACGTCATAGGCCTTGAGGATCTCGCAGATCTCCTCGAAATGGGTGTAGAGGAAGCTCTCCTTGTGGTGGGCGAGGCACCACTTCGCCATGATCGAGCCCCCGCGCGAGACGATGCCGGTCATGCGCTTCGCCGTCATCGGGATGAAGGGCAGCCGCACGCCCGCGTGCACGGTAAAGTAATCCACCCCCTGCTCGCACTGCTCGATCAGCGTGTCGCGGTAGATCTCCCAGGTCAGCTCCTCTGCTTTCCCGTCCACCTTCTCCAGCGCCTGGTAGATCGGCACCGTGCCGATCGGCACCGGTGAATTGCGGATGATCCACTCCCGCGTCTCGTGGATATGCTTTCCGGTAGAGAGGTCCATCACGGTATCCCCACCCCAGCGGATCGCCCACGTCATCTTCTCGACCTCCTCCTGGATGCCCGAAGACACCGCGGAATTGCCGATGTTGGCGTTGATCTTCACCAGGAAATTGCGCCCGATCACCATGGGCTCGGTTTCCGGGTGATTGATGTTGGCGGGAATGATGGCGCGGCCGCGCGCAATCTCGTCGCGCACGAACGCCGGGGTGATCGCTTTCGCGCATGTTGGAAATGAGGCGGCGCCGAAGTCCTGCCCCGGATGCTGCCGGCGCAGAAGCTCCGAGAGTGCGTCGATGCGCTGGTTCTCCCGGATCGCGATGAATTCCATTTCCGGCGTGATCATGCCGCGGCGCGCGTAGTGCATCTGCGTCACGTTCATGCCTGCCTTCGCGCGGAGCGGATTGCGCTTCAGGTTGAAGCGCAGCTGCGCGAGCCTGGGATCCGCGAGGCGCTCGCGCCCGTAGCGCGAGGTGGGACCTTCGAGCGCCTCCGTGTCGTTGCGCTCCTCGATCCATGTGCTCCGCAGCGGCGCGAGGCCCGAGCGGACGTCGACCTTCACCGACGGATCGGTGTAGGGGCCCGAAGTGTCGTAAACGAAAATCGCCGGATTGCTTTCGGCCCCGAAGGAGGCCGGCGTATCCGATTGCGCGATTTCCCGCATCGGGACGCGGAGGTCGGGGCGTGAGCCGGTGACGTAGACTTTGCGCGAGTTGGGCAGCGGCTTCACCGCCGCTTCGTCCACGTGAGCAGTCGCACTCAGGAATTTCGGATTGGCGTTCATGGTCGCTCCTCGGGGACGCGGCGGTGGGGAGCAAGGGCGGGAGAATCCCGGACCACGCTTCCCTCCGACGGCATTACCCGCATCAGGTTCTAAGGGTGTCTCTCACCCGATTGCCACAGGCAATCAGGACCCCCAACGTGTGGTCCTAACGCTAATCGAATTATGGGATAATTGCAACCACCGCGGCGCACTGCAACTCTCTGAATTTCCCTATGAACCCGCAGTTCGACGTCGAGCGTGCCCGCTTCAACATGGTCGAACAGCAGATCCGGCCGTGGGAGGTGCTGGACCAGCGCGTTCTTGACCTGCTGTTGCGCGTGCGCCGCGAGGAGTTCGTCCCGCCCCGCTACCGCGCTCTCGCGTTCGCCGACATGGAGATCCCGCTCAGCCACGGCGAAACGATGCTTTCCCCCAAGCTCGAAGCGCGCATGCTGCAGGAGCTCGCGGTCGCGCCCGGGGACCGGATACTCGAGGTGGGCACGGGCAGCGGCTACATGACGGCGCTTCTCGCCAGCCTTGGAAGCCACGTCTACAGCGTCGACATCATCCCGGAGTTCACCCGCTCCGCGGGCGCGCAGCTTGAGGCCCACGGGATCGCCAACGTAACGCTGGAAACCGGCGACGCCGCGCGCGGCTGGGACCGCCATGCGCCTTACGACGCCGTGGTGGTCACCGGCTCGCTGCCGGTACTGCCCGACGCATTTTCGAAGAGCCTGCAGACCGGCGGCCGGCTGATCGTCGTGGTGGGAAGCCCGCCGGTCATGGAGGCGCGGCTCATCACCTGCGTCGCGGCCGGTGCCTACAACACGACCGTGCTGTTCGAAACTTGCGTCGCGCCGCTCCGGAACGCCGTGCAGCCCGAGCGCTTCGTCTTCTAGGGAGCGCGATGCGCATTTTCGCATCCGTTTCGCTTGGGCTTCTGCTGGCGGCGCCCATCGCGCGCGCAGCGGACCTGATGGAGATCTTCCGCATGGCGCAGGGCGCCGACGCGCAATATGCGGCAGCGCGCGCGACCTGGAGTGCCGGCCAGGAAAAGCTGCCGCAGGGGCGCTCCGGCTTGCTGCCCTCGGCGACGCTGTCCGCCAGCACGCAGTACAACGACCGCGACACGCGCCCGCGCGACCCCACGGTCGGCACCACCACCTCGCAGTTCAACTCCAATTCCGCGTCGATCTCGGTCACGCAGCCGCTCTACCGCCCGCAGAACTACACCGCCTACGAGCAGGCGAAATCCCAGGTGGTGCAGTCCGACGCGGGGTTTGCGCAGGCGGCCCAGGATCTCATCCTGCGGGTCGCGCAGGCCTATTTCGACGTGCTGCTCGCACAGGACACGATCGTGTTCGCGCAGGCACAGCTTGTCGCGATCGGCCGCCAGCTCGAGCAGGCCAAGCGCAACTTCGAAGTCGGCACCGCCACCATCACCGACACGCACGAGGCGCAGTCGCGTTACGACCTCACCGTGTCGCTCGAGATTACGGCGAAGAACGACCTGGAGATCCGCAAGCGCTTCCTCGAGCTGATCATCGGCCGGCCGGCTCCAGGACTATCGCCGCTCGGTCCGAAATTCAACCCGCGTTTCCCCGAGCCGAACGACCCGGCGACGTGGGTCGAGACCGCGGGAGCCAATAACCCGCAGGTGCGCATCACCCAGGCCGGGCTGGAGTTCGCCAACAAGGAAGTCGAGCGCAGCCGCGGCGGACATCGGCCCACACTCGACGCTTTCGCGACGTATACCGACTCCGGCAGCGGGCTCGGCACGACCGGAATCGCCGGCGTGGATACCAAGACCGGCGTGGTCGGGCTGCAGCTCGCGGTACCCATATACCAGGGTGGGCTCACTACCTCGCGCGTGCGCGAGGCGCTCGCCAACGAGGAGAAAGCCCGCCAGGACCTGGAAAACGCGCGCCGCACCGCCCAGTTGACCGCCCAGCAAACGTTCCTGGGCGTGGCGACCGGCGTATCGCAGGTGAGGGCGCTGGAGGCAGCGCTGGTGTCGAGCCAAAGCTCTCTCGACTCCACGCGGCTCGGGCAGGAAGTAGGCGTTCGCACCGTGATCGATGTGTTGAACGCCCAGCAGCAGCTCTCACAAACGCGGCGCGACCTCGCGCAGGCCAAGTACAACTACATCCTGTCGCTGCTGCGGCTGAAGGCCGCGGCCGGCCAGCTCTCCGAGCAGGACCTCGCGCTCATCAACGGCTGGCTCGATCGTTGAGTGACGGGTACCAGCAAGAGTGAGATCCGGAAACAGGTGCTGGCGCGGCGCGATGCGCTGCCCACAGAGCAGCGGCGCGCGCTGAGCGAACGCATTACGCGGCGGCTGCTCGCGCTCGAGGCTTATCGCGACGCGCGCTGCGTGATGGCCTACGCGAGCTTCGGGAGCGAGTTCGAGACCGGCGGCTTCATCGCGGACGTCCTCGCTCAAGACAAGGCGCTGGTGCTGCCGCGGGTGGAGCGCGGCGGCCGGACGCTCCAGCTCCACGCTGTCACCGATCCCGCGCGTCAGCTCGCTCCCGGCGTGTGGGGTATCCCGCAGCCGCTCGCCGATCTGTGTCCGCCCGTACCGGCTTCGCAACTGGATTTCGTTCTGGTTCCGGGCGTCGCCTTCACCCGGCGCTGCGAGCGGCTGGGCTACGGCGGCGGGTTCTACGATGGCTTCATCCGCGCCCTCGCCCGCCGGCCGCCGCTCGTCGCGGCCGCCTTCGCGCTGCAGGAAATGCCCGCGCTGCCGACTTCGGAAACCGATCAGCAGATCGATCTCGTCGTCACCGAGGACGCTGAATACCGCGTCGTGATCAGGGGACCTGGATCCTGATCAACTCCAGGACCCGGGCGGTAGCTCCGCGGTGGGCGTCGGCAAAAGCGAGCGCCGCCTGCGTCATGCCGCGCGCCGCTTCGCGGTCGAGCAACAGCCGTTGGGCTTCGCGCGCGAGCGCGGCAGCGTCCGGAACCTGGACCACCGCGCCTGCCTGGATCGCGGATTCCGTTGCTTCCGCAAAGTTATAGGTCGAGGGCCCGATCAGCACGGGCTTACCAACCGCGCAGGCCTCGATCAGGTTCTGCCCTCCCAGCGGAACGAGGCTGCCGCCGATGAACGCGACGTCGCACGCCGCGTAGTAGGCGAACATCTCTCCCATGCTGTCTCCAAGCATGATCCGCGTCTCGGAGGCGGCCGCCGCACGGTCGGAGCGCCGCTGATAGCGGATGCCGCGGGATTCGAGCAGCTTCGCGACCTCGTCGAAGCGCTGGGGATGACGGGGCACGATGACAGTCAGCAGCCCCGGCACGGAAATTCCCTCGAGCGCATCCAGCAGCAGCGCCTCTTCGCCCTCGCGCGTGCTGGCGGCGAGCAGCACCGGGCGTCCCTCGCCGAAACCGCGGCGCAGCAGCCGCCCGAGCTCCAGTTGATCGGGCGGAAGAGTGACTTCGAATTTCAGATTGCCGGTGACGCGCGCGTTGCGCGCCCCGAGCGCGGTCAATCGCCGCGCGTCATCCTCGCTCTGCACCGCCACCGCCGCGAACCCGGCCAGGCTCTCGCGCACGAGCCCGGCGAACCGCCGGTAGCCCGCATAGGATTTCTCCGATAGGCGCGCATTCACGAGATAGAGCGGAATGGAACGCGCGTGGCTTGCGCGGATCAGATTCGGCCAGATCTCGGTTTCCATCACGATGCCGGCGCGCGGCCGGAAATGGTCGAGAAAGCGCGCGACCGCCCCGGGAAAGTCGAATGGCAGGTAGCAGCGCTCGACCCGTCCGCCGAACAGCGTTTCGCCCGCTTCGCGTCCCGTTGGCGTCATGTGCGTGAGCAGGATGCGGCATTGCGGATACCGGGCCTGCAACGCGCGCACCAGCGGCTCGGCCGCCCGGGTTTCGCCGACGGACACCGCATGCAGCCAGATGAGGGGTGCTCGCGGAGCCGCCGCGTAACGCCCGAATCGCTCCGCGACATGCTGGAGGCCACCGGGCTGGCCGCGCGCGCGCCACGCGAAAAGCGCCAGCAAAAAGGGAGACGCCAGATAAAGCAACAGCGTATAGAGGGCGCGCATCGGGAAGCGGGCAATCAGCGACCGGGGCGCTCCCGCCCGTCGGACGCCGCGCTCCAGAGACGCTCGTAGATCTCCTGTATTCCAGCCGCTTCGCGCTCGATGGAGAATCGCTGCTCGACATGGGCTCGCCCGCGCCGTCCCATCGCGGCAGCGGCGGCAGGATCCCGCATCAGCGACTCGATCCGGGCTTCGAGACCCGCCATGTCATCGGCGTCCACGAGGTAGCCGGTTTCGCCTTCGACAATGAGGTGCCGTGCCGCGCCGACCCGGCTTGCCACCACGGCCGTCCCGCTTGCCATGGCTTCCAGCGGCACCAGCCCAAACCCCTCCCATACCTGCGGGCCGACCACGATGGTGACGCGACGCAGCCATGCAGGTACCTCGTCCGCCGGCAACTCGTCCAGGAAAAGGATGCGATCGGCGAGGCGCGCCGAGGAGACTTTCGCGCGCAGGTCGTCGGCAAACCCTCTTTGATCCAGCGTGATCCCGCCCACGATGACCGCCGTGAAATCCGGATACCGCGGCAGGAGGCAAAGCATGACATCGACGAAGCGGTCGGTTCCTTTCTGCGCGCGCACGCGGCCGAACACGCCGATGCCGAATTTTCCCGGCAGGCCGGTCGCGGCCCACTGCGCGTTGCGGTCCTCCGCCGGCCGGTAGCGCGCAGTATCCACGCCGTGCAAAATGACGGTGCTGGGCACCTCGAGGTAGGACTCGGCCTCCGGCGAGGCAGCGATGACCGCGTCCATTCGCGCGAGAAGAAAGCGGCTCCACGCGCTGCGCCGTCTCTGCGCCGCCGACGTGAAGACGAGCTTCAACGGCATGCGCAGCACGGAGCGAAGGATGAGGCCGGTAAGCATCTCGATGTTGCGCCGCGCGTGCCAGATACGAAACCGCCGACCCGGCGGCAACTGCCAACCGTGGCGGAACAGTCCACGCCAGGTGATGCACTGCCAATGGCTTGGGAGATTTGGCCCGAGCGCGGCGATCCGGATCCGACGGGATTGCACCGGAAGCAGAGCGAGCACGGTCGAGGTCACGCCGGAAAAGCGCCGCTTCAGGTTGGCGACGATGACTTCCACCTGCCGGACGTTCTGCGCTGTCTTCTCCTCGGTGCCGTTGCTGGCTGTGGGCGCGGCGCGAGACGGCATTCGGGTGGCAGGAAATCGCAAATGGCTTTTCTGTAGCCTACACTGAAACCCGCATTACGCATAGAATAGCGGACGGGAACAACGATTCGGATTCAGGTACTTAGGTCCATGCTCCGGGCCTTGACAGGAGGCAGTGCTTGATACTCGTCACCGGCGGCGCCGGGTTCATCGGATCCAACTTCGTGCAGCAGTGGATCGGCGCCGAATCCGATCCGCTCCTCAATCTCGACAAGCTGACCTACGCCGGCAATCCGGAGAACCTCTCCGCGCTCAAAGGTAACGCGCGCCATGTCTTCGTGCGCGGCGACATCGGCGATCGCGCGCTGGTTGGAAGACTGCTGCAAGAGCACAAGCCGCGGGCGATCGTCAATTTCGCGGCGGAAAGCCATGTGGACCGGTCGATCCATGGTCCCGCCGATTTCGTGCACACCAACGTCATGGGCACGTTCGCGCTGCTCGAGGAAGCGCGCGCCTACTGGTCGGCGCTCGCGCAGCCGCAGAAGGACGCGTTCCGTTTCCTGCACGTCTCCACTGACGAGGTCTATGGCTCGCTCGGACCAGGCGACCCGCCGTTTACCGAGTCCACCCCGTATGCGCCGAACAGCCCCTATGCCGCCTCCAAGGCTGCCGCTGACCACCTGGTCCGCGCCTATCACCATACATACGGCTTCCCCGGGATCACGACCAACTGTTCCAACAACTACGGTCCCTGCCAGTTTCCCGAAAAGCTCATCCCGCTGATGATTCTGAACGGCTGGCGCCAGAAGCCGCTTCCGGTCTACGGCGATGGCAAGAACATTCGCGACTGGCTCTACGTCGGGGACCATTGCGCCGCTGTGCGCCTGGCGCTCGCCAAGGGCCGTCCGGGCGAAACCTACAACATCGGGGGCCACGGTGAGATGACCAATCTCGACGCGATCAAGGCAATCTGCGTCCTGCTCGACGAGGCCCGCCCCAATCACGCCCCGCATGAGCAGCTCATCAGCTTCGTCAAGGACCGGCCGGGGCACGACCGGCGCTACGCGATGGACGCGCGCAAGATCCGCTCCGAGCTCGGCTGGAAGCCGCAGGAGAGCTTCGCGAGCGGGCTGCGCAAGACCGTCGAGTGGTACATCGACAACATGAAATGGGTGGAAAATGTCACGAGCGGCGAGTACCAGCGCTGGATCGAGACGAACTATGCGAAGCGGGGTGATGCGTGAAAGGCATCATCCTCGCGGGCGGCAGCGGCACGCGGCTCTATCCCGCGACGCAGGCAGTCAGCAAGCAGCTCCTGCCGGTGTACGACAAGCCGATGGTCTTCTATCCCCTCTCGAGCCTGATGCTGGCCGGCATCCGCGACATTCTCGTCATCTCCACTCCGCGCGACACGCCGCGCTTCGAGGAGCTGCTCGGCGACGGGCGCAAGTGGGGAATCCAACTTCGCTACGAGGAGCAACCCAGGCCGGAGGGTCTGGCCCAGGCATTTCTCATCGGCAAGAGGTTCATCGGCAAGGATTCCGTGGCGCTCGTCCTCGGTGACAACGTGTTTTATGGTCACGATCTCACGAAGCGGTTTACGGAAGCCGCCGATCAGAAGTCGGGGGCAACGATTTTCGCATACCGGGTCACGGACCCCGAGCGCTACGGCGTGGTGGAGTTCGATCGCGACGGGAGCGCCATCAGCATCGAGGAGAAACCAAAGCGCCCCAAGTCCTCGTTCGCTGTCGTCGGTCTCTATTTCTACGACAATCAGGTCGTCGACATTGCCTCGAAGCTCAGGCCTTCCGCTCGGGGTGAGCTCGAAATCACTGACGTCAATCGCGAGTACCTGAAACTGCGCAAGCTGAAGGTCATCACGCTCGGCCGCGGCGATGCCTGGCTCGACACCGGCACGCACGAGTCGCTGCTCGAGGCGTCGCATTTCATTGCGACCATCGAGCGACGGCAGGGATTGAAGATCGCCTGCGTGGAGGAGATCGCCTATCGCAACGGCTGGCTCGGCGAGGGCGAAATCGGCAGGAGAAAGCTACGGTCTCTGGCCGCGCCGCTGGCGAAGAGCGGCTACGGCGAATACCTGCTGCGCGTGGCCGAGGAAGACCTGCCCTGATGCAGGTCATCCGCACCGCGATCCCCGAGGTGCTGGTCATTGAGCCGAAGGTGTTCGGCGACGACCGCGGGTTCTTCTACGAGAGCTTCAACGAGCGCGCGTTCGCCGGCGCAACCGGCCTCCATCTCCATTTCGTGCAGGACAACCACTCGCGTTCAGCGAAGAACGTCCTGCGCGGCCTGCACTATCAGATCCGCCAGCCGCAGGGCAAGCTCGTGCGCGTCACGGCGGGCGAGATCTACGACGTGGCCGTGGACATTCGGCGCAACTCCCCCACGTTCGGAAAGTGGGCCGGGGTCGAGCTGTCGGCGCAGAACCACAGGATGTGTTGGGTGCCGCCGGGCTTCGCGCACGGCTTCCTGGTCACGAGCGATTACGCCGAGGTGCAATACAAGGCGACCGACTACTACGCACCCGAGCACGAGCGCTGCATAGCCTGGAACGACCGCGACCTCGGAATCTCCTGGCCGCTGAAGGGCGATCCGGTATTGTCGCCGAAGGATCGGGCGGGCCTGCCGCTGAAAGGCGCGGAAGTATTCCCCTGATGCAGCGCATCCTCGTTCCGGGCAGGAACGGCCAGGTCGGCTGGGAGCTGCAGGGCGCGCTCGCGCCGCTCGGCACGGTGATCGGACTCGATCGGAGCGGGATGGACCTCACGAGCCCGGACTCGATCCGGCGCGCGATCCGCGACGCGAAACCGGATGCGATCGTCAACGCGGCGGCCTACAACGACGTCGACCGTGCCGAGTCCAAGCCGGATCTCGCGATGAAGGTCAACGGCATTGCGCCCGGCATCATGGCAGAGGAAGCGAAACGCCTCGGGGCGGTCCTCATCCACTACTCGACGGACTATGTGTTCGACGGCGAGCGCGACGAGCCATACGTCGAGGAAGACACGCCCAGACCCGTGAATGCATACGGGCGGAGCAAGCTCGCCGGTGAGCATGCCATTGCGGCAGTCGGAGGCCGCTACCTGATCTTGCGCACGAGCTGGGTGTACAGCGCACGCGGCTCGAATTTCGTCCTTACGGTGCTGCGGCTCGCGCGCGAGAAGCCCGAGCTTGCCATGGTGGACGATCAGTCCGGCTCGCCGACCTGGGCGCGCGCGCTGGCGCAGGTGACGGCAGGGTTGTTGCATCAGCGGGACCTCATCAGCCGGCACAGCGGGGTATACCACCTTGCGGCCGGCGGACACGCATCCCGCTTCGAGCTTGCGAATGCCATTATCGGCATCATGCAGGACGTATCCGGATCGCCCGGTGGCTGGGCGAAGGTGAGACCGATCACCACCGACCAGTACCCGTTACCGGCGCGGCGGCCATGCCACCCGGTCATGAACAAAGACAAGGCCAGACGCGTCCTGGGAGTAGAAATGACCCATTGGCAGGACGCGCTGCGGTCCTGCCTGGCGGGGCTCGCGACGACGATCGCTACGCGTTGACGCAGCGTATTGCGCTCGTGGGCAGCCCGCTACGTTTCCGCAACGATCACATTCCGACCGAGCTCCCACCACCGCGCATCATCGGCGTCCACGATCCTCGCGCCTGCGAAACCGCCGAGCCTCAACCGGTCGACGATGTCACGCCGGTAATCGCGATAGACGAGTATCCTGCCCTGACCCCGGATGGAGTCGCCGTGGTATTCCGGGGGCAGGAGGTGGCGCAATTCGCCGCCGATGCGCTCCGCGCGCGTCGTCGTTGCCGCGTTGTCCGATAACGGCACCGTGAAGATGAACCTTCCCTGTGGCTTGAGCACGCCCCGTATCTCCCCGAAGCCGCGCACGTCGTCCGGGACGTGCTCGAACACTTTGGTCGAGGTGCAAAGATCGAACGACGCATCCGGAAAGGTCAGCCGCTCGAAGTCCTGGCACTGCACTCCGTCCCTCCACTGTCCGGGCTCGACGTCGTCGAAATACTCCGAGCAGGTGAGAGTCCCCACCCGGCGCTTCAGAAACTCGAACAACGGGCCGCAGGCCGGGCAGGTGGAGAATCTCGCTCCGAGCTCCCTGATGCTCAGCAGCCCCCACGCGTCGCGGACCCTGCGGCTCACGGCTGCGATCACGACCGACCCCGCCGACTCTCCGGCCAGGGTTTCAGGGCTGAAACCGCTCCCGCCTGCAATGCAGCCAGACCGCGAACGCATCGTAGGGCGTGACGCGCGGCAGGGACAGGAGTTCGGCCGCCGAAAAGGCACGGAACTGGGTGCCTTCGTGCAGCACAAATCGGGCGAAAGCGGCAGCGCTGACCGGCACTTCATAGTAGATACGGTACACCGGATTCCGTCCGAGAGTACGCAGATCGAAGTCGAAGCGGGTGACCTGCCGCAGCATCGTGGGCGCGAACTCGAGTTCTTCCTCGAGCTCGCGGCACAGCGTATGTTGCGGGTCTTCGCCTGGATCGACGGCACCCCCAAAGCATCCCCAGTGGTCAGGGTAAAAGATGTCGGGAAGCGCGTCGCGCAACTGCATGACGTAGCGACCGTCCTCAAGCTGCAGGATCGCTGCGACAGCGTCGGCAGGATGAAGCGGCCCACCCGCAGTCAAGAAGAGCTGGGGGTCCAAAATCCGCGACGCCGGTACTCTCAGGCCCGCAGCACGTAGTCCATTGGCCAGTCGCGCAGCTGGTCGAGATATTTCCTGCCCCAGTCGACCATTTCCTTCAGACCCTCCGCCCATCCGATCCGGGGTTCCCATCCCACGTCGCGCTTGATCGCGCTCGAATCGAGCCAGTAGCGTGAGTCCTGGCCCAGCCGGTCCCCGGTGATCTCGCAGATCTGCTCAAAGGGAACGCCGAGCGCCTGCGCGGTCAGCTCCACCACCCGCCGGATCGAGGTCGGGTCCTTGGGGCCCGCGTTGTAGATCGCGCCGAGCGGCGCCTTCTCGGACACCAGATGGATGGCGCGCGCCAGGTCGCGCGCGTGGATGTACGACTTCTCGGCGCGCCCGCCGCCTTGCAGAGGGAGCTTCTTCCCGGTGAGCCCGCACATCACGGTCTTGGGAATCACGCGGTGCAGGAGCTGTCCCGGACAGTAGGCGTTCGAGGGGCGGATGATGTTCATGGGAAATTTCTGATATTTGTGAACCGACACCAAATACCAGTCGAAGGCAGCCTTGGACGCGGCGTACGGGCTCGTCGGTTGCAGCGGAGTCGTCTCCTTCGCGGCGAAATCCACCGAGCCATAGAGCTCGGAGGTGCCGATCTGGATGAAGCGCTCGAGGTAATCACGGGACATCAGCTCCTCGGCGAGACGGGCGAGCGCCATCGAATTCGTCTCGAAGAAACGCCAGGACTTCTTCCACGATACCGCTCCCTCACCCTGCGCCGCGTAATTGACGATGACTTGCGGCTTCTCCCGGTCGAGCAACTCGAGCACCGAGTCGAGCTCATAGGTGATGTGGTAGGCGTGGTAGCTGAAATTCCTGCGCTTCTCCACGTTGAGCGAGAACGGCTCGGGGCGCAGCGGGTTGCGGCCGATGCCGATCACCTTCTTCGGATCGGCGTGGTCCAGCAGGTAGAACGCGGTATGAATCCCGAAGGAGCCGCCCGCCCCGAGTATCGCGTAGGTCTTCATTCAAGCCTCTCCCGGGCGCTTACCTGCGCGCCGGTGGCATTGTATGGAGTCACTCGAGGATCGTCCAATACCAGTCGCCGGTGTAGCCCGCCTCGCGAAAGAGTGTCAGCCAGCCGTCGGGGTAATCGTGAAACTTCGCCGTCAGCACCCAGCTCAGGAACAGCTCGCGCTGCTCCGGGGTGCGGTACGAATCCACCTGGATGAAACCGCGGCCCGGCGCGAGGCGCTCGATCTCCCGCACCGCCCGGATCGCGTCCGCCCGCTCGAAATTGTGGACGGTATTGATCGAGATCACGGCACTGAAACTGCGGTCCGGAAACGGCAGCTTGTCCGCGTTGCCGAGATGGAGACGCCCCACCACCTCCGGCTCGCAGTGCAGGAGCGCGTACTCCGAGATGTCGAGCCCGAACGCTTCGAGTCCGGGGCAGACTTTCATCAGGTCCTTGACCAGGAAGCCCTTGGCGCAGCCGACGTCAAGGACGCGGTCGCCCGGCTTGAGATTGAAGTGGCGCACGAAGTCCTCGGCGACGGGAATCCAGCGTCCATCGTAACGGTAGCCGCCATAGCCCACTTTGCGAGGCCCGTCAAAGTAGGCCTCGCCGTATTGCCGGGAAAGCGTGATGTTCTCCGCGCTCTGCGCCTCGTGCCGCTTCTGGATGTCGCGCTTGGTACTGGGCAGCTTCGCGAGCAGGTTTACTTCCGCCATCCGTCCCTCGTCATGGTTTCTTCATGGCCCGCGCCAGTCCCTCCGCAAGGGGGGTGAAGCGGAATCCGGGAAAGGCCTTGTGGCAGTTCGTGATATCGAAGAACCGGTGGAGCAGGTGCGGCCGCGGGCCCGGCCGCGGCACGCTCTTGACCGTCCCCCCGTGCAGCCGCGCCACCCTGTGCGCGATGTCGTGAAACGACGTGGAGACTCCGGTCACCGCGTTGAGCGCCCCCCGGCTGCGGTGGGTCAGCACCAGCACCGCCAGGGCCGCCACGTCGTCCACCAGCACGTGGTCGCGCATCTCCTCGCCTTCCCCGAATATCGTGATCGGCTCCCCCGTGTCGGCCTGCCTCCGGAAACGGTTGGGGCCGTAGCCACCGTGCGGGTCCGCCGCCCCGTAGATCAACGTGGGCCGCAGAACCGCAAGCGGGCTCGGGACGGCGCTCCTCAGCATGAGCTCGCGCGCCGCATGCATCAATCCGTGGAGCGTGGACGGCGCGCGATACGATTGCTCCGTCACCGGGTTCTGGTCGTCGGCGTAAACCGCATCCGAGCTGACGTAGACGACGTGCGCCACCTCGACGTTTGCGAGCGCATCGCACACCGCCTGCGCCATGATCAGATTTTGCATCAGCACCGCGTTTGTCTTGGCCGGCGCGATGGCTGAAACCAGTACGACGCTGTCCGCCGGTCGGAGCAGTGCCGCCAGTTTCCTCGCGGCGCCGGATTGAAGCAGGTCGAGCTCTCTGCGCGTCAACGCGAGCGTGGTGATGTCCTCCGTCCCGAGGCGATTCGCGATCGCGCCCCCGACGAAACCACCGGCTCCGATCACCACCACGCGCCCCGGCTTGACCGGCGCCGCGTTCAGATGCTCAAGCATGACCATCCTTCCGCGCGGCGCGCCGGGGCGGCATGCCGAGCGTGAAGTAATCGAGACCCACCGCCGCAATCGCCGCCGCTTCGAAAACGCGATACGGGTCGACGACGACACGACCGCGCATGGCGCGCGCAAGCTCGGCGGGGTTCAGCTGCCGGTACTCGGGCCACGGCGTCATGACCGCGAGCGCATCAGCCTGCGCCACGGCCTCCAACGGACTCGCGCAGGCCGTTGCCCGCGGATGCTCCGCCGCCCGCACGGGCACCACCGGGTCGTGGATGCGCAGCCGCCATGGCTTCAGGTGGCGGATCAACGCGATCGAAGGGGAGTTCCGGATGGAGTCCGTGTTTTCCTTGTAGGCGAGCCCGAGCACCGCGACGACCGCATCGGGCTTCGCCGACAGCAACTCGCGGTGGAGCGTGCGCAGCGCCCAGTCCCGGCGGTGGTGGCTGTTGTCCACGAACGAGCGGATCAGGCCGGCTTCCGCCCCCGTTTCCCCGGCGAGGCACAGCACGGTCGCCAGGTCCCGCTCCAGGTTGCCGCCCGCGATGCCGAGACCGGGCGCGAGGTAGGCGTGCTCGCCGATGCGGCGGTCGAGGAGCAGCGCGGGGACGATCTCGTTCCAGTCGGCGCCGATGCGCTCGCTCAGCTCGGCGAGCGTGTTAGCGACGGTAACCGAAGCCGCCAAGCAGCAGTTGATCGCAATCTTGGCGAGCTCCGCGCTCTCGTAACGCATCGGCAATACCGGGCAGCCGAAGGCCTCGAGAAACCCCCGGTACGCCCTGGGCAGCGGGGCGGCAGGGTCCGCGCAGCCCACGATGAATCGCTCCGGGTGCATCGCGCGCTCCACCGCGCGGCCGAAGACCAGCGTTTCGACCTGGTAATAGCGCTGCGCGGCGGGCCAGTCCAGCGCGCGCGTGAATCCCGGCGGCACCTGGCACAGCACGACCAGCGCCGCGTCGCGCGCGAGACTCGCGCATATGGTGTCGATCAACCGCTGTACCGACGAGAGGTCGCTGTCACCCCGGTCGTCGGTCGGCACGTCGCAGGCAACGTAGACGACGGCGCAGCCGCCGAGCGCCTTCGCGTTGGACTCGTGACGGATCCGCTCCCGGTGCGTTTTCACGAGCTCCGCCAGCCCGGGCTCGACCACGGGGAGCTCGCCGGACTTGAGCCGTCCCACCCGCGCGGGGTCCGGATCAAACCAGACGGTGGAATAGCCGCGCGCGGCGGCCGCGGCGGCCGAGTTGATGCCGAGGTGCGTCATGCCTGCGAAGCCGATGACGGGCGCCGTCATCGCGACGCTTCCGTAACCGCGGCGTCCCCCAGCTTGCGCAGCAGGCGGTTGAGCCAGAGATCGTTTGCCAGGTCCGTCGCCACGCCGCGCGCGCACAGATCCTTGAAATGGGCGTATTCGAGGCCCCAGGTCGGATCCTCCTGCTCGAGCGTGACGTTATCCTCGAGCGGCCGCCCCGACGGGAGCGCGCGCGTCCGGTGGCGGAACGTGGACGGCCCCCATTTGCACAGCGAACGGATGTGGGCGCTTCCCTTCTCGGCGAACACGTCGCAGGTGAAATGATTGCGCCACGACAGCAAGGTCATCTCGAGCTCGAGCGTCGGCACCATCGACTTGGAGAGGATCACGACATGGTCGGGGGCGCGATTCTCGTAGCGGTTCGCCGAGACCACCTGGAAATCGTCCGCCAGCTCGCCGAACCAGAATTTTGCCGTATCGAGCAGGTGCGAGCCGAGGTCGGGCAGTACACCCGCTCCCCGGTCCCGCCACTCCGAGTCGCGCACCAGCCGCGCCGTGCCGTTGCCGTAAAACATGCGGCAGCGATAGATCCGGCCCAGTTGCCCGGAGCGCACCAGTTCACGCATCCGCACGTAATGGGGCTCGAACCGATGGTTGTACGCGGTGTAGCAGACCGCCCGCCGTTGCCGCGCCAGCTTCTCGAGCGCGGGGAGTTCCTCGTCGTCCGCCGACCACAGGGGCTTCTCGACGAGCACGTGCTTGCCGCTGCCCAGCAGGTAGCGCAGGAGCGGCACTTTCGGCTCGTCGGGAACGCATACCAGCGCGGCGTCATAGCTCGCGGGCGGCACGTCCTCCACGCGCCGGTATTGCGCCTCGCGGTTGACCGGATCGACCGCGGCCACGAAATCCGCGCCCGCGACCCTCCTGCGCTTGTGGCCCTGCACGCCCAGGCCGACGACGATCGTTCGCACCGCGCCGTTCCCCTCAGGCGTAGTTCGCCTGCCGCTCGACCTCGTCCAGCTTGCGCCGCACGTCGTCCGGGCGCACCGGCACGTTGCCGTCGAATTCGCACTCGCAGGCCGCCGCCATCGACCCGAGGATCGTGGCGATCGCGTCCGAGCCCGTGGCGAGCTTGGAGAGCGTCGCATACGCGAGCAGCGCGTCGCCCGCCCCCACGGCGTCCACCACCCGCTCGACGAAGCTGTCCGCGACGACAAAGGAGTCGAGCGATTCGTGGTTCGAGCTGCGGCAGGTGAGCACCCCCTTCTCGCCGAGCTTGAGGATGAGCGTCTTGCATTGGGCGGCATCGTAGAGGGCGGACGCGAGCGGACGGATGCCGGAGTCCTGGTCGCCGAGCGCGAAGCGCGCTTCGCGCTCGTTGGGCGTGACGAGATCGAAGCCCTTGAAGTCCGTGATGTTGCCCCAACGGCTCGCGACCTGGCTGTCGGCCACCTTGTACATGCCTTGCGGAATGGCGGCGATCAGCCGGGGTATGGTGCGCCGGTTGAAGATGCCGTGCCGGAAGTCGCTGAACACCACGGCATCGCCGGGCGTCGCGGAGACGGACTCGCACAGGCTCGCGAGCGTCTCGTCGGAGATCGAGCGGTTGTCCAGCGTATCGATCTTGAGCAGGCGATAGCCGCCCGCGACGACCGCGTTCTTCTGCGTGGTCGGCCGCGTGGAGTCGATCGCCGGCCGGCACATCACGCCGGAGCGCGCCAGTCCCGCCAGCACGAAATCCTTCAGCGCGTCGTTGCCGAGCACGGTGGAAAAGGTCACGTCCGCGCCCGCCGCGCGCAGGTGCTCGGCGACGACCGCGGCCCCGCCGATATAGTCGTCGCGTCCCTCGTAGAGCACGCTGATGGTGGGGGTCTTGGTCTGGCCTCCGATCATCGTGGTCTGTGTGTAGCTGTCCACGATGGTATCGCCCACCACATGCACGCGGCGGCCCCTAAATTTGTCCAGCGTGCGCCGCAGCGAGTCGAAGCTGAGCTTCTCCCCGTCCATGAAGGTGAGCAGCTTTTCGAGCTTCAGCGTGGGGGGCGCGAGATCGATGAGCTTGCTCGAGGAGTAGACGACGTCGCCCGGCGTGAAGATGATCTCGCCACCATAGGCTCGCAGCACCTCGGCCTCCTCCTGCGTCTTCTGCGGCAGGCCGCCGGCGGTGTACTCATAGCCCTTGGCGAAATAATCCGGCTGCAATCGCCGGAGATTGCCGAGGGGAGTGGGTTCGGCATCGATCACCACGTAATCGACGATCTCGAACGCCGCCAGGTTGAGCGCCCGGAGGTCCTGCGGGATGTGCGGCCGGTGCTGGCCCTTGGAGATGTGGATATCCGCCGTGACGCTGGCGACGAGGATTTCGGCCTTGCTCTTCGCGTATATCAGGTGCCGCAGGTGGCCGGGGTGCACGATGTCGAACACGCCGTGGCACATGATGACCTTCTTCTTGCGCGGCCGCGGGCCGATGAGCTTTGCCAGCTCGTCGACGGACTTGATCTTGTGGCGGTATTTCTGGGTCAGCGAATCCAGCATGGCAATCAATGCTTACCGAGGTATTGAAACCACGTGGTGGTGACCTTGGCGATCGATTCGGGGTCCCACAACGGCGCATCCCGCCATACCTCGATTTCCTCGAGCATGCGCGCGACCCCTTTCTCGAAGCTCACGGTAGGGCTCCAGCCGAGATCGTTCTTGACCCTTGAGATATCGGCCCAGGTGCAGTCCGGCTCGCCCGGACGCTTCGGAATGTGCACTGTCTCGCCCCCCAGCAGCTCCACCAGGCGGTTCACCGACTGCGGATTGCCGGCGCCCAGGTTCCAGATTCGCCCGGACAGCCCAGTCTCGGCCGCCAAGCGGAACGCCTCGGCGACATCGGTAACATACAGGAAATCCCGCCGCTGGGTGCCGTCGCCCACCACGGTATAGGGCTTGCCCGCGAGCTTCTGCTTGAAGAACACCCCGAACACCGCGCCGTAGACGCCCGTCGTCCTGACGCGGGTACCGTACGCGTTGAATATCCGGATCGAGTTCACCGGCAGGCCGTATACCTGGTGCCAGTGCAGGCACGCCTGCTCGCCGAGATACTTGCTGAGCGCGTAGGGATACTGCGGCGCGATCGGATGGTCCTCGCGCGTCGGAACGGAGGCCAGCCCATAGCACGAGGAGGACGCCGCGTAGACGAACTTGCCCGCCCGCGCGGCGCGCGCGCACTCGAGCGCGTGCACGGTGCCCTGCACGTTCGCGGACAGGTATTCCAGCGGCCGCTCGATCGATGGCACGATGTCCCCGATCCCCGCGAAATGGAGAACGAGGCGCGCGTCTGTGAACAGCGCATTTCCTGGCTCGAGGCTGCGCAGGTCCGCGCGCGCGAAACTGAAGTCGGCGTTCCTCGAGAGATGCGAGAGATTGCTCTCCCGCCCCGTCACCAGATTGTCGATTGCCCGGACGTAGTAGCCGTGCGCGAGCAGGTTGTCGACCATGTGGCTGCCGATGAAGCCGGCGCCGCCGGTGACGACCGCTACGGGTTTTCCGCTCATTTGATGCCGAGCCGCTTCATCCGCCTGACGTTGAAGTAGATGTCGTTGGTCATGCTCTCGGGCAGCTTACCGGCTTTGAACGCCTTGCACAGTCCGCGCACGGCGCCCTCGATGGTGTGCTTGGGCCTGAAGCCCAGCACGCGCGCGATCTTGTCCGAGTTGATGTGGTAGGAGCGCGGGTCGTCGCTGGGCGTGGTCACAATCGTTATCTCGCCCTTTTCGGGGAATTCCTCCTGCACCACGCGCTTCACGATTTGCGCGATGTCCATGATGCTCATGTTCTGGTAACCGGCGTTGAACGTCTGTCCGGCGATCTTCGCGTCCGGCGCCTTGAGCAGGAGGTCGTAGAGATCGCACATGTCCTGGATGTGCAGGTTGGGGCGCAGCTGCGCGCCGCCGAACACCGTGATCTTGCCGTTCATCACCGCGTGGTTGGTGAGGATGTTCACCGAGAGATCCATCCGCGTGCGCGGGCTGTAGCCACACACCGTCGCCGGGCGGATGGTGACGCAAACGAATTGCGCTGACTGGTGCCGGAAGAGAACCGGCTCGCACAGCCCCTTGTACTTGTTGTAGAGCGTCAGCGGGACCAGCGGGTGGTCCTCGGTCACGTCGGGCTGGTCCGAGACGCCGTACACCGAGCTGGAAGAAGCGTAGATAAAGCGCTTGACCCCCGCCTTCTTGGCGGCGATCACCATCGGCTCGAAGGCGTCCATGTTGACGCTGGTGGAGAGCCGCTCGTCGAGCTCGAAGCTCGCGTCGTTCGAGATGCAGGCGAGCCCGATGACGGCCTCGATGCCCGGGAACGCCGCAGCGAGCTTGGCAGTCTCGCGGATGTCGCCCTCGACAAACTTCATGTTGCGGTGGGGCGGCAGGTGTTTCTCGTACCAGAACGTGTCGTAGACCGTGACGTTGTAGCCCGACTTCAGAAATTGCGGGACGAGGACGCAGCCGACGTAGCCCGCCCCTCCTGTAACCAGGACGTTTCTCATGTCTCCTCGGGTAAAATCAGCCGACCGCGCGTGACGCCTGCGGCGCGCCGGTGCGGGCAGCGTTGATCGAGTAACCCGCCGCCGCCGCATCGCGATGGAACATCTGTACAGTTTCCAGCGAGTATTCGTCCTGGCTCTTGCCCACCAGGTTGAGCTTGGCCAGGATGTCGTTGGTCACGGTGATGATGTGGCAACCGATAGCGTCGGCGTGAAAGATATTGAGCAGCTCGCGCGGGCTGGCCCAGATCAGCTCGGCCCTCGGTTTCGCCTTCAGGATCTTCACCGCCTCCGCCATCAGCGGCACCGGATCGATGCCGGTATCGGCGATCCGCCCGGCGAACACCGACACGATGGCGGGCGTCTTGGGATCGAGACACTCGACGACACGCATCACCTGATCGAGCGTAAACACCGCGGTCACGTTAACGGCCACGCCCGCGGCGGAAAGCTCACGAATCAGCGGGCCAGCGAACTCGCGTTTGGTGTTGGTCACCGGGATCTTGACGTTGACGTTGCGGCCCCACGAGGCGATCGCCAGCGCCTGGCGCTTCATCTCCGGGAAATCGTCGGCGAACACTTCGAGCGATACCGGCCGGTCGGGTACCGCGGCGAGGAGCTTCCGCGCGAACGCTTCGTAGTCGGCGATGCCGGCCTTTCGCATCAGGGTCGGGTTGGTGGTGAAACCCTTGATCGCGGGATTCGCGTACATCTTCATGATGGCGTCGAAGTCGGCGCCGTCGGAGAAGATTTTGACGCGGAGATCGGATAGGGAAGGCATTCAACGTCTCCTGGTTGCGCGGGCGAGTATGTGTCGGACGGCTGCGGGCAGGGAGCGCTCCATGCGGTCTGGTGCGGCGCACCGCGGTTCCGAATAGTGCCTATTTATCAACAAAGTGTAACAGCCGGCCGCTTTCCCGGCAACGATATCGCCGTCGCGATCACCCACGAGGTAGCTCCCTTTCAGATCGATTCTCCAGTCCCGGGCGGCGGCCCGCAGCAAACCGGGCTTGGGCTTGCGGCAGGCGCATCCTTCGTCCTGGCGGTGTGGGCAGACGCGGATATCGTCTACGGCCACGCGCCCCCGCAGTTTCGCGTGCATCGCTTCCACGACCGCGGCGGGGACGAGCCCATTGCCGATATCAGGCTGGTTCGTCACCACGATCACCAGGAAGCCCGCGCGCTTGAGTAAGCGCACCGACGCTCCAACACGAGGAAAGAGCCGGAAACTCTCCAGCGTCCGGGGTGCGTACGGCTTGCCGTGCCGCACCTCCGAACGGCAGATCACGCCATCGCGATCGAGAAAGACCGCTCGTGCCTTGCGCATGGCCCCGGGATACGGGATGTCACACGATTACCACTTCGTGGCCTGCTGCTGCAGCCTGGGATGGGACACCAGGCAGTGCCACACCACGGCGTGAAACGCTTCGGTGTGCGGCGTGACATGCTTCGGATCGACGGTAGGGATCACGATCACGTGGTCGCCTACCTTCTTGGTGTATCCTCCATCGCGCCCGACCACGCCGAATATCCTGGCGCCCCGCTTCTTCGCGAGCTCCAGTGCGCGCACGATGTTCGGGCTCACGTTGCGCTCGAGATCTCCGCCGCCCACCGAGAACACGAAGACGCCATCCTTGGCATTGAGCTTGCTCGTGACGAGCCAGCCGGCGAACACGGTTTCCCACCCTTCGTCGTTGGTGCGCGCCGTCAGCTCGGAAACGTTGTCGGTGGGGGCGTATGCCTCGAAGCCGCACAGCTTGCGGAAGTCGTTCACCGCATGGCTGCAATTGCCGGCGCTGCCGCCGGCGCCGATGAAGAACAACCTTCCTCCGTTGTTCCTCAGGGCCGCGAGTGCCTCGGCCATCTTTTCAACTTCCAGATAGTCGATCGTGCCGGTGATCTGCTTGGCCTGCTCAAAGTAATTCTTCACATGAGACATTTACAACCCCAACGAAGCATGTCCAGGAAAGAGAAGAAGGCGCGCGACCGAAAACTATACCAGTAACGGTAAGGCCCGGCCATGTCGCGACCAACCTCGGCAGCCTGCATACCCATGGCTTGAATCACCGAGTCTCTTGCCGGAGAAATCGACTCGAATCGTTGTTCTGCTCAGTTGGCCGGGTGTATATTGCCGACGTCGCCGGCCGATTCGTCTACTCACCCCAGGTGGACACAATCCAGGATCCCTTTCGCCGACCTTTCCGCGCGAGGACGATCTATTTTCCACATGATGACATGCGCGGGTGTCATTGAAGGGGCGACGATGTGGGAGGCGCGTCACTCCTTACGACACCAGCACGATTGTCCCCATAAAGCGAACCATCGATCATGAGCAAGAAGAAAGCACTGATTACCGGAATCACCGGACAGGACGGGGCTTACCTCGCCGAGTTCCTGCTTGCGAGGAACTACATCGTTCACGGCGTAAAACGACGGACATCGCTGTTCAACACCGATCGCATTGATCACTTGTACAAGGACCCCCGGGATCCGCACGAAAAGGACATCAATTTCTTTCTGCACTATGGAGACATGACCGACTCAAGCAATCTCATCCGGATTATCCAGGAAGTACGGCCGGACGAGATCTATAACCTGGCCGCAATGAGCCATGTTCACGTCAGTTTCGATACGCCAGAATACTCGGCGAATTCCGACGCGCTTGGAACACTGCGTCTGCTCGAGGCAATTCGGCTTCTGGGCCACAAGAACACTCGGATCTATCAGGCTTCCACCAGCGAGCTGTATGGCATGGCCCAGCAGATCCCGCAAAACGAGCGGACACCGTTTTATCCGCGCAGCCCGTACGGCGTGGCGAAACTCTATGCCTACTGGATCACCGTCAACTACCGCGAGGCTTACGGCATCTACGCCTGCAACGGCATCTTGTTCAATCACGAATCTCCCGTCCGCGGGGAAACCTTCGTGACCAGGAAGATCACTCGTGCGGTTGCGCGTATTGCGCTCGGTCTCCGGGATGCGCTCTATCTGGGCAACCTGGCGGCAAAGCGCGACTGGGGGCATGCCCGCGACTATGTCGAGGCGATGTGGCTGATGCTGCAACAAAGTGCTCCCGACGACTACGTGATCGCAACTGGCGTGAGCACTGAAGTCAGAGCGTTTGTCACGATGGCCTTCGCAGAAGTGGGAATTTCAGTTGCCTTCAAGGGCAAAGGCTCAAGGGAGGTCGGCTATGTTCACGCCGTCGACCGCGACCGATTTGAATCGATCGTCGGCAAAGAGTCGGGCCATCTCAAGCCGGGCAAGCGGATCGTATTCATCGACCCGGTCTATTTCCGGCCGACGGAAGTTGACATTCTGGTCGGCGATGCAAGCAAGGCGAGGAAACGGCTGGGGTGGCAACCCCGTCATACACTCGCCGAGCTCGTCACGGAGATGGTCGCCAGTGACGTCGAGCTGTTCAAGAAGGAAAAGCTGCTGAGGGATGCCGGCCACAAGATCCTCATACGTCACGAGCTTTAGTTGATTTCGAGTGCGGCATCTCCCGGGACACGACGAACATTGGGACACTTTGAAATCACCTAGGATGCGCGGACGCAGAATCCTGCTGGTCGGCCAAGGCTGCCTAACCGCAGCGTTATTGGGCTATCTCCTCTCGACTGTGGACATTAGGCGTGTAGGCACAACTGCCGCCAATGCGGATCTATTGCTTCTTCTTGCCGGAATAATACAGCTCAGCGTACTGTTTTTCCTCGTCGCGCTGCGATGGCAGCTCGTTGCGTGCGCCCTTGGCGGAGCCTTGCCGTATCCGGCTGCATTGCGCTTCGTGTGGATCGGCGCCTTCTTCAGTCAGTTGCTGCCGGGGTCAGCCGGAGGCGACGTCGTACGGATGTGGCTCTACTGGGTTCGTTGCGGCAGCCGCCGTCTCTCCATTCACAGTGTCGCCCTGGAGCGCCTGCTCATGGTCACTGTCCTCTTGCTATTGGTGCTGGCCATCCAGCCAGGGCTGGCAGCGCGTGGTGCTCCTCTTACAATCGTTTTCTCGGTAGTGGTGGTTCTGACAGGCATTGTCGCGGGACTGGCTGTCCTGTTATTTTCTGGCCGGCTCCTGGTGGCCTATGACAAGTGGCTGCCAATTCGCATGCTGTCGATGGTCGCCGGAGACATGCGCGATTTGTTCTCGAATATCCCCCGTACCGCGATGCTGTGCATGCTTTCCGTTGCCGGCCACCTGAACATGGTAATCGCTGCGTGGTTTATCGCCCACGCATTGGGGCTTGGAATATCGCTGGCGGATTGTATTGTTTTGATCCCGGTCATCGTGCTCGCCGCGACGCTGCCCATTTCAGTAGGCGGCTGGGGGGTGAGGGAAAGCGCAGCGATTAGTCTATTCGGGCTTGTTGGTGTTTCCAGTTCTGACGCACTTGCATTGTCGGTGTTATTGGGACTCGCCAGTGTTGCCGTCGCGATCCCTGGCTCGATCCTGTGGTTGATACGAGACCGCCACTCGGAAAGCGATATGGCGCGTTGGTCGGCAACCGAGCCGGTCGATTAAACGCTCTCGCTCCTCCACATGCGTCTGCCAATGATCTAGGATCGAGACTGGATCATTCCGATATAATTTTACGCAGGCTTGCGTAGCAGGAGTCGGTTTGCACGAAGATTTCAAGCGTCAGCACACGATCGAGAAGGGATCCGAGCGCGCTCTTGGCCTCGTATTAACCGCTTTTTTCCTGATCATCGGGTGCTTGCCTCTGGTCGGAGGAGACGCCGTCAGGGGGTGGGCTATTATTGTCGCGGCGGCTTTCCTTGCGGCCGCCTTGTTGCGGCCCGCGCTCCTCGCACCGCTCAACCGCATCTGGACCTGGTTCGGGCTGCTGCTGCACCGCGCGGTGAGCCCTCTCGTGCTTGGCATGTTGTTCTTCCTCGTCGTGACGCCGGTCGCCCTCCTCATGCGCGCGTTCGGCAAGGACCCATTACGCCTGCGCTTCGACCGCGAGGCCGGCACTTACTGGATCGAGCGGCGCCCGCCGGGGCCCGCTCCGGATTCCATGCGTAACCAGTTCTGATGCACGCCATCGGCAGCTTCCTGAAGGAATTCTGGCAATTCGTGCGGGTGCGGAAGAAGTACTGGCTGCTCCCGATTCTAATTATGCTCGCCGTGTTCGGTGGATTGCTTGTGCTAACACAAGGGAGCGCAATCGCGCCGTTCATTTATACGCTTTTCTAAAGGAGTCCCACATGCGTATCCTGGGGCTCTCGGCCTTCTACCATGACAGTGCGGCCGCCCTCGTAGAAGAAGGCCGCCTGCTTGCGGCTGCACAGGAAGAGCGTTTTACCCGCAAGAAACACGATGCGCGATTCCCGCGCTCCGCCGCGGCCTATTGCCTAGATCAGGCCGGAATCGGGCTCGAGGACGTTGACTACGTCGCCTTCTATGACAAGCCCTTCCTCAAGTTCGAGCGGCTCCTCGAAACCTATGCCGCCTTTGCCCCGCGAGGGTTCGCGTCCTTCCGCATGGCAATTCCCCTCTGGCTGCGCGAGAAACTGTTCCAGAAGGATCTCCTACACAGGGAGCTTGAGCACCTCGGCAAAGGGCGCTTCGACGTGGAACAATGCCTCCTGTTTGCAGAGCACCACCAGAGCCATGCGGCAAGCGCGTTCTTCCCTTCCCCATTTGAGGAGGCTGCGATTCTGACGATGGACGGAGTCGGCGAATGGGCGACGACCTCCGTCGGGCTTGGACGCGGCAACCACCTCGAGATGGTCCGCGAGATCCACTTCCCACATTCACTGGGGCTGCTGTACTCTGCGTTCACGTACTATACGGGATATAAGGTTAATTCCGGCGAGTACAAGGTTATGGGGCTCGCTCCGTACGGGGAACCCAAGTACGCCAAGCTGATCCTCGACCACCTAATCGACCTTAAGCCCGACGGGTCCTTTCGGCTCGACCTGTCCTACTTCGACTACTGCACTGGTCTGCGGATGACAAGCGAGAAATTTCACTCGCTCTTCGGCGGGCCGCCGCGACCGCCGGACACATGGCTTACGCAACGCGACTTGGATCTCGCTGCGTCCATTCAGGCGGTGACCGAAGAGGCGGTGCTGCGCTTGACGCGCGCGATTGCCACGGAAACAGGAGCGGAAAACCTGTGCCTAGCGGGCGGCGTGGCGCTCAATTGTGTCGCGAACGGTAAGGTGCTTCGTGACGGAAAATTCAAGAAAGTCTGGATTCAACCTGCCGCGGGAGACGCTGGAGGCGCGGTCGGAGCGGCGCTCTGCACCTATCACCTGTTCAAAGGGCAGCCACGGCGAACGGAGCGCATTGACTCGATGAGAGGGAGCTTTCTCGGGCCCGAGTACGCGCAAGGCGATATCGAGGCCCGCCTGTGCAACGTCGGTGCGGTCTTCGAAACGCTTGGCGACGATCAACTCATCGATCGAACGGTCGCGGCGCTGGCAGACGGAAAGGCAATCGGCTGGTTCCAGGGTCGCATGGAATTCGGGCCGCGCGCGCTCGGCGCTCGGTCGGTCCTCGGCGACCCGCGCTCGCCCACGATGCAGTCGGTCTTGAATCTCAAGGTGAAATACCGCGAGTCGTTCCGGCCCTTCGCTCCGTCAGTCCTGCGCGAAGACGTGGCCGATTGGTTCGAGCTCGATGACGACAGTCCTTACATGCTGGTCGTCGCCGATATCGTAAAAACACGGCGGCGCCAGACGACGGCTGCCGAGAACGCCCTCTTCGGGATCGAGAAGCTCAATGTGCCGCGTTCCGAGATCCCTGCCGTCACCCATGTCGACTATTCCGCGCGAGTTCAGACCGTGCACCGAGATACGAATCCTCGCTATCACAAACTGCTCGTCCGCTTCAAGCAACGCACTGGCTGTCCGGTGCTGGTTAATACTAGCTTCAACGTCCGTGGCGAGCCTATCGTGTGCACGCCGGAGGACGCATTCCGGTGCTTCATGGGCACTGAGATCGAGGTGCTTGCGGCCGGCAATTGCTACCTCATGAAGGGAGCTCAAGACCGGCGACTCAAGCTCGACTACAGGAATAGCTTTTCGCCCGACTAGAACCCTTCTTTCCAAGTGATTACGTCCTCTCGCAAACGCTGGCTCCGCGTCGCTGGCCCCATCGCGCTGATCGTTGTGAGCTGCTTGGTCGGCGCGCTGCTCGCCGAAATCGCGTTTCGGGTTTACCTCGTGCACAGGTATCCGGATCGGTTCAATCCCCGCGACGACAACACCTTTGGAGTCTATAACGTTTCGTTCTGGGAATTTGATGAGCGATTCGGTTACGTTTACCCGGCCGGTCGGGTCATAGACGACATCGGCGTAGCGCGCGGGTACGTGAAGGGTTGTGACCGCATCTCGGTTATCAATGAGTTCGGAAACATTGGGCCCGTTGCCGGGGATTGGAGTACCGCGAGGATAAAGATTGCGGTCTTCGGAGACTCGTTTAGCGCCATTCACGTAAGAGGCCTGACTTGGCCGCATTTCTTTCAAGAGATCCTGGCCGAACGGCTCAAGCAGCCAGTAGCTGTCATGAATTTCGGCCGTGATGGTTACGGAATGCTCCAAATGTTCGACCTTGCCGCAGTCAAGGTCGCAGAATGGAAACCCGACATCGTCATCATCGCGTTCATTACCGACGATCTCACTCGGGCGCGGTTCTGGCGCACGGTGGTCGGAGAGGGTGACAGTCAGCGGGTATTGACAACAATCGATCCCGTGCCGAACCCCGGGGAAGACCGCGCGGTGGATACCTACCTGCTTATGGCGTCCGCCAACTACGAGTGGTGCAAGACCATGGCGGGGACGGGGCGTGTGGACGCAATCCTGTCGCGGGTGATCGACAAACGCCGCATTTTGCACCAGAGGGCGCGCGGGCCCGCCCCAAGTGCGTGGGATTTGCGGCGTTCGTATCTTTTCGACCGAATCAGGCACCGTAAACAATTCTGGAAAGTCGGCACTCAACTACGGATCGCACAGAATCCGCGGCATGCGTACTCGAGTTATGCCGAGGATGCGCGGTTCACGGAGAATCTAAGCCGGCTGCGAGCTCGCGGTCCAAAATTGGTGCTGTACCATCTCGCGTTCTATCCCGAGATAAAGGCGAACAAGGAATACCTCCTGTCTCCCCAGGAAGAAGCATTGCTGGGAAGCCTGGGGTCGCTCACCGAGGTGAAAATCTTCCGCACCCTGGACTATGTGGTACGGCCGGTAGACGATCCGCAACGCATATACCTGAATCCCGACGACTACCACCCGTCTCTCTGGGGAATGAAGTTTTACGCGAATGCGGTAGCCGAGGCGCTGATTCGCGAACGAACCCTTCAACAACGCGAGGTTGCACCGAAATGATCGATACGCAGGGCCACGCAAGTATCAGAGAGCGTGCGGCAAAGCCGATGATCGGCATCTACGATTTTTCCTACAGTCCGTACGCGCTGGGCGATGCGCTGACCTGGACGATGAATCTCAACGTTACTGCGGCGACCAAAGGCTGCGACGCGATCGATCAATACCTCGTCATCAACCCGTCGCGTCCCGGGAGCCGCCATCAGCCGTTCGTCAACGAGCACAACTACGTCAGCATCATGGACGGTCTGTTCCCGGCATTTCTGTGCAGCCCGATGCTGCGTTCGCTGAAGCTGATTCGCCAACCTTTCAGCTTTAGCATGTTCCTGCTGCGAGAGTTGGCGCGCCGTCGCCCGATGTGGCCGTCCTTGTTCGGCCATCTCAATAGAAAACTCGATTTCATTTCGCATCGGCGCATTAACGCCTATCACCACAGGCATGGTCGCTTGCCTTGGCTCACGGCGCCGCGCGGATTCGGGACATGGGCGGATCTGTTCCGAAGGACCCATTGCGCTGGCCGATTTGTCGTCGCGGTCAATGTTCGCCAGGGCGCATTAAGCTTGACGCCGGCAAACCTTTATCGCGATTCGCCCCTGCCGGAATGGCACGCATTTTTCCGCCGCGCGGCCGTCCGACATCCCGACGTGCTGTTCCTCATACTGGGCGGTTACACGGAGTGGGATCGTGAGATGATTCGCCTTCCCAACGTGCTGATTCCCCGTGCCATGGGCTTCGGCCTCGGACATGAGCTGGCGCTGCTGCATCGAGCGAACCTGTTCATGGGGAGTTCGAGCGGCTTTGCGGCCATGGCCACCTTCTGCAACAAGCCTTATCTCATCACGAACGTCCAGCACCTCTTTTCGCAGTATATCGGCGTCCCCGTCGGCGCGCGCCATTACCCCTTCGGCAACGAAAACCAGATCCTCTATTGGGAAAGGGAGGACCAGGACGTGCTGGCGGAGCATTTCGAGAAGCTCCGCGATCGTGTATGCGGGCAGCTTGCGGCATGAATACGACAACAAAATCGAGGCGCCTCGCGCAGCAGCTGGCCTACTTCACGCACCGAGTCTTGTCCCGGCTGCGATTCTTCCCGTTCACACTCTTCTATGTACTGTTCACCGCCATGCTATATGCACTCCATTTGCGACAGGGTCGCGTACACGCCCTCATCGGAGAGGTGACAGCTGAGGCGACGTTTCTGCCACGCAACATGATCTTTTGGCTTGAGAGTGTCTCTACTGGCCCCCCGGACCACTTATTCCACGTGTGTCTGCGCCTCCCGCAGGAGGCTCCTGACGCTAATCTGCAGGATGTCATTTCTGTTTTGCTGACGATTCCGCGCGTTCGATCGGTCGGCTTGTATTGGGATTCGTCGAGTCTTGATGATGACCTGCCGCTGCTGCAGGCGAAACGAGACCGGAACGATCCGGAGGCTTTGCCATCGCCATATGAGGGCCTCGGTTCCCCGAACATCAGCCAGTACGAGGAATTCCTTCGGGCCGTCCATGCGGAGATCTCGCTTCCGGTTGCGGCCAGACGTGATGCGCAGACCTTGCTCAAACGCCAAGCCGGAGGAGCCTTTGTAGTCTGTCTGAACTTGCCGATGGAGCTGGACCCGCTGGTCGACGGGTTGGCCGGGGCACGCCCTGATGTCCGGTTCCTCGACTTGTCGCCCGCCCCGCCGCAGACGGCGCGGGGAGTCAACATTCACTCATTCGTTGGCCATGGACTCACCCTGCACGAGCGCATGGCCTTGGTCGAGGCGGCGGACGCGTACGTCGGGAGCTTCGACGAATTGGGCTGCACCGCGGTGATGTCCGCGCGGCCAGCCGTTCTACTCGGCGGCGGCACCGGCACCCCGCCCGCGCACGTGCGCTGCGATGGGAATATCGTGTGGTTCCCGGGTGCCTCGGAACCGGCATTAGCGGCGATCGCAGTGCTTGAATTCCTGTCCCGCCATTTCGCTCCTGGCGGAAAGTGACGGACGCAATGGGCAATCAACCGGGGCACGAGCACGTGAGATAGGATGGGCTCATCGGTAACGTCGAAGCATGGCTAAGGAACGTACTGGGCACGACGAAGTAAACGTGATCGCGCCGACGCGCGGCCTGCGGCTGGTCGATCCACTCGACCTCTGGCGCTGGCGCGAGCTGTTCGTTGCGCTGATGGTGCGCGACATCGCCGTGCGCTACAAGCAGACCGCCATCGGCGTCGCCTGGGTGGTCATCCAGCCGCTCGCGATGGTCGCGGTCTTCACCTTTCTGCTGGGCAAGCTTGGCGGCGTGCCGACCGGCGATCTGCCGTACCCCCTGTTCGCATTCGCCGCGATGGTGCCGTGGCAGGTATTTTCCCGGGCGCTGACCGCAGGCAGCATGAGTCTCGCAAACAATCGGGCGCTGATCACGAAGGTCTACTTTCCGCGCATCCTGATGCCCGCCGCCGCAGTGTTCGGCGGCGCCATCGATTTTGTGATTACTTTTGTCATCCTGATTCTGATGATGATGTGGTTCGGTTTCGTGCCGGGCCCAGAAATCGTGCTGACGCCATTGCTGCTGCTCCTGGCGCTGTTGACTTCACTTGGCGTCGCTCTGTGGCTCTCGGCCCTCAACGTCCTCTACCGCGACGTCCAGTTCGTGCTGCCTTTCCTGGCGCAGATCTGGCTATTCCTCACACCAGTTCTCTATCCGGCCTCGGTCATACCTGAAAAATGGCGGCTCCTCTATGCCATGAACCCCATGGTCACCGTTACCGAATCGTTTCGCTGGGCCGCCCTTGGCGGTGCAACCGCGCCGGACCCGCTTATGCTCGCCGTCTCCACCGGTACGGTGCTGATCGTCTTGTTGTCCGGCATGGCCTATTTCCGGAACGTCGAGCGGGAAATGGCCGACACAATCTGAGGCAATGAGCCAATTCGCTATCCGCGCCGAGGGTATCGGAAAGAAATTCCGGATCGGCGAGCGCGAACCGTACCTGGCGTTGCGGGACACGTTGACGCGGGCAGCTACGGCACCCTTTCGGGCGCTTTCGCGTCTCGCTTCCAGGCAGCCGTTGATCCGCCGCAACGAACGGGAAGGGTTTTGGGCGCTCACGGACGTCAGTTTCGAGCTCGGGCCCGGCGAGGTCGTGGGGCTGATCGGGCGCAATGGGGCGGGCAAGAGCACGCTACTGAAAATCCTGTCGCGCATCATGGAGCCCACGTGCGGGAGCGCGTTGCTGCGGGGCCGGGTTGGTTCGTTGCTCGAGGTCGGGGTCGGTTTCCATCCAGAGCTGACGGGCCGGGAGAACATCTATCTCAACGGTGCGATCCTCGGTATGGGGCGGCGCGAGGTTCGGCGCAAGTTCGACGAGATCGTGGCGTTTGCCGAAGTGGAGCAATTCATCGACACGCCGGTCAAGCGCTACTCCACCGGCATGTACATGCGCCTTGCGTTCAGCGTGGCGGCACAACTGGAGCCGGAAATCCTGCTGGTGGACGAAGTACTGGCCGTCGGCGACACCAGCTTTCAGAAGAAATGCATCGGCAGGATGGGCGAGGTTGGCCGCGAAGGGCGTACGGTCGTCTTCGTATCGCACAGCATGACCACCGTCACCCGGCTCTGCCCGCGGGCGATACTCCTCGATCGCGGCCGCGTCATAGCCGATGGGCCCGCCGCGGAAGTTACCGCAGCCTATCTGCGGTCCGATCTGGGAACCATGGCTCACAGGATCTGGCCTGATCCGGCGACCGCGCCAGGAGACCGTGTGGCGAGGCTGAGGGCCGTCAGCGTGATAGTCGATGACGGCACGTACAGCGCGACCGTGGACATCCGCCGACCGGTCGTGCTCGAAATGACTTACGACGTGCTGCAGCCTGGCTACGTCCCCACACCCAATTTTCGCCTGTACAACGAAGAAGGCGTTTGCGTGTTCATTACCTTTGATACCGAACCTGAATGGCGCCGCCGGACCAAGCCGGCAGGCCGCTATGTCAGCAGGGCGACGATTCCGGGGAATTTTTTTAGCGAGGGCACACTCATAGTCGACGCGGCTATCAGCACCATGGACCCGGCCACTGTCCACGCCCTGGAGCGCGAGGCAGTCGCGTTCCAGGTCGTTGACAGCATCGACGGCGACTCCATGCGAGGCGACTACGGCGGCACGGTGCCCGGCATCGTGCGCCCTCATCTACAATGGCGGACAGTGGGAGAAGACGAATCGACGAAAACGGCAGGGTGAGCCGTCATGTTACTTGATATCCGTGACCGCATTGTCATTCGGGATACTGACCTTGCCGGCAGGATCATGACGCCGCACGGCCATTCGATTGTCTGCCGATGAACCCCGGGCTCGGTTTGAACCGCAGCTAGGAAATCAGCGTGCGCAGCTTTTTCACCACGTCATCCTCGTTCGGATAGTAGGCCGTCTCCAGCGCCGAACTCATCGGCGTATGGCTGTCCGGATGCGTGATGCGAATCGGGTCGGCCCGAAGGCGCCGCCCATGCCGCTCGGCGACCCGGGCGATCACCTCGGCCGCCATGCCGAAGGAAGCCCACGTGGGATCGAGGACCGCCAGGCGGCCGGTCTTTTCGATCGATTTGCAGACTGTTTCAGAATCGAGCGGCGAGATGCTTCGGAGATCGATCACTTCAGCCTCGACACCGTGCGCGGCAAGCTGCACCGCCACGCGCAGCGCAAACGGAACCATCACGCCGGCGCCGACCAGCGTGATATCTCCGCCTGAACGGCGTACCACTGCGCGTCCGAAACGTACCCTGTACGGGATATCGGGAACCCGGTCCTTCAGCGTAAAGAGCGAGCGGTGCTCGATCAGGATCACCGGATCCTCGCCGAAAATGCTTTCCATCAATAGCCCTTTGGCGTCAAACGCCGTAGCCGGCATGGCGACCTTGAGGCCCGGAAGATGTGCAAACCACGCGTGCAGGCTCTTGGAATGCTGCGGCCCCTGGCCCCATCCCTTGCCAATGATCGCCCGAATCGTCAGCGGCACGCGCGAGTCGTTATTGGACTTGAAGCGCCACAGCGAGATCCAGTTCACCACGGCATCCATCGAATACAGCATGAAATCGAGCCGGTGGTGTATCAGGACCGGCCGCATGCCGGCGAGCGCTGCTCCCATGCCCGCGGCGGTCATTGCACTCTCAGCAACCGGAAAATCGAGCACGCGATTGGCACCGAAGCGCTCAACCAACCCGGTGGTCGTGCTGAACACCCCCGGACTGTAGTCGATGAGCTGCCCCATTAGGATCACATCCGGGCTGAGCTCCATTGCCTGCTGGAGTCCCTGGGCGATAGCTTGCGCGTAGGTGATCTCGTGCATTGCGGGCGCCGGCCTGGCCGGACGCGCGCGTGATCGCCTCGCCTCACCGGGGTCCATCGCTTTCAGCGCGCCGGCCGGGGTCTCTGCTCGCCTGGCCGCCACCTCAGTATCCTTTCGCCTGGACCATGGCTTGGTCAGCGTCGAAGGCCTCTACCTCAACATCGGCAAGCAGCGCATCTGCAACGGGGCTCGAGCTCGCGTAGTTCATCGATGCCCACTCTCTAACCTTCGGAAACGGGCTGCTCTTGGCAAAGCGAAACGACTCCGCGATCTCAGCGTCGATCTCCTTCAGCAGCGCCTCCTTGCGCGAGTCCGGGAGAAGGTTCTTAGCGATCATAGCCTCCTCGAGTAGCGCGATCGGGCAATTGTCCTTCCACGCCTTGAGTTCTTCCTCACTCCGATAACCTACGAGGTCGTCGCTCGCGGGGCCGTAATGACCGCTCCAGCGGTACGTATAGGCCTCAATGAAGCAGGGGCCGTTGCCCGCACGCGCGTCGGCAATGGCCGACTTGAGAGTTCTGTAAACCAGCGTCACGTCGTTGCCAAAGAGCGAGACGCTCCGCAATCCGAATGTCGCGACGCGCTCGCTAATATTGTCCTTCGCCTGACGCTTAAGCTGGGGCGAGAACACCGAGTAGTTGTTGTTCTCGCACACGAACACGACCGGCAGCTTGCGCAACGCCGCATATCCGACCGTTTCCCAGAAGATGCCTTCGTCGGTCGCGGACTCGCCGAAGCCCGCTACGGCAGCACGCGGTTCCGCTCTGCGCTGGAAACCGAGCGCCGCCCCCATGGCAATCGCCGTAGCGCCAGCGAGAATCGCCCCGCTGTGGAAGTTGACCGCGGGATACGAAATATCCTGCGAGCCGGCCCTTCCCCCATTGGCGCCGGTTTCCTTGCCGTACAACTCGGCGAACATCGCCGGCATCGGCGCGCCCTTGGCCAGGTAATAGCCGTGCGACCGGTGGTGACTGAACAGGTAGTCTTCCCGGCTGAGCAGTACGCTCAATGCCGCCGGCACTGCTTCCTGCCCGATGCAGAAGTGGACCGGGCAGCGCATCTCGTCTGCGGGGTGATATTCACGCGCAAGTGCGTCTTCGCATCTTCGCAATCGCAGCATGAATCGGTACAGTGACTCTGCGATTTCTGCCTCGCTGTCCCCAATAGTCAGCTCGCGATAGCGACCACTGGCGAGAATTGATTCGTGTGTGATAGTCCTCATGTTCTCGTGCTAACGCCAATAGGGCGCGAAACATCGGTGGCAAAACATTGTATCCAGATTGGATTGCCTTAGCCGGACAAACTCGGACTGGTAAAAGCGCCGCGCGTCATCGGCTGTGGAATTCTATGGACTGGCGATCTATCGTTTGCACGATCGCCCCGGCCTGATCAGAATACACGACTAAGTGTGGCCGATCCCTTGCTCGACCAGCCCAAATTGTATCAGCTACAGCCGGCCCGGTTAGAACCACATCGGGAAAATCCGCGTGGCAGCCGGGGTTATCAGGTCATCACCGGTAGCTGCGCCAAAAAAAGTACAATCATGCCGTCTTTGTCGACAAGGAGACGGCATTCTTGACCTGGCCACGATTTGGTGAGGCGCGCCCAGCTGCCGTACGAAGCAAATCAAGAACCGTGACATTGGTGCGCCAGCCGCCAGCCCTTGCATGTCCTCTGCTGCCGTGCGCGTGCCTGCATCCACGAGATATATGCTGTTGTTGAGGAGCTAGATGACAGAAGCTATCAGTAGTTCCGTTCCATGGATAAGCTTAATCCTTGGGTATGGAATTTTGACCCATGGCATCATTGTTCTTAATGATGGGCTGTATTGGGACGGCTGGCTGGTGGATGCCTGGCAGCAGAACAACGATAAGAAGTCGATGCGCCGTTTCTATTCGGAAGTCGGCATGCCGAATCTCTACTACGAACACCTGATCCTGGGCCGACTTCCATGGCGGCAACTAGCCTATCGGGTAATCTCCCTTGTCTCGATTCTGTCGATTGCGGTCTTCGTTTTTCTGACCGCGGTGCACACGAATGTGTTCAACCCGCTGCAGGCGGCGGTGATTTCCCTGTTGCTTCTTTCGTATCCTGCCTATGCGGTGACATTCGATGGTGTCGCAAGCCTCCAATACACTTTCAAGATCGCCCTCTTTTACATCGGCTGTTTTATTGCAGTCACAACAATTGGTAATTTTGACGCGGCCAACATGGCTGTATTCACGATCTCACTGGTTCTTTTCTTCTTGGCATTCAACGCAAATTCGGTCCTGGTTTACTTTGCGGGATTCTTGCTGTTCTACGCATGGCTTGTCCATGCCAGGTCGCCCGACGGATATGTTGCTTACGAAGTCGCAAAAATAGCCGTGCTTGGCGTGTTGCCGTTCTCATACTGGCTGTTGAAGGAGCTGGTGGCTCCTCGCCATGGCTATTACAGGAACTACAACAAGTTTCGGATAACTCCGTTTTCCGTGCTGGGAAGGAGCTTACAGGCTTTCCGATACGGCATCGATGTTCCGATGATCAAGCCGGTCCTCGACTTGGTGCAATGGAAGAACGCTTTCCTAGTTCTTGCAAGCATTGCAATGGGATCGCTGCTGTTCGACTGCAGCAAGGATCTGTGGGCGGTCCCGAAGCTGAGCGCTCTGGAATCTCTCGCGGCAGGATACGGACTCGCGTTTCTGGGCGCCCTGCCTTTCATACTCGTGGGACAGGGTATTCACGAAGGCGGATGGGCCTCCAAGAACTGCATGCTTTTTCATCTGCCGTTCGCACTCGTTGTTCTCGGATGGTTGCAATTCGTGCCCGGCTCGTTCGGGATAGTTTTCGTCCCGATCATTTTGCTGGCGAATGCGGTTTACATCGTTAAAACCCACCTGCTTTACATCGCCATATCGGTCAAGGACAAAGCGCTGATCCGGTGGTTCGCCGCAAATCCCCAGTTAAGCTCGGCGTCGGTGATCAAGATTCGCGAATCTCATTGGATTGAGTATCCCTTCGAGCGCCAGATGGACATATACCGCCCGGCGTATCTTTCTTGCATGATCAAGCGCATTTGGCCAGATCGCTGCATCCTCGCGATACTGGACAGTTGGGGTTCTTCCAAGGGGCGGTCATTGACCACAGTCGAAACCGAGCAGGCCCTCGAGGAAACGACCATAAGGTACAGTTTCGCGCCACAAGTCCAATCCGGACCTCAGTACCTGGTGACTATTGCAGCCACAACTGAAAGGTGGCAAGCGGCCGATTCAAGCGAGTCTTTGTATGAGCAAAGGGAGGTAAGTCCGCTTAAGCAACCTGCCATGGTTGGAATGGCGTTTCAGTATTTGTTTCGAAAATGGATATCGCCACACCGGTTGGACGACCTGTTCGAGCAGCATTTTTTGATTAGCGCATCAGAACTCTGATTTAACTCTCCCCGTGTCTTTGGCAGGGCACGCATGGTCTTCTACCAATAATGAGCGCTCGGCCACTTCTTCCCCGTCTCGCTTCTAGCCTTGCTTCAAGTCCGGCGACGGCCCACTTAGTCGCCTATGTCCTCGTGCTGTTTAGCTGCGTGAGAATTTGGTTCGCCGATCCAACAATGCTGTATATCGGCCGCGATGCGGATTTCAGCATATGGCTTGCGCAGGCCTATATGATTTGGGCCACTCCTTTTGGAGTCACTGCATTGAATCCGTTTCAAGGCATGGGCAGCATGCTCATGCCGATGAATCCGTACTTTAATCCTGGCGCTTGGGTGTTTCAGACGGACCTGGGGTTGGCAACCAAGTTCGTTCTCTCCATGGTTGTGTATTTTCTCGAAGTGACGGTGTCCAGCTATCTGCTGGGCCGCGTGCTAGGGTTTTCACAATCATTCTCTTTCGCGGCTGCTCTCTGGTTGGTCATTCTGTTATTTCCACCGTTTAATTTTGTATTTGGCCTTCAGGGCTGGCTTGCAACGAGCCCCCAGTGGGGCAACACCCTGGCAATATCAAATCTTATCCTCACACTGTTCATTTTCATCGGCCAACGCGCCTGGTACGAACGGGGGATCGTCCGCGCCTGCGCGATCAATGGCGCACTTGCGACTGGTATATTGATTCTGTTGCTGACATGTTTGCTGGCCGCGCCATTTTATGGCGCCGGCACGATGGCCGGCACAATTCTGCTCGGCGCCGTAATCCTCTTGTCTTCATCAAGTCGTGGCCAAGCTTTCTGGCGCATCGGCGCCGGGCTCTATGTTTTTGCGATATTTCATGCGCTCGATATATTCGAGTTCTTCACGGCGGCAAAATCTGTTACGGCACGCTTCATGGGTGATGGAAATAGGGAGATTTCGTTTCCCCAGATTCATTGGCCGATTGAGTTGTCAAAAGCCACATTGACCTCGGCAACTGAATGGCTTTGCGCAGCCGGCGTCGCATGCGACCGTCTGCCATGGCGCGGTGCCTTGACCGGTTCTTATTGGCTGCATGTAGCCATCATTGTCGGTGGCATTGCCGTGTGGCGTCGCATGCCCCAGCCGCTGTCGCGGGTCGGTGGCTGGTTTGCGCTGCTCTGGGCGACCCTGCTCGTGTTCTGGATATTCTGTAGCCTTGGCATCGTCACGGACGTAGTCTTGAGCCCCGTATACGTCGTTGTGACGATGTATCCGTTCTGGGCGTTCTTCAGCCTCTTCTCGTTATGGCTCGTCGCCCGATTCCTCGCTTTGCGTGTCATCGCGTTTGTGCCTCGGGTGGTTGTGCCGCGCCGGGCATGGACGTTGCCATTCTTGCTGCCAATCGCAGTCATGGTTTGCGCCCCAGTGATGGCTTGGGGCTATGGTGCTCGTCTCGCGCGCAAGGGCCCGGCCGTCTCATACTTTCTTGAGCGCGGTACCTTTGACGTTCGGAAATCGGGTTCAATTGTCGATAAACTGCGTCAAGAAATAGCGCTGCACCCGGGTGAAACTTTCCGGGGCTCAGTCGCAACAATTTTGGGTGCCAAAGGGGGATCTCTCAGGAAAGCGCTCGGCATGCCAGACACTGCGCCGCTCGCGCAAGGTCAGTATGAGTTCTTTCTGGACAAAGTGCGGGCCGCCACAGGGAATGACCATGATCTGCTGGATCTGTGGTGGTTCAATGTCCCGACACTGTCGGAATACGCGCAAAGCATATCGCGCCAACTCATGTTCTACGTCGCGAACTTCCTGAGCGACCCCGGCGATCCTAGCGATGTGGGTTTTGCCTTTCCGCATGTCGCGAACATCGATGTCCTGCGTGCAATGGGCGTGCGCTTCGTCGTTATCGATCGCGCGCTGTCGGATGCGCGCGTGACCTTGCTGATCAAGGAATCCCTGGGCGGCGCCGAGCTGTATTTATACGAGATCACCCAGCCGAATCTCGGCACCTTTAGCCCTGTTGAGGTAGCGGTAGATTCGGGGTTTGATAAATTGCGCATGAGCGTCGATAGCAATCCTGCGATTCTGGCATCCCGCGCTTTTGTCCAGTCGCCGATCGAAGGCCCCTTCGTACCGGCGCGCAACGGCCGCATGATTTTCGAAAAGAACAGCGTGCGCGTCATGGCGTCGAGCGACGGCGCATCCATGCTTCTCCTGCCGCTGCAATTCTCGCATTGTCTGCGCGTCAGCGATCCCCGGGTTCGTGTGTCGCGCGCCGATTTGATCTTCACGCTGATTCAATTCGAGGGTCCGCTCGATGCGCGGCTAACTTGGGAATTCAATTTCTGGCGCCACAGCGGATGCAGGATGGAAGACAGGGCGGACCTGCGCACGCTGGGTCTCATACGTTGAAGCGGCTCTGGCCAAGGCCTACGATTTATGGGAACGATTGAATTCACGCTTGCTAACGTATGGTGGTGTCAACAGCGTGTACTGCAAGATTACTAAATGTCGCGTGTGCGGCAATACCGAGCTGATCGCGGTTGTTGATCTGGGCGAACAATATTTGACCGGAGTGTTTCCGAGACAAGATTCCGCGAATACTCTCACCAAAGGCCCATTGCGTCTGGTCAAGTGTAATGGCGGCGGCGAGGTCTGCGGCCTGCTCCAGCTCGAGCATAGCTACGATCTCGGTGAGATGTACGGAGAGAACTACGGTTACCGCTCGGGTCTCAACGCCAGCATGGTGCGCCACCTGCGTGAAAAAGTAGCTCGCATCTGTGGCACAACGGCCCTGCAATCCGGCGATCTCGTGGTCGATATCGGCAGCAATGACGGCACTACTCTTGGCGCCTATCCCAGTGATCTGCTGCTGGTCGGGATTGATCCTACAGGAGAGAAGTTCCGCCGCTATTATTCGAGTCATCTCAAGCTCATTCCCGAGTTCTTCTCGGCCGGTTTATTGACCAAGGCTTTCCCAGGACGCAAGGCCAAGGTGGTGACTTCCTTCTCCATGTTTTACGATCTGGAGAGTCCTACCGACTTCGCGCGAGATGTTGCAAGCATTCTCGACCCCAAAGATGGCATTTGGGTATTGGAGCAAAGCTACATGCCCCTGATGCTGGAACGGAACGCGTACGACACGATCTGCCACGAGCACCTTGAGTACTACGGCTTGAAACAGATCGCGTGGATTGCGGAAAGAGCGGGTCTCAAGATCGTTGACGTGGAACTCAATGACATCAATGGTGGCAGCCTCTCGGTGGTCGTCGCTCATCGCGCCTCCAGGCACGCGGATGGCCGCGGAAGCGTTGTCCGCATGCTAGCCGACGAGGAGACGGCTGGCCTTTCCGGTCTTGCTCCCTATCACGCGTTCTTCAATCGCGTAGAGCAGAATCGGCGCTTGCTGCGGGAGTTCGTGGCCAGGGTTCATGGTGAAGGCAAACGGCTATGTGGGCTTGGGGCCTCCACCAAGGGTAACGTCGTGCTGCAATATTGCGGCTTCAGTTCCCGCGATATCGATGTGATTGGCGACGTTAATCCCGATAAGTTCGGCGCACTCACTCCTGGAACATGGATTCCCATCGACGACGAAGCAAAGGTGCTGGCATTATCCCCGGACTATCTTCTGGTGTTGCCGTGGCACTTCCGTGACTTCTTTCTCCGCAATCCGGCATTCGCGGGCCGTCAGCTGGTGTTTCCGCTGCCGCAGCTCGAAGTCGTAAGAGCGGGGAGTCGTTGAGGTGCAGTTTCGAAGTGCCGTACTTGAGCCTATTTCAGACACCGACTGCAATCTCATCGGATGAAAATCAAACGCCTAGGTCCCGGAGACAACGAGCTTTGCCGTCAAGCTGCATACCTCCATGTTCGCAGTATCCATCACGGACTCTTGCCCCTGCTGGGAAATCAGTTTCTGACGAAGATGTATCTGTGTATTGCAGTGGCACCGGAAGCAGGTGTTTGGGCGATGGCTGATGGTGACAAGCTGGTCGGTTTCATTGCCGGATGCGCAAGCGTCCGGAGGACCTACCGTTGGCTCATGCTCAACCACGGCTTCCGGCTTGCGTTGGCGACCGGGCCAGCCCTATTTCGTTTTGGCGTGCTTGCAAAGCTGTGTTCAATTCTTTCCTATCCACTCCGGCGGCGCAAAGTACCGGCGAACGCCCCGGTACCAGAGGCCGAATTGCTGGCCATAGCTGTTGATGCAGACGAGTACGGGAAGGGCTATGGGAGGAACCTAATTCAGGCGTTTGAAGTATCACTGCACCAGTGGGGTGTCCATGAATATAGGGTGCTCACGAACATTGCCGAAACAGAATCAAATGCGTTTTACCGTGCGACCGGATTCATGCCTGCTGGAACGATCAGGCACCACGCACTGACGCTTCAGGTGTATGAAAAAAAGATCGTTCAGTAAAACCGATCTGTAAATCCAAATGGCCGATACTACGAACCGCTCGTCAACACGAATTCCCTGGGCACAACCAGACTTCTGGGGCCTGGAAGAAAAGTATCTTGTTGAGGCGCTTCATTCGACCTGGATATCCGGCGGCGCGTTCGTCGATCGTTTTGAGCGCGAGGTGGCGACTTTCTCCGGCTCGCCCTTTGCCATATCTGCTTCCAATGGCACGACAGCCATTCACCTTGCTTACCTTGGCATGGGCCTTCAGCCGGGGGACGAGGTAATCGTGCCGGGTTTCTGCTACCTTGCCGCGGCAAACATCGCCTTGCAAATGAGTGCAAAGCCTGTCTTTGCGGACGTGGATCCGGATACATACTGCGTCACAGCCGGGGCGATCGAGGCGGTCATGACGCCGCGCACCAGGCTCATTGTCGCCGTCCACACATATGGAAACGTCTGCGACATGGACGAAATCATGTCGCTGGCGCATAGCAAGAGAGTGCTGGTGTTGGAAGACGCTGCCGAGTCGTTCGCATCAAGATACAAGGGCCGGCAGTCGGGTGCGATCGCCCGGCTCGGCACCTATAGCTTTCAGGCAACGAAGACCATCACGACGGGCGAAGGCGGCATGGTCGTGACCCATGACGAAGCGTTGGCAAGAAGAATGGCGCTGTATCGCAGTCACGGCGTATCCAGTCGCCGTTATTGGCACGAACTGCCCGGCCACAACTTCCGGCTCACGAATCTGCAAGCGGCGCTCGGCTGCGCGCAGCTCGAGCGGCTCGACTCGATCGTCAGCGCGCGCAGGCGGGTGCATCGGACCTACGCAGCCTTCCTGAAAAGCATCGCCGGGCTGCGCCTCCAGACGTTCCGATCCGAAGTCGATCCGGTGCTGTGGGCGCTTGCCGTTGAGATCGATCCTGCCGCCTATCCCCAAGGACGCGACCGTGTGATCGAGCAGCTCGCGGCGGACGGAATTGAAACGCGAAACGGCTTTTTTGCGGCCAGTCAACTGGCCATTTATCCTGATTGCGCGCGGATGCCGATCTGCGAGCGTCTTGCGAACAACGTCATCAGCCTGCCGACCTTTCCGTCGCTCGCCGACGAGAAGATTTGCGAGATTGGCTCCAGGCTCGCCGCGTTGCGGAAATAGGATGAACTTCAACGGCAACATCCTCGAGCGCTACTTGAGCCTGGCGCCGATCCCGCTGGCATTTGAACGTTTTCTTGAAGCGCGCATCTATCAAAGGCACCGTTTTCAAAGGCCGATCCTCGACATCGGCTGCGGTGAAGGCCTTTTTGCAAACGTTGTATTCAGTGAAAGGATCGATACCGGCATCGATCCGAATCCGCGCGAGCTCAAGAGGGCGCGCTCGTTCGAGGCCTACCGAGAGCTTATCGAATGCAAGGGCGATGCCATCGATAAACCCGACGGATATTACAACACGGTTTTCTCGAACAGCGTCCTCGAGCATATTCCCGAAATCGAACCGGTCTTCCGCGAGGCGCACAGGCTGCTTGCGGCCGGCGGGAGGTTTTATGTCACCGTGCCGTCGCATCGCTTCGATGAATATAGCGTCGTGAATCAGGTGCTATGCGCGATCGGATTGCAGAGTCTCGCCGGCAAGTATCGGTCATTCTTCAACCGGTTTTGGCACCACTACCATTATTATTCCCCGGAAGGATGGAGTGCTCTCGCACAGCGAACCGGCTTTACCGTAACCGAAATCCACACTTACGGCACAAAGACTATTTGTTTACTCAATGATTTCCTCGCCCCCTTCAGCATTATCTCGTTCGTGATCAAGAAACTTTCCAATCGCTGGGTGCTCTTTCCCGGCCTGCGCCGCCTGCTGATGATGCCGGTGGCGATTGCGGGGCATCGATTGCTCGAAGGAGCCGACATAGCCCGGGACGGCGGCCTCGTTTTCATGGAGCTGATGAAAGCATGAAGGCCTCCGTGATACTGCCGACCTATAACGAGGCGGGCAATATCGTTGGTCTGGTCGAGGAGATTCTGACGAACCTCCCGACAGACGTGGAGCCGGAAATTCTGATCGTGGATGACGACAGTCCGGACAAGACCTACGAGGTTGCGAAGAATGCCTTTGCCACGAACCGAAAAGTGCGCGTCATTCTTCGGAAGGAAGATCGCGGATTTGCGAAATCGATCCGCGCAGGTATTGAACTGGCGACCGGCGAATTTGTCATCGTGATGGACACGGACTTTACCCACGACCCCGCCGAGATTCCCCGCATGCTGCACATTGCCCGCGCCTGCGATATCGTCAGCGGCTCAAGGTTTTGCGCGGGTGGCAACATGCAGGACAGAAAGCATTATTTGACCAGCCTCGCTTACAATTGGCTGCTCCGCCTATTGCTTCGCACCCAAGTACAGGACAATCTTGGCGGTTATTTCGTCATGAGGCGCGAGAAGATCTTATCACTCCCGCTGGACTATATTTTTCTTGGCTACGGCGAATACTTCTTTCGCCTTCTCTACTTCGCCCAACGATACGGACTCACGGTTATCGAGATCCCGGCCATTTACCGGCTTCGCGGCTACGGAACAAGCAAATCAAGTTTCATGAAGATGCTATCTTCCTACTCCCGGGCGGCGATACTGCTCAGGATAAGAGGCAGAGCTCTCATGAGGCGTCACGATCGGGCCGTATCGTAGGGCTGTATTCCTCACGGCGCGACTTTCGGTTGCACCCCCCTGCGAGAATGATGCACGATCAGTCCGCGGATCTGCGGCGTGGCGAATGCCGCCGCCAGCAGGCTGAGCAGGGAGACGCCCGCCAGATTGAGCAGCATCCGCGCGTGGTTATCCTGCTGTCCCGCCACCAGCGCCCACAGGCCCGCGACCAGCAGGGCCGCGGCAAGCGGCGCACCGACGTCCGTGACGAACCACCGGCGCAGATGGCCCGGAAGCAGCCGGCGGTGCATCAGCGGCAGCGCGAACGCCAGGTATCCGCAGTTGAGCACGAGCCATACCCATGCCGCGCCCAGGCCACCGTAATGCAGCGCCAAGACGAATATGAGGGGAGCCATCACGATCACGCTGGTGGTGTGGATGTAGAGCACCAGTCGCGTCCGCCCCGACGCCAGCTGCAGCGTGAACGGCAGGTACATCAGGCAGTTGATGGCCGTGCCCGCGGCGAGCAGAGCAAGCGTCGCGCCGGTGTTGCCCGCAATCGCCGCATCGCGGGTCCAGAGCAGCAGGAAGTCGGCTGCGAAAAGTACCAGCACGATGGCGACGGGCAGCACCGTGGCCGATGCCAGCTGGC
>Ga0208185_1000015_pt1 | contig 100782 bp, 100 predicted proteins | sample EasRivMeERMLT700_FD_187532 | JGI IMG/M metagenome (GOLD analysis project Ga0208185, IMG submission 187532) | Soil microbial communities from meander-bound floodplain in the East River, Colorado, USA - East River MetaG ERMLT700 (SPAdes) (version 2) | ecosystem: Environmental > Terrestrial >... | reverse complement strand
TGGTGATGAGTTCCTGACCCTTCAGCACGCCGCCCAGCAGCAACCCGATGATCACGAGCACGATCGCAATCTCGATCAGGGTGAATCCGGCTTGTCTACGCATGGCTCGACTCTCCAAGAAATCCGAGTGGGGGAAACACGCAATTCCCATGCCAATTCGTCCATGGATCAAGTGCATGCTCTCCCCCGTCCCGCTCCAATGCGGAATATATCACAATACCTTAGGTTTATCATTCAACTCCATGTAATAACTAAGTTTTTTTTCAAAAACGGGGCGGGACAGGTGAGGTTGGCAGCATTACCAATTGAAAATTAAGGGAAAACAGAAAGACCTAGGGTCGAGGGTGTCGGTTTTCCGGCGCCGGTGTCGCTTTTCCGGCAGCTTCGAGTGTCTTGAGCCGCTCCATCAGGAAGTGGATTTCCTTCGACTCCGTGACTTCGCCGCTCGCGAGCAGGCCTCCAAGCAGGACTTTCGCAGCCTCGAGCTCCCCCAGGTCCTCGAGTATGAAGATGCGCATCTGGCGCGCCCAGTTGGAGGCGTGGCGCGCGCTGCGCGCGATTGCATCGGCATAGGAAAGGGCGAGGCGCACGTCGCCCAGCCGGTGCTTGGCCATGATGGCGCAGTGGGCCAGCCAGCGCCAGCGCCGGTCGGGATCGCGGTCGAACTGGTTGCGCACGAACTCGCACATCCGGCGCTGCTTGGCCGTGTCTGGCACCTGGGAGTAGACCTGCGAGGCCATCAGCAGGGGGTACTGTCCCACCGGGTCGAGCTCGAGAATCGTGCCGAGCCACGCAACGACCCGCGCATAGTCGAGCTCGAGAAAAGGGATGCTCACGCCCGGCTGGTTGTCGAATGCCTGCAGGTGAAGCGTGAGCAGCTGGGCGAGCGCGATAGGCTCCCCCAGCGCGAGCGGTCGCAGCAGCGCGGGCGCCGGCGGCGCGCCGAGCGCCTCGGCGCGCGCATCGGGGCGCGGCTGCAGCGCCTGCCATGCCACTTGCATGCAGAAAGTGGCCGCCAGCAGCAGCAACACCCAGCGCGGCACTTCGCCAACGCCGCGTTCGGCTTCGCGTTTCACCGAATCCTGATCAGAAGTTCTTGCGGTAGAAATCGAACATCGTCGCCCCGGCGAGCAGTGCAACGTAGAGCGCGCTCAACCCCGCCAGCTCGAGAAGCGTCGTCCAGGATGCCGGCTGATTGACGAGCCAGGCGGTCTGGGTCCAGGCATCCAGCGCCGGCATGACCAGCGCCAGGGCTTCCACCGTGAACTGGATCGCTTGATGTGAGAGTGTGTCCCCGCCGCTCAGGGGATGCGCGCTCATGAGGCGTATCGCGGTGAGCGCGCGGCCGAGCGCGTAGAACGCCAGCACGAAGCTCGCAGCTGGCGTGAGCTGGTTGAAAGTAATGACGCAGAACAACGAGAACGCCACGATGATCGCAAGCTCAGCGGCGAACGAAAGCGCCCACTGCAGCGCTGCGGCCGGGGTCGCCAGCCACACGAGGGGGAGCGCCGCAGCGGCGGCGATCAGCACTGCGATGGCAAGGAATCCGGAGAGCTTGCCCAGGATGTAATGAGAACGCGGAAGATCGAGTGCGAGCAGGACGTCCAGCCCCTTGTCGTTGAACTCGCGGGTGATGCTGACGAGCACGTAGACCGTGGCAATGAAGACGGCGGCGAGCCGGACGCTGGCGGCGTAGAACCCGGCCTGGAAGCGCGTGCCCTCCGCGATTGAAATCGACTCGATGAAGAAGCTCGCGGCAAGGAGGCCGAGCACAGTGACGAGTACCAGCACGCCCAGCCGGGTGCGCAATGCCTCAAGCAGCGTGAAGCGCGCGATGGCTGCTATTCTGGAATCCATGCCACAATGTATGAAAAAGACCGGGAGACTGGATATTTCCTGCGGAAAGTATAGCGAAAGACCCGGCCCGCTGGACCCGTCGCGGAGCGCATGATGAGCACTGTCGCCGTCGCGCATAGCCCCGTTGCAGTCGCCCGCCCGCAGTGGGCGCTCGGCCTCATGCTGCTCGCGCTGCACGCATCGCTCGCCTGGGGAATTACGGACTGGTGGTCGCGCGCTCTCCTGCTGGCGCATTTCGGGTTGTTCCTGCTGTGGCAGCCGGTGTGGCGGGGCGAAGCCGACATCGAGTCGCGTTACGTGTTTCTCGTGGTCATCGTCGGCTTTCTGCTCGCGGTTTGGAGCAACTGGTGGCTCATGGCGGTGTGGTTGGCGGTGCTATTCGGCCTGATCGGCGGTTCCGTGCCCGGCATTGCCCAGCGCCGGCAGCGCCTTGTGTCGATGCTCGCCGCGCTCTATCTCCTTTCGATGCTGTTGATGTGGGTCGTCCCCCATCTCTTCGTTGACCAGACCTTCGAAGTCGCCGCTTCCCTGCTGGCGCAGCACGGGGTGACCGCGCTGCCGACGTTGCTGCAGTCCCACCCGTCGCTCCTCCCGGTGCTGCTGGTGCAGTACGGGCTGCCGATCCTGCCGCTCGCGATCCTGCTGACACAGGTCGAAGCGAGCCGCAGCGCGGGACCGCAGGCGGTTGATCTCTTCTACAGCGTGATCCTGTTCCTGCTGGTCGCCGCGCTGGTCCTGGGCAGCTTCGTCGTCAAGCAGGTGAGTCACGGCAACTACCCCCTTGCGCTGGCGCAGACATTGTTCGCCATCGCCGTGGTACTGATGGCGCTTTCGTGGCTGTGGAATCCCCGCGGCGGATTCGCCGGTCTCGGCCACATCCTGTCCCAGTACCTGCTCTCCCTGGGATTGCCGTTCGAGCGCTGGGTGCAGCGCCTCGCGGATTTCGCGGAACAGGAGGCCCAGCCGCAGCGCTTCCTGGCGCTTTCCCTTGAGCACATCCTGGATCTCCCCTGGGTGACGGGACTGCAATGGGAAACGCGCGTCGGCCAGGGCGAATACGGCGTGAAGTCGGGCTACTCGGCGGAATTCTCGTTCCAGGACCTGCGGTTGAGAATCTACACGCGCTGGTCGCTGTCGCCGGCGGTGCTGCTGCACCTGAAGCTCCTCACGCAAATGGTCGGCCACTTCTACGAGGCCAAGCGCCGCGAGCAGGTCCAGCGCCAGAGCGCCTATACGCAGGCGATCTACGAGACCGGCGCCCGCCTCACCCACGATGTCAAGAACCTGCTCCAGTCGCTGCGCTCGCTGTGCGCGGCGGTGGATACCAGCAGCCCCCAGCAGGCGCAGGGACTGCAGGCGCTGATGCAGCGGCAGCTGCCGCAGATCACCCAGCGCCTGAACGCGACGCTCGACAAGCTGCGCACGCCGCAACCGGCGGATGTCGCGCGGGTCGACGCCGCCGTGTGGTGGCAGGGACTGATCCAGCGCTACGCCGGGCGGAGCATTCACTTTCACCTCGACGGCCCGCCCCGCGACGTGACGCTGCCGGCTGAGCTCTTCGACAGCGTGGCCGACAACCTGATCGAGAACGCCGTCAACAAGTCCGCCGACGGGACCGGACTGCAGGTGCGGGTGACGCTGTCGGCGGCGCACGGCGGGACGCTCACGGTCTGCGACAGCGGCGCTGCGATCGCGCAGAGTACTGCGAGCCAGCTGTTCGAAGCGCCGGTGCCCTCGCACAGCGGGCTCGGCGTCGGGCTCTATCATTCCGCACGCCAGGCGGCCCAGCTGGGTTACCGTCTCAAGCTTGCCGCCAACGAGTCCGGCACGGTGTGCTTCGTGCTGACGCGGGAAGAACGGGAGCAGCCCTAGGGCAGCTTGCCGGCCGAGACCATGCGATTAAAAAGTGTGGGTTTGGAGAGCCAGGTGACAATATCATCGAACTCTCCAGCGGGCGAGCCTACGGGAGTCATCGTACGGCTCACAAAGGTGGTCGGGCCGGCCACATTCTCGTTCTCATCTAAGCTGGTCGGTGCCGGATTGGCGGTTCCAGTGTTGGCGTTCATCGCGCCGAAACCGTTCTTGCCCAGGGAAATGATCACCGCCACCGCACCATCCGGACTCGTGTCCGTGAGCCGAGTATTGGCGGGGCACCCGTTAGCTGTGCACACATTTATGTCCGCGGCGGTTGACAGGTTAAGGACCACTGGCGAGCGCTGTGCGTAAGCAGCCGTCACGTGATACCGAAAGCGGTTTCCCCACACGTCTGAAGCGCCGACCCCGAGAGTGGCCCACGGGACGTTTCCCTGCGACGTGGCAACGCACACACCGGCATTTACGTCCTCGACGCCGTCGTTGGGTGTGTCATTTGGGCCCGTGGTGGCCCCGGTAGTCTTGTCGGGGCACGGCAGGTAGCCCTTGACGACGGCGTGGCCGAGTAGCGCTTCCTTGATCGCCTCGAGCGCCTTCTGCGTTTCGCTGATCTGACGCTGCTCGACCCGGGTGGTGAGCGGTACCAGGATGCTGCCGAGCAGAAGGGCGGTGATGAAGATGGCGATCGCGATCTCGACCAGGGTGAAGCCGCGAGAAATTTGCCGCACTCTGGTGCGGCAAATGCCTGACTTGAGACTTTTCGACGAACCGGGGGAAATCCCGGCCAAATAGCTCCTAGTGGACCTGTGCGAGAGATGGGACAGGGTCGAATTCATGTCCCGGGGGCCCTTAATTCGTTGGTTCGAGGTGAGTTGAGGATTTTGTCGGACCAGGGTCCGGCAAAATCCTAGGGCAGCTTGTCGGCGGCGACCATGCGGTTGTAGAGCGTGTACTTGCCGAGCCAGATCACGATGTCGTCGAACTCGCCCGCCGTCGAACCCGGCAGAGAGGGGACGCGGCTCACGAGGGGGCCACCGGAGTAGTTCCCCGTTTCATCAAAGCTGGTCGGCGTGGGGTTCAGGGCACTGGTTTGGGCGCTGATCGCGCCGAAACCGTTCCGGCCGAACGAGAGGATCACCGCCACCGCGCCATCCGGACTGATAGGCGTGAGCCGCACCGAACCGGTTCCCGGGCACCCCGACCAGGTCGAGCAGACGACAATTGCGGAGGTGGACGTGAGATTGAACGGAGACGGAACAAAAGGCGAGCGCTGCGCGTAGTCTCGACTGACCATGTAGCGAAATCGATTGCCCCAAGGGTCTGAAGCGCCGAGGCCAAGCGTCTGCCAGGGCACGTTGCCCATGCGAATGGCTCCCGCGCTGATCGATGGGCCGAGACAGCTGCCCGCAGAATGGTCCTCGACGCCGTCATGGGCGGTGTCGTTGGCACCGCCGCCGCCGGTAGTAGTCCGGTCGGGGCACGGCAGGTAGCCCTTGGCGACGGCGTGGCCGATCAGCGCCTCCCTGATGTCCTCCAGCATTTTCTGAGTCTCGCTCACCTGGCGCTGCTCGATCTGCGTGGTGAGCGGAACCAGAATGCTGCCAAGGAGGATCGTGATAATGAAGATCGCGATCGCGATCTCCACCAGCGTGAAGCCGCAATGGTTCTTGCGGAGGTCAGGGGATACTGACATACATTCGATCGCGGTCATGGCTGGTCGAGGTCGGGACGACGTAGCAATTGCCATCATCGTTGTCGGAGTTCAGCGCGTCCTCGAAATAACCCGTTATCGTGCTGAGCGAAGAGGTCCAGCCGCCGGCGCGATTCGTGGTGGCTGCGCCCGGCGTGATCAGGAGCAGATTCGCTATCCCTGTGCCAAGGACGGTTGGGGTGCAGGTATAGGGACTTGCGCCGGCCGGACACGAGTCCGCGACTTTGTTACTCGCGTTCGTTATGGTGAGTCTTGTATCAATGGTAGTCGTAGACCCGCACGATGTTCCCCCGGAGCAGGTTGCGCAGATATTGCCGTCGAGGCGGTTCTTGGATACCGCGTAGAAGATCACACTGGCCCAGCCGTTGCTCCCGCAACCGTTGGTGAGCCAGTTCGGTAGAGAGGGCGCTGGGGGGCCCCAGCTGATCGGGATAGCGCTTGCGCACGGGAACCGATGACGGTTATGTTCCGAGTTGCTGTTGCCATTCAGTATGTCGGCAGTTGGGTAACTGCCACCGGTTGCAATCCGGTAGCTTTCCAGGAGCGACATCATCTCGCGCGCGACACGCCGCTCGACCGGCGGAATCAGGTCGAAAGTTGTGATGGCCATCACCTTGTCGTTGAACGTGCCAGAGCTGGGTGCCGAAATGAAGGGCCCGTTGGTAACGGCATTGTTCGTGCCCCCAGCCGTTTCCAGGTAGTTTGCGGCGCACAGGTTGCGTGCGATGGTCGTCCCCGTGGTGGAACACAGCGCTGAAGCGGTCGAGTCGCGGTTCTGTGTCCCCTGCGCCGCGCCGGGCGAGAAAATGACAGCCACCGCCTGAGCGGTCACCAGCGTCGCAGTGGTGTCCTGATAGACCGTGATGTTCCCCATGGTGTCGCTGGTGATCGGGGCGCTGCTCATGTTCCAGATTCGAAAGGGACCGGCAACGGCGTACCAGAGCGTTTCGCCCGCATCATCCTTAGGCTCGGGAATACCAAGCGTCTTCCACGGCACCCTGCCGAGCGCGCCCGCTACGCAACTTCCGTCACTGAACCCGTCGAGGGGGTTGATGTCGGGGCAGGGCAGTTCACCGGGACGGGCATTGGCGCCACCGGTGGCCGGATCGCGCGCCACGGACCAGCCGATCAACGCGCGCTTCACCTCAGCGAACGTCGCCGTCGTGTTCCGGTCTCGCTGGAGCTGGATCGTGGTCGTATCGACCATGCCATAGACCAGCAGCGCTGTCGCCAATCCGACCAGCGCCACCACCAGGAGCATCGCCTGGCCGTGCTGGGAACGGGGGCGCAGGGGCGGTGCGCGACGTGGACCGATCAACATCAACGTCACGGTCGCGCCGGAAATTCGGGGCTCGGCGGGGCGAGAGGGCGGGCACTGGCCGTTTCCGTGAGGGCCCGCGAGATGGCGTCTTCCAAGCGCTGCGTCTCGCGCTCTTCGCGGTCCCGTTGCGCAGCGCGATCGGGCGCGGACTTGCCAGTTCCCGCAGCCGCCGCGGGCTTGGCCTCCGGCTTGGCGGTCTCGATCCCACGCGGATATCCTTCCTCGACTGCGCCCGTCAGCAGCTCCACGCTCTGTCCCGGCTTGAGGCTGACGCTGCGGCCGGATTGAGGCACCTGGAGCGTGACGCTGCCGTCGGGCCGCACCCGCCCGACGATGGCTGCGGCGCCCGCCGACTCCCGGTCGTGCACGGCCTGGTTGTTGATCCAGACCGTGGTCTTGCCGTCGCTGCGCCGTATGTGGCCGCTGTAGGTGATGATTTGCGGAACCGGCGTGGCTTCCTGCTCGGGCTTCTCCGTGGAGAGCGCGGCGCGTGCCCGCTGGCTGCGCGCGACATCAAGCGACGCGCGTTGGGCAGGAGTGAAGAACAACCGTCCAAGCCGCTCCTGGGCTTGCGCCGCCACCGGCGTCGACGCAGTGAGCGTGAGGTACACGACCATGCCGATTCTCCAGGCGCGCGTCATGAGTCTGTCCTGAGCATTGTCGAAGGGTCACCCATTATGGTTTTCGCTGGTCCTTGGCCGCGCCCACACGGACCGTGATCCACGACAGTTCGCATTCCGCATTGACGTTCGGCTGGTAGCGGATCACGCCACGGGTGTCGATGCGCCGCAGCGTGCACTGGTCAACGGTGAAGATTCCGGAGCCCTGGCGCGCGAGTGAATCGAGGAATCGATCGAGATCGCCTTCGTGCAGCAGGCGGAACCGCACCCGCATCACCGACTGGTTGAGCGCGAGCGGTCCCGGATTGAATTCGGAGGCGAAGGCATAGGGCCGCTGCACGCCGATCTGATAGTCAACCCCGAACAGGTCGGCCTGCTGGTTGGCGACCCGCAGTCCGTCCAGCCAGTTGATGCGCTGCTCCTCGCCGACGAACCCGCTGCGCTCGAGCTGGCGGAAGCCGTCGAGGTAGCGCACGATGATGTCCTTCTCTTCGCCCGACCTTTGCAGGCGCGTCCGCGCTTCCTTGAACTGGACCTGCTGCTGCGTGAGTTGCTGGCGCGCCGCGATCATCAGGCGGCCGGAGTAATAGACCGCCAGCGCGCACAGCAGCGCCACGCCGGCGAGCACGAACAGCGGGTTTCTCAACGCCTGGAGATCGGCCTGGTTCATTTCGGCAGCGCCTTGAGGACCAGCAGCAACTTGAAATCCGCGATGCCGCCCTGCTCGGGATTGTCGAGCGTGTTACCCGAAAGCGACAGAGCCGGATTTACGTTGAGCGGCAGTTTCACCACCCTCACCTCGGAAACCTCGGGCTCTTCGGCAATCCGGCTGGCGAAACTGTTGATGGTGATGATGGCGCTGCGATAATCGCCGCGGAACGGCCGCACCTCGCCGTCGATGAGCGCGCTTTCCTTACGTTGTCCGGCCGGCCCGGCTGGCGTTGCGCCTGGTGGCGCCGCCTCGCGGGAGCCTGCGCTATCGACCTCGATTTCCGAAACGCCGTATTTCCAGCCGAAATCCCGGATGACGATGGCGGGACTCGTTCCCAGCGCCCGGCCGAGGAGGGCCATCACTTTCTGGGGCGAGTGGGCGGTGGCGCGCAGTCGCTGCGCGATCTCGACCGTTTTCTTGAGGTTTTCGGCCGTGGTTGGAGCCTGCGGGAACTGGCGCGTGATCTCGAGGTACTGGCTGGACAGCATCGCCGTCTGGCGTGCCGTGTCCTCGGTTTCTCCGCGGAGCATCACGGTCTGGTAGAGATTGGTTCCGGTCCACACGCCCGCCGCGACGGTCAGCGCGGCGCAGCCTGCATAGATGGCGCGGCGTGCCTGGAACCGCTTGTAGTCCACCAGCGCACTCGCCGGCGCGAGATTGCTGTGCGGCGCCTTCAGGCCGAGGAGGTGGAGGTAGATCGAATAGGGCGAGGCGTCGAGCAGGGCATTGTCGATTCCGAGACGGCTGGTGAGCTCGCCGCGGCCGACGCGCACGCATTCGAGGCTCGGATTGTCGCGCGCGACGCCCGCGGCCTCCTCCTGCAGCTCATCGCTGCGATCGATCAGCAGCACCGTGAGATGCTCGTCGAGCGTCATGGTGCGCAGCGCGTGCAGGTAGAGCCGGGTGTTTGAAATTTCCTCGGTGAAGTAGCGGGCCCGGTTTTCCGGCCGGCCGCTGTCTCCGCGCGTCAGCCGGCTGAGGCGAAACTGGCGGTCGCGGAAGAAGGTGAGGCGCAGGCCGGTGGCATGCTGCGCCACCAGCAGCAGGTTGGTCGCCTTCACGTCGAGCTTTTCGACCAGGCCGGTGGAGACCATGGGGAGCAGGTAAATCCCCGCGATCGGCATCCCGCGCGCGGCCACGGCCTGTTGCCACTCCGCAATCAGGTCGGCATTGGTGAGCGCGGAGAAGAGATAGCGGTCATCACGCCGCTTGCCGGTGTCGCGGCCGAGCAGCGCCGCAGCCATGTAGGGCGTATTGCGGTAATGCTGCTTGAGTTTGCGGGCGACCATGTCGGCGCGGTCGCCGCCGAATGCGTGCGGCAGGGTTTCGAAGCGGTAGTCCTCCTCGACGGCGTCCACCATGATATGGGCCGGCATGTCGGTCAACCGCGCCAGATATTCCTTGAAGTCCGCCTGGCCGCCTTCGTCGTTGGCGAAGGTCAGGCACTCGGCGATCTTGCCGCCATGCCAGCGCGCGGCGGTGACGACCGGCGCCGAGATGCCGATGAGGAGTTTGTCAGTCATTCAGGATCCGCAATTCGTGTGCCATGAATGGTAAATGGTACTGCGCAGCAGGCAGTGGAAACTCGTCACGGATCGCAAAATAAAGCTCGTAATTCAACGCCCTAGAACTTGATCTTGCCCAAAATATCATACACCGGACCAAGCACGGCCCACACCACGAAACCGAGCAATCCGCCGAGCACCAGGGTCAACGCCGGCCCCAGCGCCTTCTGGGCCTTGTCCACCGACTCCTTGACGTCGCGGTTGTAGAAATAGGTGATGTTCATGAGCGCGGTATCCAGCGCGCCGGTGCTCTCGCCTACACGCAGCATGCGGATGACGAGCGGTGGAAAAACGCCGAGGTTCTGAAACGTCTCGCTGAGGGTCTCGCCCGCGGTAATCTGCTGTCCGGCCCGCACGAGCCCGTCCGAGATGACGCGGTTGTTCACCACGTCCTCGCTCGCCTTGATGGCATCGAGCACGGTGATCCCCGATCGGTACAGCAGCGCGAAGACGTTGGCAAAGCGCGACAGGATGATCTTGAGCAGGGTCGGACCGACCAGCGGCAGCCGCAGCTTCGCGTAGTCCCACATGTAGGCGGCCCGCGGGCTGCGCTGGACCGCGGTGGCGAGAACCACAAACACCACGATCGGAAGCCCGAACACGACGTACCAGTACTGCGTCATGAACTCCGAGACCGCGATGAGCATGCGGGTTTGGGTGGGAAGCGCAAGTCCCATGGTCTTGAATACCTGCGCGATCTGCGGCACGAGGAAGATCAGGAGCGTCGTCAGCACGGCCAGAACAACGACCAGGGTGATGAGCGGCAGAATCAGCAGCCGGCGGGTCTGTGAAATGAGCTCATCCAGCCACTTGAGGTTGTCCGCCAGATTCTTGAATACCTCTGGCAGCTGGCCGGATTGCTCGCCCGCCCGGATCAGGCTGACGAAAACATTGTCGAAAACGGCCGGATGGCTGCTCATGCACTGCGATAACACCTTCCCGCCTTCCATATCCTCGGTCATCACAGTCAGCACGTCGCGCAGCCGCGGGTTCTCGATCGAATCGCGCATGTCGCGCAGGCCGTCGATGATCGGGATGCCGGAGCGCGCCATCTGCTCCATGTCGAAGCAGAGATTGATGAGGTCCTGGCGCGTGATCTTGCCGCCGCCGGCGAAGGTGCGGGTCTGGCGCTCGATCTGGCGGAAGGTGATGAGATCGAGTCCCATGCGCCGCAGGCGCAATTCGAGGTCGACCTCGTTAACGGCGTCGACCGCACCCCGCGCCGGCCGGCCGGTCTTGTCGATCGCCTTGTATTCGTAGGAAGGCACGCTAGCGGTAGCGCCCGGTCAGGTCGATCTCGCGCGCCACTTCGGAGAGGCTCGTCGCGCCCTCCACCGCCCGCTGCAGGCCCTCGTCCGAGAGCGAGCGGAACCCCTTGGCCATGGCTGCCGCGCGCATCTCCTTCGCCGTCGCGCGGCGCGCCACCAGTTCGTCGAGATCGGCGTCCATCACGAGGAGCTCCATGATGGCGCCGCGACCCTTGAAGCCCTTGTTTTCGCACTGCTTGCAGCCGACCGGGCGGTGCAGAAAGGAGACTTTCTCGGCCGCCGGGCCGAGCAGCTGGCGCTCTTCGCGGGACGGCGCGTAGGCCTCCTTGCAGTGGCTGCACAGCATGCGCACTAACCGCTGCGCGATCACGCCGATGATGTTTCCGGCCATGATGTCGGGCTGGATGCCGATGTCGAGCAGCCGCGGGAAGGCGCCGAGCGCCGAGTTGGTGTGCAGCGTGGTGAACACCTGGTGACCGGTCATCGCGGCGCGGAACGCCATCTCGGCGGTCTCCTTGTCGCGCACTTCCCCCACCAGGATGATGTCCGGGTCTTGGCGCATGATCGAGCGGATACCGTCCGCGAAGTCCATCCGCGCGACTTCGCCCACGGAAGTCTGTCGCATGAGCGTCAGGGGATACTCGACCGGGTCCTCCAGCGTCATGATGTTGACCGTTTCGTCGTTCACCTGCGCGAGCAGGGAGTAGAGCGTCGTGGTCTTGCCGCTGCCGGTGGGGCCGGTGACGATCAGTATGCCTTCGGGACGCGCAAGCATGAGATTGATCTTGTCCGTCACCGGCTTGGAGAGGCGCATGCGGTCGAGGCTGATGATCGACTTCTCACGATCGAGCACGCGCAGCACGATGTTCTCGCCGTAGATGGTGGGCTGGGTGGACACGCGGAAGTCTATCGGCCGGCCGTTCAACGTGAGCGAAAGCCGCCCGTCCTGCGGCGCGCGTGTCTCGGCGATGTTCATCGCGCTCACCACCTTGACGCGCACCGTGATCCCCGGGAGATAGGTCTTGTGCAGGCTGCGGACGGTCTCCAGCACGCCGTCGATGCGGTAGCGGATGCGCAGGAACGCATACTCGGGCTCGAAATGGATATCCGATGCGCCGCGCTTGACCGCATCCACCAGCAGCGCGTTTACGAGCCGCACCATCGGCTGCGTGTATTCGTCGCCGCCGCCCGCCGCCTGCAGGCTCTCGTAGTCGATTTCCCCGGTCTCGATTTCCTTCAGGATGCCGTCGACCGAGAGCTCGTAGCCGTAGAAGTGGTCGGTGTAGTCCTCGAGCTGCGCCTCGCTCGCGAGCTGGGTCTTGATCTCGATCTGCGGGCCCAGCATCGCGCGCAGCTGGTCCATCGCCACCACGTTGAAGATCTCGGTGGTGGCGACGGTGAGCACCTGATCCGCGGGATCGTAGGCGATCGGCAGCACGCGGTTGCGGCGCGCAAAATCCTGGGATACCAGCTTCAACGCCTCGGGATCGGCGACCACCTGCGCCAGGTCGATCGCCTCCTGGCCGATGGTGCGCGCCATGATGTCGCGGATGGCGCTTTCCGTGACGAAGCCGAGCCGCACCAGCAGGCGGCCGATGGGAATGTTGTTGTGGCGCTGCTCGGCAAGAACGATCGAGAGCTGATCGGTGGTGATCAGCCCCTGCTGCACGAGCAATTCGCCGAGGCGGAGTTTTTTACGCTGTTCGGCCATGAGAAGAACGCGTTCGGCTTCTTCGGGAAGCCGGCTATTCTACCTGCGCGACGAGCTTGCCGATGCGCTCCTGGGCCTGTGCGAGGTTGAAGTTGGCGCGCCCCTTGACGGCCGCAAGCTGCATCGCGCGCTGGTAGAAGCCCAGCGCGAGCTTGGGCTGGCTCACATGCTCAAGGCCGACCGCGAGGTTGTAGGCGTAATCTGGGTTGGACGGCTCGAGGTGGTGTGCCTGGAAATAGGCATGCTGCGCCGCCGCCCACTGCGACTGGTCGGCATACAGGTTGCCCAGCGTGAAGTAGAGGTGCGCGGAGGGCTCGCGCGCAATGAGCTGTTTCAGCCTCGATTCAGCGGCGACCGGATCGGCGCGGCCGAGGAGCGCGATGAGCCCACTTTGCGCGAGCGCGTTCCGCGGCTCCAGCTCCAGTAGCTGCAAGTAACGCCGGGTGGCCTCGTCGCTGTTGCCTTCGCGCACCGAGATCGCGGCTAGCCCGAGCAATGCGTCAGCGTTTTTGGGCTCGGTGCCGAGGACATCGCCGTAGAGGCGCTTTGCCTGGTCAAGCTGTCCCGCTTGCAGCGCGGCGTAGGCTTGGGGAAGCATCGGATGGAGCACGGTTTCGGCACTGCCCGGGCTCACCACGACCGTGTTGCGCGGCCCCGCTTCTTCCGGTGCGGCGGCAGCGACTGTCGGTCGCTGCTTTTCGCGCGGGGCTGCGGCTGCCGCTGCGGCGGATTCCGCGGCCGCCTCCTTGAGCAAAGGCGCTGCGGGGAGCGGGCCAGCGGGGGCAACGGGTGCCTGCACGAGCGGGGCCACCGGTCCCTTGGCGGGAGCAAGCGGTGGCCGCTCGATGAACATGCCGGGATGTGCGATCTGCAGGTAGACGTAGACTCCGAAGCCCACTGCGAACAGGCCGGCGATCGTTCCCAGCACCGGCAGCGGATGCGCGCGCACATAGGCACCCACTCCGCCACGGCGGGGGCGGCTGGCGGCGCTCGCCTGCAGAACGGCGCTCGCCTGCGCCTGGGCTTGCTCACGGGGGGCTGCGGTCGGGGCAAGGGGCCGCGGCGCGGTCTCCGCCCTCGGCGCAACAGGCGGCGCTTCCGCCGCGATCGGTTCGAGCGTCAGCTCCTTTGCCGCCGGGGCCGGAGCCGTCGCCTCGACGGTGACTGGCTCGGCCCGCGCGTCCATCCGGTCCTTGGCGGCCTTTTCCAAGGCCTTCATCAGGAGGCTCATTGCGCGGCGCTGGTCTTCGCGGGAGGAGATTCCGGTTGGGGCAGGAAGCGCTGGAAGAACCTGAGCTCGTCGCTCTCGAGCGAGGGGTTGGCGACGACGATCGGGCGCAGGAAGATCATCAGTTCCGACTTGATGACGCTCTCGGCGCGAAAGCGCAACAGCTCCCCCGCCGCCGAAACCTCGTCGGCTCCCGGAATTTGCTTGCGGGCCCGCTGCGCGGTGTCCTGCATCAGTCCGCCCAGGACCACTGTCTGGCCGCTGCCAACCTGCAACACGGACTCCATTTCCCGCACTTGCACTTGCGGCACATTGTTGGTGATCGGCTGGATGGCACAGGTGCCGGCCGGCACGGGACCGCACGGATTGGCCAGCGCTGGATTGGGGTCAGGCACGAATGGCGTTTCCGGATTCAGACGCGTCACCGTCGGCCGCACGGTCAACGAGACCCGTCCGTCCTCATTGATCTGCGGTGTCACGCTCATCACGACGCCGACCGCCACCGTCTTCGCCGTGGTCGAGAAGCTCTGCAACGCAGTCGTTTGAGATTGGGTGGTTGACGAACTGACCTCGAAATAAACGATGTTGTCCACCACCTTGAGCAGCGCCGTCTGATTGTTGAGCGCCATCATCTTGGGGCTCGACAGCACTCGCGTGTTGCCGAACTCTTGCAGCAACGTCACCATTGCGCTGATATTGCCGATGGTGGTGGTCGTGTTGACATAACCAACCTGGAAGAAGTTAGCGGCGCCCGCGCTGAGCCCGGTGCCAAAACCAGGGTTGGTCAGATTCTGTCGCAGCGTCGGCCCACCGGTGATCGGCAAGCGGCTCCAGTCGACGCCCCCCTGGTATTTCTCGGAAAGCAGCACCTCGACGATGGTGGCTTCGATCAGCACCTGGCGCTGCATGGCGTTGATGATGCCGTCGATGTGCCGCAGCACCAGCTGGTGCTGCTTATCGGTCGCGTTGACCGTCACCGTGCCGGAACCCGCGTTCACGACGACGTCGTCGGGGAGGAGGGACGCCTGCTGCTGGGCGCCGCCGCTGGTAGAGACCACCGAGGACGCGAGAGACGAAGCGCCCTGCCCGGCACGGCTCGCCGCCTCCATCTGCTTCACGCGCAGCTCCTGCTCCTGCTTGATCAGCGCCAGGCGCTCATTCTTGGCATCGGCAGTCAGGCTCTGCAGCCGGGTCGAATTCAGGATGGAGCGGATGTTGTCCCGCAATTGCTCCCAGAAATCGTTTCTGGATACCGTGCGCACCACTGTACTGGATCCGCTGCTGCCACCCACGCCGGCACCGCTCGTGGCGCCTCCCGCTCCCCCGGCGCCACCGACGACAGACAACTCGCCCGAGACACCGATCGTCGAGCTGGTTTCTCGCAACATGTTCACGTAATTGACACGGTAGGTCTTGACGTAGGGTGTATCGGGTGAAACCACGATCGTGTTGCCTTCGAGCCGGTAGCGCATGTTGACCTGTTTGCTGACGCGCTCGAGGATCGCGGGCAGCGTCTCGTTGACGGCGTTGAGGCTGACCAGCCCGTTGATGCCGGGGTGCACGTCGATGTTCTGCCTGGTGTCCCGCGCGAGCGCGACCAGGAGGTCCTTCACCGGGACCTCGCTGACCACGACGCTGTAGGTCTGTGGTTTGGCCGCGGGCTTGGGCGGAGGCACCAGATCGCTCACGCGCGCAGGCGGCGGTATCGCTCTGTCCGGTGCCGCCTGCGGCGCGGGCTTTTGGATGTGCCCCTCCGAGGGAGGCAAGTACGGTTTGATGTTGTAGCAGCCGGAAACGGCCAGGGCAGCCGTCAGCGCCAGTGCGGGAACAACGCGCGCGGGAAGCGGATACGCCCCGAGACGGGCATGTGGCGGAGCGGTTGTCGAATCCATTGCGTCTCCCTGGTCGTAGCCCACTTAACCCCTCCACAATCCGAGGACGCAGTTCTCAAGAGGTCTGGTTCCTCCTGAGTTCGTCCCGGATGCCGCCCACCGTGCGCAAGATCGGCCGGTTGGCTTTGAGGGCCTCCGGCAACTTATCAAGCACATCCTGTGCCGAGCGACGGTCGCTGAAAGTGCCATACAGTACCGTCAGCAACGGGCGCCCATTCGCCAAGGTACGATACACAAAAATCTTATTCATTTCAATGAATTTGGATAGGTCATTGAGGTGGAGCTTTAGCTGTGTTGCGTCCACCGTCCCCAGCAATTGGATGCAGTACAAGTCGTTAGCCTCGGTTGCCAGCCACTTTTCAGTCACCGCCAGTCTGTTTTCCAGCATGTCCGGCCCCGCCGCAACCGTGATTTCGGTCACGCTGGCCCGCTGGACCGAGGTCCGAGGCGCGGGAGAAGAGGCGTGCGTGGCTGCCGGCGGCTCCTTGGACGGAACAGCCGGCGGCAATTTCCGAGAAGACTCAGCATCTTGATTGCCGGGAGTCGAGGTCGGCGGCGCCTGTGATTCGGTATTCGCGGCAGGGTCGGGTGCCGGCAGCGCAGCACCGGAGGTCATGGGCGCTTGCGGCGGATGCTTCGGTCCAGGCGCAAGAAACATGTAGGCGCCGATACCCAGCACTGCGCCGGCGGCAAATACCGCCGCACCCCAAAGGTATCGGACACCGGGCTCCGGGGGCGCTTCCTGACCGAACTCACTGTCCCGCACCGCCGCCTCCACGTGCTTGGGACGAACCGTATGCGTGTTTTCGGAAAAGGCGGCAAGCAGCGCCTTGTCGGCGATCAGGTTGACGCGCCGGGTCAGGCCGAGCGAGGCACGGGCGACTTGCTTCACCACGATGTCGGAAAAGAGATCGGGCCCGCGGTAGCCCGCAGTGCGCATGCGGAACATCAGGTATTCGCGAATTTCGCCCGGCGCCAGCGGCTCGAGGCGGAAGCTGTGGGCGATGCGCTCCCGCAGCGGCCGCAGCTGCGGCTGCCGCAGCGTGTCGTCGAGCTCGGGCTGGCCGAAGAGCACGATCTGGAGCAGCTTGCCACTGCGCGTCTCGAGGTTGGAGAGGAGGCGAATCTCCTCCAGCGTCGCGAGCGGCATGCTCTGCGATTCCTCGACGAACGCGACGACGCGCCGGCCCTCGGCGTGGCGCTTGAGCAGGAAATCGTGAAGCGCCTGCATCACTTCGAGTCGCGGCGCGCCCCGGTCCACGGCGATCTGCAGCTCGATCGCGATGGTGTGCAGGATCTCTCCCGGCGAAACGCTCGGATTGGCGATGTAGACCGTGTCGACGTGGGGCGGCAGCCGGGTCGGCAGCATATGGCACAGCATGGTCTTGCCGCTGCCGACCTCGCCGGTGACCTTGATGATCCCCTCGCCATGCGTGATGGCGTAGATCAGCGCCTCGAGGATCGGTCCGCGGTTGCCGCCGGTGAAGAAGAACTCGGTATTCGGGGTGATCTTGAACGGTGCCTGGCTCAGTCCGAAATGGCTGTAGTACATCGTTGCTTCCCCCGGGCGCGCGTTGGAGCGCGCGCCGCCGTGCCTGCTATGGAGTCTTGGCGGCCGGCCGCGGCGCCTTCGCCGCCTCTTCCGATTCGCCGTAGCTCTGCATCCTGCTGTAGAGCGTGGTGCGATGGATGCCGAGCATCTTCGCGGCCTGCGTCAGGTTGCCTTGCGTGATCATCAGTGCCGCCTCGATATAGCCGCGCTCCCACTGGGCGAGGGTGTTATCGAGGTTGAAGTTCTTGTGCAGCTGCAGGTGGCGCTTGGCGGCGTCCAGCACCACCTTGAAATCCTGGCCCACCGCCAGTCCCGGAAGCTCGACTTCGAGATTCTCGAGGTCGAGCTCCGGCTGCAGCTCGGCGGCAGTCACGCGCCGCCCCCCATGCTTCGTAGTGAGGCGGATCACGATGTTGCGCAGTTCCCGCGCGTTGCCGGGAAACCCGTAATCGAGCCAGGCTTTCATCGCGTCGGCATCCAGCTCGAACGGGTTGGTGTGCGCCTGGCGCGCGTAGAACTCACGGTAATGATCGAGGAGCACGCGCTTGTCGTCGCCCAGGTCGCGCAACGGCGGCACGTTGATAGTGAAGACCGACAGGCGATGATAGAGATCGGCGCGAAAGCGGCCGGCGCGGATTTCCTGCCTCATGTCGCGGTTGGTGGCCGCGACAACCCGCGCGTTGGAGACGCGGCTCTGGGTCTCACCGACGCGCTGATACTCACCGTTCTCCAGTACCCGCAGCAGCTTCGCCTGCAGCTCGAGTGGAAGCTCCCCGATCTCGTCGAGGAACAGGGTGGAGTCCTTGGCGTCCTCGAAGTAGCCGGAACGCGCGGTAGTCGCGCCCGTGAACGAGCCTTTTGCGTAGCCGAAGAGCGTGGGCTCCACCAGGTTCGGCGAGATTGCTGCGCAGTTGAGCGCGAGGAACGGGTGAGCGGCGCGCTGGCTCAGGCGGTGGAGCGCGGTCGCGACGAGCTCCTTGCCGCTGCCGGACTCGCCTTCGATCAAAACCGGGAACGGCGCGTTCGCGAACTGTGAGATCTGCTGGCGCAGTTTCTCGACCAGCAAGTGCTTGCCGAGCAGCCCGCCCTCCACCGGCTCGCCGAGCTCGGCCTCGCGCACCTCGAGCGCGCGCATGAGCAGTGCCTTGAGCGCCTCGGGCTCGCAGGGCTTGGCGACGAACTCGATCGCGCCGAGCGTGCGGGCATGGCGGGCATTGGCCTCGTCGTTCTGCCCCGAAAGCACCACGATCTTCAGGCCCGGCGAGTAGGCGATCAGCTCGCTGATCAGCCGGAACCCCTCGTCAGGGCGGTGCGGGGACGGTGGCAGCCCGAGGTCGATCAGTGCGAGCTGCGGCGCGTTGTCCAGCTGGCGCAGCAGGCTCTTCACCCGGCTGCGGGAATCCGCGACGTAGACGGTGAAGTCGCGGCTCAGTACGAAGTTGAGCGTGTCCGTGATCAGCGGATCGTCATCGACGATCAGCAGTTCGGGTTTGGCGCGCTCACCCTGCTTCGCTTGCGACACCAAATCAGTCAGTCCTCTCCCGGGTAATCACCCAGCGTACCACGTTTTGCCTGCGTCAGTCCGCGATCGAGGCGAGAAATGCCTGTTCGAGGCTCGACGTACCCGTGCGCCCGATCAGCTCCCCCGGAGTGCCCGCAAAGCGCAGCCGGCCGGCATGCACCACGGCGAGGCGGTCACACAGATCGGCTACATCCGCCAGCGTGTGCGAGGTGAAGAAGAGCGTCCGCCCGCTACGGCGCAGCGCGATGAGTTCACGCTTCAGCAGCGCGCGCGCCTTCGGGTCCAGGCCGCCGGTCGGCTCGTCGAGCACGTAGAGGTCCTTGCCGGAGAGCAGGCAGGCAGCGAGCCCCAGTTTCTGCGTCATGCCTTTCGAGTAGGCGCGCGCGGGACGATCGAGCGCAGTCGGCGCGAGGTCGAGGGCGCCGAAGACACGCGCCACCTCGGATTCATCGAAGTCGGCGCAGTAGAGGCCCAGCATGTAGCGCAGGAAATCGCGCCCGGTGAGGTAGAACGGCGGATTGAAGCGCTCCGGCAGGTACGCGATCCGGGTGCGCGCCGCGGTCGTCGCGTGCGGGACGCCGAAGATCTCGATCTGGCCGCCGTCGGTGTCGCAAAAATCGAGCAGGCACTTGAGCAGGGTCGTCTTGCCCGCGCCGTTGACGCCGACCAGCGCGAAGAATTCCCCGCGCCGCACCTCCAGCGAGAACTCGCTGACCACCGGCACGCCGGCATAGCGCTTGACCACCTGCGCGAAACGCAGCGCGAAATCGCTCATACCGGGACGTTAAGTTATCGGAAAGGCGCGGTCGTCACAACGTGAAACCCGAAGCGGATCGCCGGCTCCGTTTTGATTGTTGCGCCGGGAGGGGTAGTTTAAAATCAGCGACGCTTGGCGCCCGCGCGCCCCTCCTGATGGAAAAACTCGTTGAAATCAAGGACGTCAACTTTGCCTACGACGTCCGCCCGGTGCTGAAGGGCATCAACATGACCATGGCGCACGGCCGGATCGTGGCGATCATGGGCCTGTCCGGTTGCGGGAAGACGACACTGCTGCGCATGATCGGCGGCGCGCTCAAGCCGGCAACCGGGACAGTCACGGTTGCCGGTCGCGCCATGAACCAGCTGGGCCAGGACGAGCTCTACCAGATGCGGCGCAAGATGGGCATGCTCTACCAATTCGGGGCGCTGTTCAGCGACATCTCCGTGTTCGAGAACGTGGCGTTCCAGATCCGCGAGCACACCGAGCTGCCGGAAGCCATGATCCAGGACCTCGTGCTTATGAAGCTTAACGCGGTGGGGCTGCGCGGCGCGCAGCACATGATGCCCTCGGAGCTCTCGGGCGGCATGGCGCGGCGCGTGGCGCTCGCCCGCGCCATCGCGCTCGATCCCATGCTCATCATGTACGACGAGCCGTTCACCGGGCTCGACCCGATCTCGATGGGCGTCATCAGCAACCTGGTACGGCGGCTAAACGACGCGCTGGGGGCGACTTCCATCGTGGTCACGCACGATGTTCAGGAGTCGCTCAAGATCGTCGACTACGTCTATTTCATGTCGGATGGCGTCGTCGTCGCGCAGGGCACGCCGGACGAGATCCGCAACTCGCACGCGCCGTTCGTCCACCAGTTCGTGTGGGGCGAGATGGACGGACCCATGCCATTCCATTACCCGGGCGCGCCTTATCGCGCGGATCTCGAGCTGGGGGCGACGGGTGCCTGAGCACCTCGGGAAGGCGCTGCGCATCGTCGGCCACCGGGTCATCAACGGCATCTGGCGGCTCGGCTTCGCCACCCGCTTCTTCATGTTCACGCTCGCGCGCTCGGCCACCAGCTTCCGCCGCTTCCGCGGCCTGACGTTCCGCGAGATCTACTTCTCGGGAGTGCTCTCGCTCATCATCATCATCGTCTCCGGTTTGTTCGTGGGCATGGTGCTGGGATTGCAGGGCTACGAAACGCTCCAGAGATACGGCTCCTCGGAGGCGGTCGGCACATTGGTTGCACTCTCGCTCACCCGCGAGCTGGGCCCCGTGGTATCGGCACTCCTGTTCGCGAGCCGGGCCGGGTCGGCGATGACCGCCGAGATCGGCCTGATGAAGGCCACCGAACAGATCTCCGCGATGGAGATGATGGCGGTGGACCCGATCGCGCGCGTCATCGGGCCGCGCTTCTGGGGCGGCGTGATTTCGATGCCGCTGCTCGCTGCGATGTTCAGCGCGATGGGGGTGTTCGGCGGCTACTTGATCGCGGTGGTCGTCATCGGCGTGGACGCAGGCGCGTTCTGGTCGCAGATGCAGAGCGCGGTGGATTTCCGGCACGATATCGTGAATGGCGTGATCAAGAGCGTGGTGTTCGGCGTGGCGATCACGGCCATCGCATTGTTCGAAGGGTATGACGCCCCGCCGACGGCGGAAGGGGTGGCGGGCGCGACAACGCGCACCGTTGTCACCTCCTCGCTTGCCATACTGGGGCTCGATTTCGTCCTCACCGCTTTCATGTTCAAGGGGATCTAGATCATGGACAGGACCTTGCTTGACTTGTGGGTCGGCATCTTCGTCGCCATCGGGATCGGGGCGCTTTTCGTGCTGGCCCTGAAAGTGGGCAACGCCAGCACGACGTTCAACACCGGCGCGACCTACAGCATCGTCGCCGAATTCGACAACATCGGGGGCCTCAAGGTGCGCGCCCCGGTGAAGAGCTCGGGCGTGGTGGTCGGCCGGGTGGACGACATCCAGTTCGACGGCAAGAAGTTCACTGCGCGCGTGACGATGAATATCGACAAGCGCTACGAATTTCCGAAGGACTCCTCGGTGTCGATACTCACGTCGGGCCTGCTCGGCGAGCAGTACTTGGGGCTGGAGGCGGGCGGCGACAGAGTCATGCTCAAGGACGGGGAGATCGTGAAATTGACGCAGTCCGCAGTGGTGCTGGAGAAGCTGATCGGGCAATTTCTCTACAACAAAGCGGCGGAAGGCGTGTCCAAGTAACCATGACGAGCCACGGAGGCGTTATGACCAAGCGATTTCTGATCGGATTGATTGCGGCGCTGTGTGCAATGGCCGTGCCAACGGGCGCCCAGGGCATGACCCCGCCGGACGCGCTGGCGAAGAGCGTGACGGACGAGGTGCTGGCCGTGCTGCGCACGGACCGGGACATCCAGGCGGGCAACCAGAAGAAGGTGGTTGACCTGGTCGAGAAGAAGGTGCTTCCGCATTTCAATTTCGTGCGCATGACCCAGCTCGCCGTGGGCAGGCACTGGCGCGAGGCAAGCCCCGAGCAGCAGAAAAAGCTGGTGGGGGAGTTCCGGATGCTGCTGGTGCAGACCTACGCCGCGACGTTCGCAGCCTACCGCGACCAGGCCATCGAGTACCGGCCGCTGCGCATGCAGCCCGATGACACGGACGTCGTGGTGAGATCGCTGATCAACCAGTCCGGCGGCAAGCCCGTCACCGTGGATTACAAGATGCAGAAGAGCAACACCGGGTGGAAGGTGTACGACGTCGTGGTGGGCGATCTCAGCCTGGTGCAAAGCTATCGCGGGAGCTTCAACACCGAGGTGCAGAAAGGCGGTATCGACGGGCTGCTGAAGGCACTCACCGAGAAGAACAGGCAGCTCGTCTCCCGGCAATGATCGTCTGCAACGAGAACCACTGCACCGTGCAGGGGCCGGTCACCGCCGACAACGTCGTGTCCCTCCTCGAGCAGGGTGCGCGGCAATTCACCGGGCCGCGCGTCACGATCGATCTCTCCGGGGTCACGGAAGTGGACTCCACGGCATTGAGCCTGCTCCTCGAATGGAGGCGCGAAGCGGCCCGCAGCGGCCGCGAGGTGCTCTATCGCAACCTGCCCGCCAGCATGAAGAGCCTCGCCGAGCTCTACGGCGTCACCGAGCTTCTCGGCGAGACGTGAGGCGTGAGAGGTAACGCTTCACGCCTCACGGATTGATGACTCCCGCCATCCAGGTCGAGCACCTTTCCAAGAGCTACGGCAGGACACGGGCGCTCGACGCGATCAGCCTGACGGTCGGGCAGGGCGAGTTCTTTGGCCTGCTCGGCCCGAACGGAGCGGGCAAGACCACGCTCATCAATATTCTCGCCGGCCTGGTGCTCGCCTCGGACGGCGCGGCGCAGGTACTGGGCCACGACGTCGTCCGCGACTACCGCTCGGCGCGCCGCGCGCTGGGCGTGGTGCCGCAGGAGCTGGTGTTCGATCCGTTTTTCACGGTGCGCGAGGCGCTCGTCTTTCAGTCCGGCTACTTCGGCCTGCGCGACAACGACGGCTGGATCGAGGAGGTAATGCACCACCTCGATCTCACCGACCGGGCGTCCACCAACATGCGCGCGCTTTCCGGCGGGATGAAGCGGCGCGTGCTGGTTGCCCAGGCACTGGTGCACAAGCCGCCGGTGATCGTGCTCGACGAGCCGACGGCCGGCGTGGACGTGGAGCTGCGGCGGGCGTTGTGGCAGTTTATCCGGCGTCTCAACCGCGACGGCCACACCATCGTGCTCACCACGCACTACCTGGAGGAGGCCGAGGCGCTGTGCGGCCGCATCGCCATGTTGAAGCAGGGGCGCATCGTGGCCCTCGACACCACGCAGAACCTGCTGCGCCGGCATTCCGGGTGCTACCTGGAAATGCGGCTGCAGCCGGACCACCTGCCGGAATCCCTCGGGCCGCTCGTCGCACTGCGTCGCGAGGGCGGCTATCGTCTCGCGCTGCGCGATTACGCCGAGGTCGAGCGCGTGATCGCCGAGCTGCGTGCTGCCGGGATCGCGATCCAGGAGCTGGAAGTCCTGCAGCCGGACCTGGAGGAAGTATTCGTACAGATCATGCGCAAGGCATGAATCCTTCGCGCGCCACGGGATTCTGGACCCTGTTCCGCAAGGAATGGCTGCGCTTCTGGAAGGTGAGCGTGCAGACGATCCTCGCGCCGGTGCTGACCGCGCTGCTCTACCTGGTCGTGTTCGCCTACGCGCTGCGCGGGCGCGTCGAGGTATTTCCGGGCGTGGATTACGCCGCGTTCCTGGTGCCCGGGCTCGCGATGATGTCGGTGCTGCAGAACGCGTTCGCCAACAGTTCCTCCAGCCTGATGCAGTCGAAGATGACGGGCAACATCATCTTCGTCCTGCTGCCGCCGTTCTCGCACCCGGAGTTTTTCGGCGCATACCTGCTCGCGGCCGTGGCGCGCGGCGTGGTGGTGGGCGCGGGAGTCTTCGCCGTCACGGCATGGTTCGTCGACCTGGAGTTCCAGCACCCGTTGTGGGCGGCCGTGTTCGCGCTGGCCGGCAGCGGCGTGATGGGGGTGCTCGGCATCGTCGCCGGAATCCACTCCGACAAGGTCGACGAGCTGGCGGCGTTCCAGAACTTCATCATCCTGCCGCTGACCTTCCTTTCCGGCGTGTTCTACTCCATCCATTCCCTGCCGCCCATCTGGCAGGCTGCGTCGTACCTCAATCCGATCTTCTATATGGTGGACGGGTTTCGCTACGGATTCTTCGGGGCGAGCGACGTCTCGCCGTGGCTCTCGCTGGCGTTTGTCGGGGGGAGTTTCTTCGCCTTATCATTTTTCACCCTATGGCTGCTGCGCTCCGGCTACAAGCTCAGGCACTGAAATGATCGATCCCGAACAGATCAAGCGCTGGATCCTCGAGGGCCTCGACTGCGAGCACGTGACCGTGCAGGGCGACGGTCACCATTTCGAGGCGGTAATCGTGAGTCCCGCCTTCCGCGGCCGCTCGCGTGTGCAGCGGCACCAGCAGGTGTACGCGGCACTGGGCGCGCGCATGGGCGCCGAGATCCACGCGCTGTCGATGCAGACCTATTCGCCCGAAGACTGGGCCGCCAGGGGTCGCTAGAACGGATGGACAAGCTCGTCATCGAGGGCGGGGTGCCGCTCACGGGAGAGGTCGCCGTATCCGGCGCCAAGAACGCGACGCTCCCCATCCTCACGGCCGCGCTGCTCACTGCGGAGCCGCTGACCATCTCCAACGTGCCCCACCTGCGCGACGTGACTACGATGCTCAACCTGCTCGGGCAGATGGGCGTTGCGGTCTCGATGGACGAAAGGCTTGGCGTCGAGCTCAGTTCCGCGCGCATCGCGGAGCCGGTGGCGCCCTACGAGCTGGTGAAGACCATGCGTGCCTCGGTGCTGGTGCTCGGCCCGCTCACCGCGCGCTGCGGCGAGGCGCGCGTGTCATTGCCCGGCGGCTGCGCGATCGGGCTGCGGCCGGTGGACCAGCACCTGAAGGGCCTGGAGGCCATGGGCGCCGAGGTCGCGATCGAGCGCGGCTACATTTCGGTGCGCGCGAAACGGCTGCGTGGCGCCCGCATCTGCATGGACCTCGTCACGGTCACCGGGACCGAGAACATCATGATGGCGGCCACCCTGGCGAGCGGGACGACTGTCATCGAGAACGCGGCGCGCGAGCCCGAGGTAACGGATCTCGCCCACTGCCTCAATGCCATGGGCGCGCGCATCGAGGGCGCGGGCAGCGATGTCATCACGATCGAAGGCGTCGAGCGGCTGCGCGGCGCACGCTATCGCGTGATGCCGGACCGCATCGAGACCGGCACCTATCTCGCGGCGGCCGCAGCGACCGGCGGTAGCATACGCCTGACCGGAGCGCGCCCGGACATTCTCGACGCGGTGCTGGAGAAGCTGCGCGAGAGCGGGATGCAGGTCACCACCGGACCGGACTGGATCGCGCTGAAGACCCATGGAGCGCTCCGGGCGGTCAGCGTGCGCACCGCGCCGTACCCCGCGTTTCCCACCGACATGCAGGCGCAGTTCATGGCGCTTGACAGCGTCGCGCGCGGCACCGCGCTGGTGACCGAGACCGTGTTCGAGAACCGCTTCATGCATGTGCAGGAGCTCAAGCGCCTCGGCGCCGACATTGAGGTCGAGGGCAATACTGCGGTGATCAAGGGGGTCGCGCACCTCGACGGCGCGACCGTGATGGCGACCGATCTGCGCGCCTCGGCGAGCCTGGTGCTGGCCGGTCTCATTGCCCGCGGCACGACCACGGTGGAGCGCGTCTACCACCTCGATCGCGGCTACGAGCGGATCGAGGAGAAGCTGTCCAGACTCGGCGCGCGCATCCGGCGCGTGCAATAGCGCCGCGGTAGAATACCGCCCCTGCTCGATCGACCGGGTGTCGACGTGATCACCATCGCCCTTTCCAGGGGCCGCATTTACGACCAGACTGCGCCGCTCCTGAAGAGCGCAGGCATCGTCGCGCGCGACGATCCGGAGCGCTCGCGCAAGCTGATCCTGCGCACCAACCGGCCCGACGTGCGGCTCATCATCGTGCGCGCGACCGACGTGCCGACTTATGTCCAGTACGGCGCGGCCGACCTCGGCGTGGCCGGCAAGGACGTGCTGGACGAGAACGGCGGGCAGGGGCTCTACCAGCCGCTTGACCTCGGGATCGCCCGCTGCCGGATGGTGGTCGCGGTGCCCGCGGGATTCGACTATAGGCGCGCGGTGCGCCAGGGCGCGCGTCTGCGCGTTGCCACCAAGTACGTGCAGACCGCCCGCGAGCACTTCGCCGCGAAGGGGGTGCACGTCGACTTGATCAAGCTCTACGGATCGATGGAACTGGCTCCGTTGACCGGGCTCGCGGACGCCATCGTCGACCTCGTGGATACCGGCGGCACGCTCCGCGCCAACCGACTGAAGGCGGTGGAGGAGATCGCTCCGGTCAGCGCGCGGCTGATCGTCAACCAGGCGGCGCTGAAGTTGAAGCGCGCCGCGATCCAGCCCCTGCTGGATGCGTTCGCGCGGGCGGCGCGATGATCGAGATCCGGCGCTTGGCGACGACGCAGCCCGACTTTGATGCGCGGCTCGCGGAGCTGCTCGCGTTCGAGTCCGTGCAGGACCCGACGGTGGAGGCGACGGTTGCGGCAATCCTCGCCGACGTGAAGGCGCGCGGGGACGCGGCGGTGCTCGAATACACGCAGAGATTCGATCGCGCGCCGGCGCGCTCGGTCTCCGCGCTCGAGGTGTCGCGCGCCGAAATGAAGCGGGCGCGCGGGCGGATTCCGCGAGCGCACCGGGTCGCGCTCGAAACCGCGGTGCGGCGGGTGCGCGCCTATCACTTGAAGCAGCGGGCGCGCTCGTGGCGCTACCGCGACCGTTCCGGCACGGTGCTCGGCCAGCGCGTGACCGCGCTCGATCGCGTCGGCATCTACGTGCCCGGCGGAAAGGCGGCCTACCCGTCCTCGGTGATCATGAATGCGGTGCCGGCCAAGGTGGCCGGCGTGCGTGAAGTCATCATGGTGGCACCGGCTCCAAACGGCGAGCGCAACGACCTGGTGCTTGCGGCGGCCGCGATGTGCGGCGTGGATCGCGTGTTCTGCGTCGGCGGCGCGCAAGCCGTGGCCGCGCTCGCCTACGGCACCGCCACGATACCCGCGGTGGACAAGATCGTGGGCCCCGGCAACGCCTATGTCGCCGCCGCCAAGCGGCGCGTCTTCGGCGTGGTCGGCATCGACATGATCGCGGGGCCTTCCGAGGTGGTGGTGGTGTGCGACGGCAGCACCCACGCCGACTGGGTGGCAATGGACCTCTTTGCCCAGGCCGAGCACGACGAGCTCGCGCAGGCGATCCTCATCACTCCCGATGCGGCGTTTATCGACGCGGTCGCGGCCAGCATGACCCGCCAGCTCGCCGCGTTGCCGCGAAATGAAGTGATTGCCGCGGCCCTGGCGAAACGCGGGGCTCTGATTCGTGCGCGCAGTCTCGACGATGCCTGCCGCGTGGTGAATCGCATCGCACCAGAGCACCTGGAGCTCTCGGTGCGCAATCCGGACGCGCTGTTGCCGAAGATCCGGCACGCCGGCGCAATATTTCTCGGATCCTACAGCTCGGAAGCGCTCGGGGACTACTGCGCGGGCCCGAACCACGTCCTGCCGACCTCGCGCACCGCGCGCTTTTCTTCGCCGCTCGGCGTCTACGACTTCCAGAAGCGCTCAAGCGTGATCCGCGTCTCGCGCGCGGCCGCGCACGGGCTCGGCGGAGTCGCCGCAGCGCTCGCGCGTGGCGAGGGTCTCACTGCGCACGCGAGATCGGCCGAGTACCGAATGAATAACAAGTAGCCACAGAGGGCGCAGAAGTCACAGAGATTCCTGGCTCGGGTTGTACGGGTCTACTCTGTATCCTCTGTGATCTCTGTGGCCATGCGTTGCATGCCCAAGAAACCTGAAGAGATCATCCGCGACGAGATCCGGGCATTGACGGCCTACCACGTGCCGGACAGCGCCGGCATGGTGAAGCTCGACGCAATGGAGAATCCGTACCGCCTGCCGCCCGAGCTGCAGAGCCGGATCGCACGGCGGGTGGAGGCGGCGGAGCTCAACCGCTATCCCGATCCGGGCGCAACGGCGCTCAAGGAGCGGCTGCGCGCGGCGCTCGCGGTGCCGGAGGGCTTGGAATTGCTGCTGGGCAACGGGTCCGACGAGCTGATCCAGATGCTCGCGCTTGCAGGCGCGCGGCCCGGCGCGGCGCTGCTCGGGGTGGAGCCCTCCTTCGTGATGTTCCGCATGATCGCGACGTTCGCGGGGGCGCGCTACGTCGGGGTGGACCTGCGCGAGGATTTCTCGCTCGACGCCGAGCGGCTGCTGGCCGGGATCGAGCGGCACCAGCCGGGACTCGTCTTTATCGCCTATCCCAACAATCCGACCGGCAACCTGTTTGACACGGGCGTGATCGAGCGCGTCATCGCGAGCGCGCCCGGACTGGTGGTGGTGGACGAGGCGTACCACGCGTTCGCAGGGGCGAGCTTCATGCCGCAGCTCGCGCGCCACCCGAACCTGCTGGTGATGCGGACTGTGTCCAAGCTCGGGCTTGCAGGCATCCGGCTCGGCGCGCTGATCGGCTCCGGAAACTGGATCCGGCAGCTCGACAAGGTGCGATTGCCGTATAATGTCAACACGTTGACGCAGATCGTCGCCGGCGAGGTGCTGGCACACGATTCCGTGTTGACAGAGCAGGCCGCGGCGATCAAGCTTGAGCGCGGTCGCCTGCTGCGCGAGCTGCGCCGGGTGCCCGGGGTGACGACGTATCCGAGCGACGCCAACTTCATATTGTTCAGAGTCAGCCAAGCGGAGCGCGTTTTCGACGGACTGAAACGACGCGGAGTACTGATCAAGAGTCTCCACGGTTCTCATCGCCTGCTCAGGGATTGCCTGCGGGTGACGGTCGGCACGCCGGATGAGAACACCGCCTTCCTTACCGCTTTGACCCAGACCCTCAACGCTTGAACTCGACGCCTGTTTCACACGCGGTGCGCCCGTACCGCTGCCAGCACGGCCATGCGTAAAGCCGAAGTCACCCGCAACACCAACGAAACCCGCATCGGCGTCAAGTTGAACGTCGACGGCTCCGGGCGCGCGAGCATCGCGACCGGCGTGCCGTTCCTCGACCACATGCTGGAGCAGGTCGCGCGCCATGGCGTGTTCGACCTCGAGGTGACGGCGAACGGCGATCTGAAGGTGGACGCGCACCACATGGTTGAGGACGTCGGCATCACGCTCGGGCAGGCGTTCGCCAAGGCGGTCGGCGACAAGAAAGGCGTGCGCCGCTACGGACATGCCTACGTGCCGCTCGACGAGGCGCTGTCGCGGGCAGTGGTGGATCTCTCGGGGCGGCCCGGGCTCGAATACCACATCGATTTCACGCGCGCGCGGATCGGCGAGTTCGACGTCGACCTGGTACATGAGTTCTTCCAGGGATTCGTCAATCACGCACAGGTGACGCTGCACGTGGACAATCTCAAGGGCACGAACGCCCACCACCAGGCGGAAACGGCGTTCAAGGCATTCGCGCGCGCGCTGCGCATGGCGGTCGAGGCCGACGCGCGCGTGAAGGATGTGCCTTCCACCAAGGGCTCCCTTTAGAGTCCCTAACACAATGAAACGCGCGATGCGCTGTCACGATTTTGGCTCATGGCGCGAAGCGAGCCGCAGCCAATATCGCGAATATTGGTAAGGCGAGCGACAAAGCCATGGGCCAAAACTCGTGCCAGCCCCTGAGTTGTCATTGGATATTCAGATGCCTGCGCCGGGGTTGCGGCCAGAATCGGCGCTGACTTTGTCGGCCGGCTTGGCCATATTCGGGATATGCCCTGCGCCGTCCTTCGCGTCATCACCGATTCTGGCTCGCAACGCACGCGTGTTTCATTGTGTTAGGGACTCTTAGAACAGGCGCCTGTGAGTGACGTCGCGGTCGTCGATTACGGCATGGGCAACCTGCGTTCGGTCGCGAAGGCGATCGAGCATGTTGCGCCCCGGTTGCGCGTCGAGGTGACGAGCGATGCGCGGCAGGTCGCGCGCGCCGCGCGCGTGGTGTTTCCGGGCCAGGGCGCAATGCCGGACTGCATGCGCGAGATGGAGGCGCGCGGGCTGCGCGCCGCAGTGCTGGAAGCAGCGGCGGCGAAGCCATTCCTCGGCATCTGCATCGGGCTGCAGATGCTGTTCGAAGCGAGCGAGGAAGGCGATACGCCCGGCTTGGGGCTCCTGCCGGGACGGGTTCGGCGTTTCCCGAGCGAGCGCATGTCCGATGAGCGGGGCGCGCGCCTCAAGGTGCCGCACATGGGGTGGAACGAGGTGCGCCAGACGGTCGAGCACGCACTGTGGCGCGGGATCCCTCAGGGCAGCCGCTTCTATTTCGTGCACAGCTATTTTCCCGTGCCGGGCCGCCGCGAGCTGAGCGCGGGTGAGTGCGTCTACGGCGTGCCGTTCACCTGCGCGGCCGCGCGCGCCAATGTCTTCGCCGTGCAATTCCACCCCGAGAAGAGCGCCGAGGCCGGCCTGAGGCTGCTCGCGAATTTCGTGGAGTGGCAGCCCGCGCCGCAGCGCACCACGCGGCGCGCCGCGGCGTCGCCCGCCGCCTGATCGCATGCTGCTCATTCCCGCCATCGACCTGAAGGACGGCAAGTGCGTGCGCCTGAAGCAGGGCGCGATGGACAAGTCCACCGTGTTTTCCGATGACCCGGTGGCGACGGCCGAGCGGTGGTTGAAGCTCGGCGCGCGCCGGCTGCACGTCGTCGATCTCAATGGCGCGGCCGCGGGGCGCCCCAGGAACGAGCCGTCGATCAAGGCGATCGCGGCCGCCGTGGGCGGCAAGCTGCCGATCCAGCTGGGCGGCGGCATCCGCGATCTCGACACGGTGGAGCAGCTGCTTGATCTTGGAGCGAGCTACGTGATCATCGGCACCGCGGCGGTCAAGACGCCCGGCTTCCTGCACGACGCATGCACCGCGTTCCCGGGCAAGGTGCTGGTCGCGCTCGACGCGAAGGACGGCAAGGTCGCGGTCGACGGCTGGTCGAAGCTGACCGGCCACGAGGTGCTCGACCTCGCGAAGAAGTTCCAGGATTACGGCGTGGAGGCGATCATCTACACGGATATCGGGCGCGACGGAATGCTGACCGGCGTCAATATCGCCGCCACGGTGACGCTGGCAAAGGCGCTCACGGTGCCCGTGATCGCGAGCGGCGGCATCACCAGCCTGGAGGACATCAAGTCCCTTTGCGCAGTCCAGCACGAGGGCATCACCGGCGCCATCATCGGCCGCGCGATCTACGAGGGCAAGCTCGACTTTGCGAAAGCCCAGAAGCTGGCCGACGAGCTGAGCAAGAAGGATTGAGGATCGAGGATTGAGCTGATGGCTCAATCCTGAAGTCATGGGTCTCGCGAAGCGCATCATTCCCTGCCTCGATGTCACCGCCGGCCGCGTGGTGAAGGGCGTCAATTTCGTCGGGCTGCGCGACGCCGGCGATCCGGTCGAAATCGCCCGCCGCTATGACGAGCAGGGCGCGGACGAGCTCGCGTTTCTCGACATCACCGCTTCGAGCGACGGACGCGACCTGATCGTGGGCGTGGTCGAGGCGGTTGCCACGCAGGTATTTATCCCGTTGACGGTTGGCGGCGGCGTGCGCTCCGTGGAGGACGTGCGCCGGTTGCTCAATGCGGGCGCGGACAAGGTCAGCATCAATACGGCCGCGGTGCAGCGGCCGCAGCTGGTGGAAGATGCAGCCGGGCGCTACGGCTCGCAATGCATCGTGGTCGCGGTGGACGCGAAGCGCGCTGCGGGGACGGGCACGCCGCGCTGGGAGGTCTACACGCACGGTGGCCGCAACGCGACCGGGCTCGACGCGCTGGAATGGGGCCGCCGCATGGAGGCGGCCGGCGCCGGCGAGATCCTGCTCACCAGCATGGACCGCGACGGCACCCGCAGCGGCTTCGATCTCGAGTTGACGCGCGCGTTTTCCGATGCGCTCACGATCCCGGTGATCGCGAGTGGAGGGGTGGGCAACCTCGAGCACCTCGCGGAGGGCATTCTGCAGGGCCGTGCCGACGCCGTGCTCGCGGCCAGCGTGTTTCACTATGGGGAGTACACCGTGCGCCAGGCCAAGGAGCACATGGCGCGATGCGGAATCGAAGTCCGCCTGTAGGAGGATTGAGCGATCAGGATTGAGGATTGAGGGAAAAGCGCGGAAAATCCCGACCACCCGGCGGAAACATGCGCTTGCTCGATCGTGGATCCTGCTTTTCGATGAACGACAACTGGCTCGACAAGGTCAACTGGGCGCAGGACGGGCTGGTCCCGGCGGTGGCGCAGGAAAGCGGCAGCGGCAAGGTCCTCACCGTGGCCTGGATGAACCGCGAGGCGCTCGGCCGGACGGTGCAAAGCGGCGAGGCCCACTACTGGTCGCGCTCACGCGGGAAGCTGTGGCGCAAGGGCGAAACCTCCGGCCATGTCCAGAAGGTGAAGTCCATCCGCCTCGATTGCGACGATGACGTGATCCTGCTGGAAGTGGAACAGACAGGCGGCATTGCCTGTCATACCGGTCGTCACAGCTGCTTCTTCCAGCGACTCGAAGAAGGCAAGTGGGTGGTGACCGAACCCGTGCTCAAGGACCCGCAGGACATTTACCGGCGATGATCGACTCAAAGTTGCTGCACCGGCTGGGAAAGGTGATCGCGGAGCGCAAGCAGGGCGATCCCTCCGCATCCTACGTCGCGAGCCTGTTCGCGAAGGGGCAGGATGCGATTCTGAAGAAGGTTGCGGAGGAGGCGGCCGAGACGGTGCTTGCCGCCAAGGGCGGTGATAAACTACAGGTCGTGCGCGAAACCGCCGACCTGTGGTTTCACAGCATGGTGCTGCTGGCATGGCATGACCTCGGCCCCGACGACGTGCTCGCGGAGCTGCGGCGGCGCGAGGGAATTTCCGGCATCGAGGAAAAGAAGTCCCGGCGGTAGGCGGGGCTTCCTGAGGAGACGGACTATGGGCTCGCTAAGCATCTGGCACTGGCTGATCGTGCTGCTGGTGGTGGTGCTGATCTTCGGCACCAAGAAACTGCGCAATATCGGCGCCGATCTCGGCGGCGCGGTGAAGGGCTTCAAGGACGGCATGAAGCCGGAGGACGACAAGTCCGCCCAGGCCAAGGTGGAACTGCCGCCGGCCACCGGCCAGACGATCGAAGGCCAGGCGAAGAAGGAAACGCTCAAGACGTAGACGGTTAGCAGTAAGCAGTAGGCGGTAAGCCGATCCTGCCGCGTGGCGTTGTCGCTGCTTACTGCTCACCGCTCACGGCTCACCGTCCTCCATGTTCGACATCGGCTTCTCCGAGCTGCTCCTCATCGCCATCGTGGCGCTGATCGTCATCGGCCCTGAGCGCCTGCCCAAGGTCGCGCGCACGCTGGGACACCTGTTCGGGCGCATGCAGCGCTACGTCAACGACGTCAAGGCCGACATTTCCCGCGAAATGGAGCTGGACGAGCTGAAGAAAATGCGCTCGAGCATGGAAGACGCTGCGCGCTCCTTCCAGAGCTCCGTCACCGATGGCGTCAGCGATGCCGGGCGCGAGATGAACCGGCTGGCGCTGGATACGCAATCGGCGGTGGACGCGTTGGCCGAAGTTCCAGGCACTGCGCAGCCGCCCGTTTCAGCCGCCCCCGAGCAGCGCGAGCTGGCGCTGGATTCCAGTCAGTCCCCGCCGGCGCAGAAACAGGCCTGAACCCGGGAGGGGGTGATGTCACGCGTCGCGCCTTATCCACGATGATGGAAGACTCCTTCATCTCCCACCTGGTCGAACTGCGCGACCGGCTGCTGCGCATGCTGATCGCGGTGGGCGTGGTGTTCGTGGTTCTCTTCCCGTTTGCGTCCGATCTCTACGACCTTCTCGCGTATCCGATGATGAGCACGCTGCCGGAAGGCTCGATGATGATCGCCACCGGCGTGGTCGCGCCGTTCCTGATCCCGGTCAAGGTTGCCGCGATGGTTGCGTTCGCGATCGCGCTCCCCTACGTGCTCTACCAGGCCTGGGCGTTCGTCACGCCCGGACTCTACGCCCACGAGCGGCGCCTGGTGGTGCCGCTGGTGGTCGCGAGCACCGTGCTGTTCTTCGTGGGCGTTGCGTTCTGCTATTTCTTCGTGTTCGGCGTGGTGTTCGATTTCGTATACAAGATCGCGCCCAAGAGTATCTCGGTCGCGCCCGACATCGAGAACTATTTCAGTTTTGTGATCACGCTCTTTCTCGCGTTCGGGGTGACCTTTGAGGTGCCGGTCGCCGTGCTCATCCTGGTGCGCATGGGTGTGGTCACGATCGAGCAGCTCACCGGCATCCGCCCCTATTTCATTGTCGGCTCGTTCGTCGTCGCCGCGATCGTCACGCCTCCGGACGTGCTCTCGCAGTTGCTGCTCGCGATCCCGATGTGCCTGCTCTACGAGGTGGGAATCATCGCGGCGCGCATGTTCGGCAGGCCGGGACAGCGCGGGGACGGCGGCGAGAACGTTCCGGAGGCCGGCGGGGAGCGCGGGCCCCGATAGGCTCCCTACTTGCGCTGCCGCGGCGGCGGCCGGCGCCCGATGGTGACCGTCACCTCGGACTCCGCTTGATTGCGCGACAGCTTGATGGCGGCCTGCTGGCCCGGGGCGAGCGCAGCGATCAGGTTGAGCATGGTGGTGGTGTCGCCGACCAGCCGGTTGTTCACCGAGAGCAGGATATCGCCGGGGCGGATTCCGCCCTTGTCGGCGGGGCTGCCGCGCTCCACTTGCGTAATCAGCACGCCGCGCGACGCGGACAGGTTGAACGATTGCGCGAGCTCCGGGGTGACGTCCTGGACGCCCACGCCGATCCAGCCGCGCGTGACCGAGCCCTTCTGCACGATCTGCTCCATCACCTGCCGGGCGATGGAAACCGGAATCGCGTAGCCGATGCCCATCGAACCGCCGGTCTGCGAGTAGATCGCGGTATTGATGCCAACCAGGTTGCCGTCCGCGTCCACCAGCGCTCCGCCCGAATTGCCGGGATTGATCGCCGCGTCGGTCTGGATGAAGTTCTCGAACGTCGTGATGCCGAGGTGAGAGCGCCCGAGCCCGCTCACGATGCCGAGCGTAACGGTCTGGCCGACGCCGAACGGGTTGCCGATTGCGAGCACGACGTCACCCACGCGCAGCTGCTCGGGCTGCGCGAAGGCAAGCGAGGGCAGCTTTTCCAGCTCGATCTTGAGCACCGCGAGGTCGGTCTCGGGATCGGTTCCGACTATCCGCGCCCGCACCTTGCGCGTGTCGGCCAGCGCGATCTCGATCTGGTCTACCGAGTCGATCACGTGATGGTTGGTGAGGATGTAGCCGTCCTCGCTCACGATCACGCCCGAGCCCAGGCCCTCGCGGCGCTGCGGACCCGTGTCCGGGTCGCCGAAGAAGTAGCGGAACAGCGGATCGTCCATAAACGGATGCCGCGGGCGCTTCACTTCCTGGCTGGTGAAGATGTTGACGACGGCAGGCATGGCCCGGCGCGCCGCGTCCCGGAAAGAAGTGACCGCGCGCGCCGGCGACTCCACCGGTGGCTCCTTCACAGACACCACGCCGCCGCCGCGCGTGTTCCATGCGAGAAGATCCGGGCGCAGCGCCGAGACGACGAACAGCACCGCCAGGCAGACGGTTGCCGTCTGCGCGAAGATGAGCCAGAACTTCCGCATGGGATCCGGGAGGCGGGAACGCGGCCGACGACGCGGGAATCTCGAAGGCTCGCATCATAGCAAAACGCGATCGCGCAACTTCCGGCCTGCCACCCCGGATTGAGGGGGCCCCTGTAAGGGCCTGATCTGGAAGTCTTTTCTCACGTTTTACTTTAAATTCCCCAGGGCCTTTGTGTAGAATGGCGGCTTTTCGGGGGTGGGGAATTCGTATGGCAGACAAAGAGTTGGATCAGGGCAAGCGGCGTTTTCTGGTTGCCGCCACCAGCGTTGCGGGCGGCATCGCCGGCGCAGCGGCTGCGGTACCGTTTGTCGCCAGCATGCTGCCGTCGGAGCGCGCCAAGGCGGCGGGCGCGCCGGTCGAGGCGGACATCGGCAACCTTGCCCCCGGTGAAATGACGCGCGTCGAATGGCGCGGCAAGCCGGTGTGGATCGTGCGGCGCACGCCGGAAATGCTGGAGACGGTCAAGAGCAGCGAGACCAAGGTCGCGGACCCCCGCAGCGAACGCAACAAGGAGCTCACCCCGGAATACGCGCGCAACGAATTGCGCTCGATCAAGCCGGAGTACCTGGTCGTGGTCGGGATCTGCTCGCATCTCGGATGCTCGCCGGTGGACAAGTTCAAGGCCCAGCCCGAGGCTTTCGCGTCGGACTGGAAAGGGGGCTTCTACTGCCCCTGCCACGGCTCGCTGTTCGATCTCGCGGGCCGCGTCTACAAGAACAAGCCCGCGCCCGACAATCTCGAGGTTCCACCGCACAAGTACTTGTCCGACACCAAGCTCGTGATCGGCGAACACACCAAGGGAACGTAGTACATGGCGATCGCGGAAAAACAGCCGGTTACGGGCGCCGGACCGTTCAACGGCGTCCTCACCTGGGTCGACCAGCGCTTTCCGCTGATGTCGTTGTGGCGGGACCATCTCGCCGAGTACTACGCGCCGAAGAACTTCAATTTCTGGTACTACTTCGGCTCGCTGGCGATGTTGGTGCTGGTGCTGCAGATCGTGACCGGGATCTTCCTCACGATGCATTACAAGCCGGATGCGGCGCAGGCGTTCGCCTCGGTCGAGTACATCATGCGCGACGTGCCCGGAGGTTGGTTGATCCGCTACCTGCACTCCACCGGCGCTTCCTTCTTCTTCATCGTGGTCTACCTGCACATGTTCCGGGGGCTCCTCTACGGGTCCTATCGCAAGCCGCGCGAGCTCATCTGGGTCTTCGGCATGCTGATCTACCTCTGCCTCATGGCGGAGGGGTTCTTCGGCTACCTCCTGCCGTGGGGCCAGATGTCGTACTGGGGCGCGCAGGTGATCGTCAATCTGTTCGACGCGATTCCCTGGATCGGGCCGACGCTCGCGATCTGGATCCGCGGCGACTACGTGGTGGCGGATGCCACCCTGAACCGGTTCTTCGCGTTCCACGTCATCGCGATCCCGCTGCTGCTGCTGGGACTCGTCGCCGCGCACATCATGGCGCTGCACGAGGTGGGCTCCAACAACCCCGACGGCGTCGAGATCAAGAAGGTGAAGGATCCGAGGACCGGCCACCCGGTGGACGGCATTCCGTTCCATCCGTACTACACTGTGAAGGACACGCTGGGCGTGGTGGCATTCCTGATTTTATTTTCCGTGATCCTGTTCTTCATGCCGGAATTCGGCGGCTATTTCCTCGAGTACAACAATTTCATCCCGGCCGACCCGCTGAAGACCCCTGCGCACATCGCCCCGGTGTGGTACTTCACGCCGTACTATTCGATGCTGCGCGCGGTCACCGAGGATTTCATGATCTTCCTGGCGCTCGGCGTCGCGGCATACGTGGTCCTGATCTGGCGAACCCTCCGCGACATGCGGTTCAAGGCCGCCGCGGCCGTCGTGGGCGTGGTGCTCGTGTTCTTCATGAAGGGACCCGAGCAGTTCATCCTCGACCCCAAGGTGTGGGGCGTCGTGCTGATGGGTGCCGGAACGCTGATCTACTTTCTCCTGCCGTGGCTCGATCAGAGCCCCGTGAAATCGATCCGCTACAAGGGACCGATCGCGAAGATCGCGCTGACGCTGTTTGTCGTCTCCTTTGTCGTGCTGGGCTACCTGGGCACGCTCTCGGTGACCGAGGGCCGCACCCTGATGGCGCAGGTTTTCACGCTCGTCTACTTCGCGTTCTTCCTGCTGATGCCGTGGTATACCCGGATGGACCGGACCCGGCCCGAGCCGGAACGGGTGACCGGGTGAGGCGCGCGGCCGCAATGCTGGCACGGATGCTGGCGGGCGCGCTGCTCTGCGTCCCGCTCGCGGCCGCCGCGGCGGAGGGGGTCAAGCTCGATCGCCTGCCCGCGGATATCGGCGCGAACGAGCCGGTCTCGCTCCAGCGCGGCGCGCAGGTCTTCGTCAACTACTGCATGGGCTGCCACGGCGCTGCTTACATGCGCTACAACCGGTTGCAGGACCTCGGCCTGACGGAGCAGCAGATCAAGGACAACCTGATCTTCAACGGCGCCAAGACCGGCGAGCTCATGAAGATCGCGATGGACCCGAACCAGTCCAGGGAGTGGTTCGGCGCAGCGCCGCCGGATCTTTCGGTGATCGCGCGCTCGCGTTCGTCTTCTGCCGGGAGCGGCGCGGACTGGCTCTACAGCTACCTGCGCGGCTTCTACCGCGACGCCTCGCGCCCCTCCGGCTGGAACAACACGGTGTATCCGAACGTGGGCATGCCCCACGTACTGTGGCAGCTGCAAGGCGAGCAGGTCCTCAGGACGGAGACGCAGTCGATCCCACGGGGGAGCAAGGGAGAAGTGGAGAAGCGCGAGGTGCAGAAGCTCGTGCTGGAGAAGCCGGGCGCGATGAGCCCGGCCGACTATGACCGCATGGTGGGCGACCTCGTGAACTTTCTGGCCTATGTTGCCGAGCCGTCGCGGCAAGCCCGCGTCGATCTGGGCATCTACGTGCTGCTGTTCCTCGGCGTGCTGTTCGTGCTCGCCTACCTGCTCAAGAAGGAATACTGGAAGGACGTGCACTGAGCATGATGACCCTCTACTCCGGCACGACCTGCCCCTTCAGCCAGCGCTGCCGAATCGTGCTCTACGAGAAGGGCATGGATTTCCAGATCGTGGATGTCGATCTCTTCAACAAGCCGGAAGACCTGGCGGTGATGAACCCCTACAACCAGGTGCCGGTGCTGGTCGAGCGCGATCTGATCCTCTACGAGTCGAACATCATCAACGAGTACATCGACGACCGCTTCCCGCACCCACAGCTGATGCCCGCCGACCCGGTGATGCGCGCCCGCGCGCGGCTGTTCCTGTTCCGTTTCGAGCACGAGCTGTTCAGCAACATCGAAGCGATCGAGAAGGGCACCCAGAAGCAGGGCGACAAGGGCCGCGCCATCATCCGCGACAACCTGACGCAGATCGCGCCGGTGTTCACCAAGCAGAAATTCATGCTGGGCGAGGAGTTCACCATGCTCGACGTGGCGATCGCGCCGCTCCTGTGGCGGCTCGACCATTACGGCATCTCGCTGCCCAAGACCTGCGCGCCGCTCATGAAGTACGCCGAGCGCCTGTTCAGCCGGCCGGCGTTCATCGACGCGCTGACCGCCTCCGAAAAGGTGATGCGCAAGTAGCGGGCACGGAGTTCCGGCAATGGCGGAAAAGTCGACCAAGCCTTATCTGATCCGGGCCCTCCACGAGTGGTGCTCGGACAGCGGACTCACGCCCTATATTTCGGTGCGGGTCGACGCGAACACGCGCGTGCCGGCGGACCACGTCAGGAACGGCGAGATCGTGCTCAACATCGGCCAGGACGCCACGCACCGGCTGACCATCGGCAATGAGCGGATCCAGTTCGCGGCGCGCTTCAACGGCGTCTCGCGGGAGTGCTCGATCCCGATCGAGGCGGTGACCGGCATCTTCGCCAAGGAAAGCGGGCAGGGCCTCGCCTTTCCGCGCGAGGGCGCGCCGGAACCGGCTGCCGTCGCGGCCGCCCCCGAGTCGACTCCCCCCGCCTCGCCTACCAACGGCGGCAAGCCCAAGCTCCAGGTCATCAAGTAGCACGCCTTTACAGGGCATGGACCGCGGTGGAGAATAGCCGCGCGCTTTCCTCGCGGTCATCAAGATCAATAACCGGCGCCGAGCGAGGGTTCGTAGGCTCAGCACTTCATTAACGGAGGAGATCATGCTGTCCCCAGAGGAACTGGAACAGGTATTACCGGCGGAGACGTCGGCATTTCCCTCGCCGATTCCGACGCAGTGCGTGTCGAGCGACGAGTACATGCCCTGCCCGCAGACCGAAAAGCAGCGCGAGTTCGAGGCGCGCCTCAAGGAGTACGGGAACGAGCTGGCGCGCAAGCAGGGCGTGAGCCGCCGCAAGTTCTTCAAGTCCGCGGCCGGCATGGCGGCGGCGTTCGTCGCGATGAACGAGACCTACGGGCCGCTGTACATGGTGTCCCGCGCCGAAGCCCAGACGCCGGAGATGGCTGACGAGCGCGCGCGGTCCCTGAAGAATCAGTTCGTCATGGACATGCACACCCACTTCCTGCGCGAGGGCACGCCCATCAAGATCTTCATCTCCCAGCGCGCGACGGTGGGCAAGCTCGGATGGAATCCGGGCATCGGCGAGAAGGAGCAGTCGATCAGCGACCTCATGTTCCCGAACTACTTCAAGGAGGTCTTCCTCGACAGCGATACCAAGATGGCCTGCATCTCCGGGTCATACTCGGTGGACGAGAAGTTCTCGTTCCTGACGAACGACATGAAGTATGCCGCGCGGGAGAAGGTCAACAAGGAAGCGGGCACCAGGCGCATGTTCTCGCACGCCATCTTCACCGCGGGGCGGGACGGCTGGCTCGACAAGGTCGAGGAAGAGCAGGCGCGGCTGAAGCCCGACTCGTGGAAGGCCTACACGATCGGCGACAACACCAACAAGCACCTCTCGAAGTGGCCGTTCCGGCTCGACGACGAGAAGATCATGTACCCGTTCTACGAGAAGCTCGTCCGGTGGAGCAAGACGAGCCCCACGGTCGTCAACGTGTGCATCCACAAGGGGTTGTTCCCGCCCGAGATCGAGGCGAAGTTCCCGCACCTGCTCGCGTACTCGGACGTGCGCGATGTCGGCAAGGCCGCCAAGGACTGGCCGCAGCTCAATTTCATCATCTACCACTCGGGCTGGCGCTGGACAGGGCCGAGCGCACCCAAGAGCGCGTGGGAGCATTTCGAGAAGACCGGGCGCATCGAATGGGTCACCGACCTCGCGGAGATTCCCGGGAAGTACGGCGTGACCAACGTTTACGGCGACCTCGGGCAGCTCTTCGCCTGGACCACGACCGCCAACCCGCGGCTCGGCGCGGCCGTGATGGGCACCCTGGTGAAAGGCCTCGGCGCCGACCACGTGGTGTGGGGCACGGACTCGGTGTGGACCGGCTCGCCGCAGTGGCAGATCGAGGCCCTGCGCCGGCTCGAGATCCCGGAGGACATGCAGAAGAAGTACGGCTACCAGCCGCTCGGTCCCGCGACCGGCCCGGTCAAGACCGCCATCCTCGGGGGCAACAACGCGCGGCTGTATCGGGTCACGCCGCGGCAGATGGCCGACGTGCAGACCGACCGCCTCGCGCAGGTCAAGGAGACCTACGAAAAGCTCGGGGCGGACCGCAGCAATCTTACCTACGGCTACATCGCCAAGCCGGCCGCGTAATCAGCAGTCGTCTCGGGACGGGAACGGCGTCACCGCAAGGTGGCGCCGTTTTCCTTTCAGGTGACCCATCATGAGCCGCGCCGTCTCGGTCTATAATGTCGCCCCGAGCCGGCATAGCTCAGTGGTAGAGCAACCGCCTTGTAAGCGGTAGGTCGTCTGTTCGAGTCAGACTGTCGGCACCAGCAGCGCGCCGCAGATCGCAAGCGGGAACCTTTGGCAATCTCCCGGTCCAATGGCGCGGGAGCCCGGGGGACGTCCGGCGGCCCCCTTGATAGCCGCAAGGCCGGACATAGATAAGGGTGCACAAGAACGGGGCTGCGGATCAGTCGCGACCGCCGCGGAGGACGCATGATCAGAGTCGAGAACCTGGTAAAGGCCTTCGGCGCGAAGCTCGCGGTGAACGACGTCTCGTTCACGGTCGAGCGCGGCGAGGTCCTGGGCTTCCTCGGCCCCAACGGCGCCGGCAAGTCCACCACCATGCGCATGATCACCGGATTCATTCCACCCACCTCGGGACGGATTACCATCGGCGGCCACGACATGCTGGAGGACCCGCTGCCGGCCAAGCGCCTGATCGGCTATCTGCCTGAGAATGCCCCGGGCTACGCCGACATGACGGTGTACGGCTTCCTCAACTTCGCGGCCGAGCTGCGCGGGCTGCAGGGCGACGCGCGCAAGCGCGCCGTGGGCCGCGCGATCGAGCTGTGCTTCCTCCAGAACGTCGCGCACCAGACCATCGACACGCTCTCCAAGGGCTACAAGCACCGCACCGGGCTCGCGCAGTCGCTGGTCCACGATCCCGACGTGCTGATCATGGACGAGCCGACCGACGGCCTCGATCCCAACCAGAAGCACGAGGTGCGCGGCCTCATCAAGCACATGGGCGAGAAGAAGGCGATCATCTTCTCGACCCACATCCTGGAGGAAGTCGAGGCAGCATGCAGCCGCGTCATCATCATCGACCGCGGCAGGATCGTCGCCAATGGGACGCCGCAGGAGCTGAAGGCGCGCTCGCCGGAGGGGCGGCTCGAGGACGTATTCCGTGCGATCACGCTTCCCGACACCGTCAAGGGGCACTGAGATACGCATGAATTCCTGGGCCAACATCAAGGCGATCGTGAAGCGCGAGCTGGGCGGCTATTTCACGTCGCCCATCGCCTATGTGTTCCTGGTGATCTATCTCCTGCTCACCGGCTTTTTCACCTTCACGGTCGGCAGCTTCTTCGAGCGCGGCGAAGCCTCGCTCGTGTCGTTCTTCACTTGGCATCCCTGGCTCTATCTCTTCCTCGTGCCCGCGGTCGGCATGCGGCTGTGGTCGGAGGAGCGCCGGCTCGGCACGATGGAGCTCCTGCTGACCATGCCGGTCACGACCTGGCAGGCGATCATCGGCAAGTTTCTTGCCTCCTGGCTGTTCCTCGCACTGGCGCTCGCGCTCACCTTTCCGGTCGTGGTCACGGTCAACTGGCTGGGCGACCCGGACAACGGGGTAATCGTCGGGGGCTACGTGGGGAGCATCCTCCTCGCGGGAGCCTATCTGGCGGTGAGCAGCATGACCTCTGCCATGACCCGCAACCAGGTGATCAGCTTCATCCTGTCGGTGCTCATCTGCCTCTTCCTCATCCTCGCCGGCTACGAGCCGGTGACGGGACTCCTGTCGCGCGTCGCCGGCCCGCGGGTCGTGGAGGTCGTGGCCGCGTTCTCGGTGATGACGCACTTCGAGGGGTTCCAGCGCGGCGTGCTCGACACCCGCGATATCGTCTTCTTCGCTTCGGTGATGGGTTTCGCGCTCTTCACCACCGGCGTCGTCATCCGCAACCAGCGGGCAGGGTAGGGCGATGAGAAGCAAGCACGTCGAAACCCTGCTTTACTCGACCGGCGGCGTCATCGCGCTGCTCGCGGTGCTGATCGCGGTGAATTTCATCGTGAGCGCGTTCAACCTGCGCGCCGACCTGACCGAGGGCGACGTCTACACGCTGTCACCCGGCACCCGCAAGGTGCTCGCGCGGCTCGAGGCGCCGGTCAAGCTCCGCCTCTACTACTCGCAGGGCAGCGAGGCGGTGCCGGTGGGGCTGAAGACCTTCGCCAAGCGGGTCGAGGACCTGCTGAACGAGTACAAGGCGGCCGGCGGCGGCAAGGTGGTGATCGAGAAATTCAACCCGGAGCCGGATTCCGACGCCGAGGATTCCGCCCAGCTCGACGGGATCGAGGGCCAGCTCACCAACACCGGCGAGAAGTTCTACCTCGGGCTCTCGATCGCGTTCCTCGACCAGAAAGCGGCGATCCCCGTGCTCGCGCCGGATCGAGAACGGCTGCTCGAGTACGACATCACGCGCGGGATAGCGCAGGTCGGCGAGACCAAGAAGCCGGTGGTGGGCGTGATGAGCGCGCTGCCGGTGCTGGGGCGTTCCCTCGATCCCATCCGCAAGCAGCAGCCGGCGGAAGCGTGGGTGCTGATTCAGGAGCTGAAAAAGATTTTCGACGTGAAGGAGATCAAGCTCGACGCGGCGAGGATCGACGACGACATCAAGGTCCTGCTGGTCATCCATCCACGCAACCTTCCGGAAGAAACCGAGTATGCGATCGACCAGTTTGTGCTGCGCGGCGGAAAACTGATCGCTTTCGTCGATCCCTACGCCTATTTTGACCAGCAACCCGATTTCCAGAACCCATTCGGAGGCTCGCAGGCGGGGCAGTCCACGTTCTACAACCTGTTCAAGGCGTGGGGCATCGACGTGGACATGGGCAAGGTGATTGCGGACCTCACCTACGCCAGCGGCTCGGGACCGCGGTTGCTGCCGACGCTGCTCGCGCTCAACACGCAGGCGCTCAACCAGGACGACGTGGTGACGAGCCAGGTTGGGACGCTGCTCTACGCCTTCGGCGGCGCGTTCAAGGGCAAGCCGGCTGAGGGCCTCACGCAGACCGTGCTCGCACACTCCTCGAAGAACGCGATGCCGGTGGATCTCATCATCGCGACGCTCTCGGGCGAGCCCTCCACGCGCGGCTTCCAGCCCACCAATGAGGAGATGCCACTCGCGATCCGCTTGACCGGCAAGTTTTACACGGCCTTCCCGGATGGCAAGCCCAAGCCCTTCATGCCGCCGCGCGCGGACAAGAAGAAAGGCCAGGACGACAAGAAGAAGGCCGAGGACAAGGCCGAGCCGCACCTCAAGGTGTCGACTGAAGAGAACTCGGTGGTCCTGGTCGCGGACGTGGACCTGCTCTCCGACGGCGCCGCGGTGGAGATCCAGGAAGTGTTCGGCCAGCGCGTCGCCGTTCCGCGCAACGGCAATCTTGCCCTCGCGTTGGGCCTCGTCGAGCAGTTGTCGGGCGACAGCGCGTTGATCAGCCTGCGCAGCCGCGCCTCCTTCAGCAAGCCGCTGACCGTGATCCGCGAGATGGAGGCGCAGGCGCAGCAGCAGTACCTGGGCAAGATCAAGGAACTCGAGGACAGCCTCAACCAGACCCAGGAAAACCTGCAGAAGCTGCAGAAATCGAAGGCCGGCGTCACCAGCTCGATCCTCACGCCGGAGCAGCAGGCCGAGCTCGACAATTTCCGCAAGAAAGCGGCCGAGGCCCGGCTTGCCTTGAAGGAGCTGAGAAAGCGCCTGCGCGTCGAGACCGACACGCTCGAGTTCTGGACCAAGGTCGTCAACATCGTGCTGGTGCCCCTGCTGGTCGCGCTCGCCGGGCTCGGGCTCGCTCTGGTGCGCCGCCAAAAGGCAGCGGCATGAGCCGCAAGCACTTTCTCTACCTCGTCATCGCGCTGGTCGTGCTGGGGGGCGCAGGCCTCGCGCTGTTCTGGCAGGACATCGCGGACTACCGCGCGAGCGGCGCGAAGATCGGCGCCAAGCTCCTGCCGGGACTCAAGATCGCCGAAGTCGCCGAGATCCGCCTGCAGGACCCGAAGCACCGGGTCACGCTCGTGCGCAAGGAAAAGATATGGGTCGTGCAGGAACGCGGCGGATATCCCGCCAGCTTCCAGGAGATCAGCGATCTCATGATCAAGCTGGTGGAGCTCAAGGTGACGCAATCCGAGCACGTCGGCGCGTCGCTCCTGCCGCGGGTCGAGCTCGCCGATCCGGACAAGGGTGAGGGCGGTGGCACGCTCATCGAATTCCGGGACGGCGCGGGCAAGGTGCTCGCCGGGCTCGTCCTCGGCAAGAAGGTCCTCAAGAAGGACCCCCTCAACCCGTTACCCTCTGCGAAGGACGGCGTGCCCGCGGGGCGCTACGTGCGCGTTGTCGGCGCCAAGGACATTGTGGTGGTCGTGTCCGATCCCCTCCCCAGGGCGGAAGCCGACCCCGGCAAATGGTTGAGCAAGGATTTCTTCAAGGCTGACCGCATCCGAACGCTCGCCGCTGGGCCGGAAGGCGCCGAGCCGCGCTGGAAGATCACGCGCGCGGAGGAATGGGGGCAGTGGCGATTCGCGGGGGGCGGCGGCGATCTCAATCCCAGCGCCGCGGTCGCGGCCGTCAACAAGCTCGGCTCGCTTGCGTTCGATGATGTCGCGCTTGACCCGGGCAAGGATGCCGTCGGCAAGCCGTCAGTCATCATCGCAGAGACCTTCGACAACCTGGTGTATACCGTGAAGCTCTCCGCGAGAGGCAAGGGCGACGAGTATCTCGTCAACTTCACCGTGAAGGGAGCGCCTCCGAAGACGCGCGTTCCGGAGAAGGGCGAGAAGCCGGAGGACAAGGAGCGCCGCGACAAGGAATTCGCCGAGGGCCGCAAGCGGTTGGAGGAGCGCATCGCCGAGGAGCAGGCGCTCGCGAATTGGACCTACTCGATCGGCAAGCGCGAGCTCGAGCCGCTGCTGAGGACGCGCAGCGAGATGGTCGCCCAGCGACGCGAGACCGCCCGGCGCTAACTCGCGGCATCCCCGTGCCGCGTTCCGGGCGGCGGGGCTATACTTGTTCAATGAGCGTCCCGGCGCGCACCACCCTATTGGTTCTCCTGTGCCTGGCTTTCTCCGGCTGCTCCGTGGCGATGTACGGCAACCAGTCGACGAGCGGCGGCACGACCGTCACTACAACGTCAGCCCACGTCAGCGGCTCGGCCCAGGGGTCGAATTACAGGGCCGCGTTCTCGTCCGGCGGGCATCCCGTGTCGCCCAAGGCTTCCGGCGGCTACGTTGCGGCGAGCGGGAGCGCGGCGTACGCGCTGGTCGGAGTCTTCGTGCTGGCCGACCTTTGGAGCTATTTCCGCGGCGAGCCGCAACCGAAGCCGCTGCCCCCGGGCACCACGATTTCCCACACCTGCTCGTGCTACGGCTATCAGCCGCCCGCGCATGCCGAGGAGGTGACGAAGTGAAGCTGCGCGAGATACTCAAGTCGCCGGTATTGCCCCTCGACAAGAAGTGGGAGATCCGCAAGCGGAAGGGCGGCTACGAGTCCGACGTCACGGCGCTGGTGCGCGCGATGCTCGAGGACGAGGCAATACGCCAGGACCAGCGCTGGGCGTGGGAGCGCTGGCGCAACGACGCAGACGCCCTCAAGAACCGGTGACCGGTCGACTGCCACGCGTCTGGGCAGCGCTGCTGCTCGCGTGCGCGTTGCCCGCGCAGGGGCAGTTCGTGGACCCGTCCCGCAACTGGCGGACGTTCGACACCGACCACTACACCGTCCATTTCGCGGAGGCGCACCGCGCGCAAGCGCAGGTCGTGGCCGGGATCGCGGAAACGGTGCATGCCCGCGTGACCGCCTGGCTGCAATGGCAGCCGGAATCACGAACGCACCTCGTGGTGCTGGACTCCGCCGACTTCGCCAACGGCTATGCGTCGCCGCTGCCCTTCAACAACACCGCCATCTTCCTGTCGCCGCCCGACGATGGCGAGCTGCTGCAGAACCGGGAGTGGCTCGACCTGGTGCTGACGCACGAGATCACTCACGTCGTGCACCTGGACCTGGCGCGGCGCGCCCCCCTCGTGCTGCGGCGCATTTTCGGCCGCGCCCCGCCTTGGCTGCTGATCTTTCCGAACACGCTGCCCAACGTATGGGGCCCGAACTGGGTCAAGGAAGGCCTCGCAACATACGCGGAGTCCGACGCCGCCAGGGGCTGGGGTCGCCTGGGGCAGAGCGCCTTCGAGGGCATGATGCGCGCCGAGGTGGCGCGCGGGCCGATCTCGCTGCGGGAGATCCACGCGGACGGGCGCGGCTTTCCACATAACCGCAACTATCTCTACGGCGCCTATTTCTTCCTGTTCCTCACCGAGCGCTACGGTCCGCGCGCAATTACGAGTCTCGTCGAGAACTACAGCGACGACTTCATTCCGTTCCGCGTGCACACCAATCCGGTGGTGGCGACCCGCAAGACCATGGACGTACTGTGGGTGGAATACCAGGACTGGCTGATTGCGCGTTTCGCGCCTTCCGCCGGCGAGACGGCACCGCGACGCGACGAGGCGGGGGAGATCATCGCGCGGTCATTCTCCCTGACGAGCCCCGTTCTGACGCGCGCGGGGGAACGATGGTACGTCCGGTCCGACGGATACACGAAGCCAAGGCTCGTGCGGCAGTCGAAGGGCGGCGAAGTCGAGGCGGTGCGTGACGTCGAGCGCGATGCCCGGCTTGCGGCGCCGGAGAGCGGCGGGCTCGTGGTGGCCCAGCCGGAAATCTGCGACGACTACAACTATTACTATGACCTGTACCAGGTCGGCCCGGACGGCGGCTGGGACCGGCTGACACGCTGCGGACGGTTCCGCTTCGCCGCGCCGCTCGACGACGGCCGCATCGCCGCGGTGCGAGTCGACAGGGGACAGGGCGAGGTCGTCGTCCTGGATCGGAAGGGTGCCGTCGAACGCTCCCTGTATCGCGCGGCGCCCGGAGAATCGCTGACGGGGCTCACCGCGCGGGGCGCAGCGGTGGCACTGACCAGCCTGCGCGACGGACGCTGGTCGCTGATCGAGATCGCCGACGGGAGATCCACCGTGCTGGCATCCGATCCGGCCATCAAGCATTCACCTCGCTACGCGGCATCCGCGGATGAGATCTACTTTGTCGCGAATTACGGCAACTCCTACGACGTCTGGTCCTGGCGGCGCGGCGAGCGGTTGCTCGCGCGCTGGACCCGCTCAATGACAGGCGTGCGCGAGATGAGCGCGCCGGTCGCGGGCGAGATGTTGCTGGCGACCATCGAGGCCGATGGCGACGTGCTGCGGGCCTATCGCCTGCCGGATTCGCCCCTCGAACGGCGCGAAGCTGCCGTGGCGGCCGTCGAAGTCGCGGTGCCGGCAGTGGCGGATGACGCGCGGCGCAGCGCGGAACGCCCGTACTCGCCGTGGTCGTCCTTGCTGCCGCGGTCCTGGTTCCCGGTGTTCTATGTCGACGACGGGGCGGTTGCCGCCGGCGTGACGACCTTCGGTCAGGATGCACTGGGCCTGCATCAATACAGCGTGACGCCCATGTACGAGTTCACGCAGGGCGAGACGCTCGGCAGCTTCATCTACGAATACAACCAGCGCCACCGCCTGCTGCTCGACCGCAGGATGTCGGTCAAGGCGAGCACGAAGAAGGAGGATGAGGATGCGGTTATCGACCGCGAAGTGCAGCGCTACACCGTGACCGACTCGGTGCAATGGGTTTCGACGTGGCGGAGCCTTTCGCTGAACACGCGCTTCTACTGGGGGCTCGGCGGCGCGATCGACCGTGAAAAGCTCCACGACGTCAACGCCGCCACCACGTCCATCGACAACGAGCGCGTGCTGGCGCTCGTGGGCGGCGTGGATACGCGCCGCAGCCAATGGCTGTCGGAAGGGCCGAGCCAGGGGCAGCAGCTGCGGCTTTTCTACGAGACATCGAACGGGCTCGCGGGCGATTACTCGGGCAACGTCTACCGGGGAGACTGGCGTGTATATCTTCCCCTACGCAAGACAGTCATCGCGCTGCGCTGGAACGAGGTCTATGGTCAGGCCGACGCGGAGCCGATCGAACTCGGCGGCACTGGAACGAACGAAGCGCTCGCGCTGCCCGTGCTGAATGTGCGGGAGTTTCCGTTGCGCGGCTACCGCAGCGGCGAGCCGGTTCTGACGGGGCATCGCGCCCGGCTGGGAAGCATCGAGCTTCGGATCCCGCTGTCGGATATCGACCGTCACTTCATGGTCCCCCCGGTCGGCCTCAACCGCGTTTCGATGAGCGTGTTTTTCGACATCGGCGCCGCGTGGGACAAGGGCGAGTCGCCGGATTATTTCCGCGGGACCGGCGTCGAGTTCCTCCTCGAGCCGCGCTTCGGCTACCTGTTCGGGCTGCAGGCGCGGGCGGGCGTCGCGCGGGGCCTCGACGGGCCCGGGGAGACCAAGTGGTACCTGCGCGTCGGCCGGTCCTTCTGAGTGACGTGTGGCGGGTGATGAGATCCAGTTAAACTAGGCGAACCTGGAGGCAGGCATGGGTATGACGAAAATCATCGGAATTCTCCTCATCGTCGCGGGAACGCTGGGCTTGATCTACGGCGGCTTCAGCTACACCCGGGAAAGGCACGACGTGAATCTCGGGCCGCTCAAGTTCTCCGTGGTGGACAAGGAAAGGGTCAACGTTCCCGTGTGGGCAGGGGCGGGGGCGATCGCGGTCGGGGTGATCCTGCTGGTCATCGGCCGCAAACGCTAGCGTCAAGCGGCGTGGTGGCTGACGACTTCCAGCACGCGCGAGCTGTCCGCATTCCGGATCTCGGTGTGAACCGCCGCGAAGCTGCGGCCTTCGTGGAACCGCTTTGATACGATTTTCAGCGCACGGCCCTGGCCGGGGCTGATATACCAGGCGGCGATCGCGGAGAGCTGGGGATGTCCCGGCGCAGCAGCCCGCGCCGTGATCGCGGCGAGCCCAAGCAGCAACCCGCCTTGCACGTGCCTCACGCGGTTCGCGTGCTGAGGGCCGAGCTTCACCGGGCAGCGGGCGCCGCTGTCGGTCGCTGTCGGCAGAATCCCCCAGAAGTGCTCGATGAACGCATGCCGGCCGTCGGCACGCCTGAGCGCCGCGTCGCAAGCGCGCAGCACCGCGCGTTCCTCGGGATCGAGCGCGCGCGGCTGGAGCGGCGCCGCCGGCGCGCCGCCATCGACGCGCTGCCACGGCAGCGGTGCGAGATTCACGCCGGGCGGCGGCGGCAGCACGACGAACGTGCCGCTCGCGTGGCACACCGGCACGCCGCCTGCGTGGAGCGTCCCGCTCGTCAGCGACTGGCGCGCAGCCGCGCCGGTCGTGTATCCGTTCATGCGAGTGTGCGCCTTCAGCTCGCCCCGCATAGGTGCGCCCGTGAACTGGGCATGCAGATGAACGGTCGCCTGGCGTGCGCCGCGTTCGATCTTCAGGCGCGAGGCGGTGGCCAGCGCGGTGTCGAGCAGCACGCAGAACGCCGACAGATTGGTTGTTCCGTCCACATTGCGAGACAGCGGGTGCTCGAGCATGGTCTGCTCGAGCTCGTTATCCCCGATGCGTGGCCAGCCGCAGCCGATAAGATGCCCCGGAAAGTGAAAGCCCGGCGTGCGGTTTTCCGCCAGCGCGAGCAGAACCTGCCGGCGGATGGCATCGGCTTCGGGATGCGATGACTTTGGCACGGCGGGATTGTAATAGACTTGATCCATGTCGATCGCGATGCTCCTGCTCATCGTGTTGTGCAACATGTCGAGCTTCCGTGCGAGCAAGGTGCTCATTTCGCTGTTCGCCATCGAGCTCGGGGCGTCCCAGTTCACGATCGGAATCATGATCGCGATGTACTCGCTGCTCCCGGCGCTGCTTGCCGTTTACGCCGGCAAGCTCTCCGACCGGCTCGGCGTGCGGGTGCCCATGCTGGCCGGATCGCTCGGAGTCGCCGCCGGGCTGCTGCTGCCGTGGCTGTCGCCCGCGCTGCCCGCGCTCTACGCCTCCGCCGCGCTGATCGGCGCAGCGCACATGTTCTACAACGTCTCCGCCCAGAACCTGGTCGGCTCGCTGGGAGCCGCCGAGGAGCGCACGCACAACTTCGCCAATTACGCACTGGCGATGGCGATCGGGTCCTTCCTCGGGCCGCTCGCCGCGGGTTTCTCGATCGATTATGTCGGGCACGCCACGAGCTATCTCTACGCCGCGGCGCTGCCCTTGGTGCCGGTCGTGATCATGGCGTCCGTGCGCAAGGTGGGCCACGGACCGCGGGTGAAGACCGAGGACGAGCAGGCGGTGCTGTCGACGAGCCTGCTCGCGAATCCGGTGCTGCGGCGCACGTTGATCGCGAGCGCGGTGGCGGTGACGGCGCAGGACCTGTTCCAGTTCTACATGCCGATCTACGGGCATTCGGTCGGGCTGTCGGCCTCCGCGATCGGCGTGGTGCTGGCGATGTCCGGCATCGCAGCCTTCGCGGTGCGCATCGGGCTGCCGCGGCTGGTGAAGCGCTTCGGGCCGGACACCGTGTTCAACGGGTCGCTCTACATCTCGGCCGTGACGTTCCTGCTGTTTCCGCTGTTCGCGAGCGCGCCTGCGCTGGCGGCGATCGCACTCGTGCTCGGGCTCGGCATGGGCTGCGCGCAGCCGGTCACGTTGATGCTGATCTTCAGCCGCGCCCCCGAGGGCCGATCGGGCGAAGCGCTGGGGATGCGCGTCACCATCAACCAGATCACGCACATCGCGGTGCCGGTGATCTTCGGCACCATCGGCTCGATGTTCGGAGTCGCGCCGGTATTCATCACCAACGCGCTGTTTCTCACAGGTGGCGGGCTGCTGAACCGCGAGAAGAGATAGAATCACGCGTTCGATTACAGGGAGCGGAAATGAAGATCGCCATTCTCGACGACTACCAGGACGTGTTCCGAACGCTGAAGTGCTATCCCCGGTTGAAGGGGCACGACGTCGCCGTGTATCACGATTCGGTGAAAGAGCCCGCGAAGCTGGCGGAGCGCCTGAAGGGCACCGACGCCGTGATCCTGCTGCAGCAGCGCACGCCGTTCCCGCGCGCCGCGGCCGAGCGCGCCACGACGCTGAAGGTCATCAGCCAGACCGGCCGCAACGTGAATCATATCGACGTCGCGGCTTGTACCGAGAAGGGGATCATCGTGTGCGGCTCCGGGGCCGGACAGGTCAACCATACGGCGGAGCTCACCTGGGGACTCATCTTATCGGTGCTGCGCCACATTCCCGAGGAGGTGCAGCGCCTCAAAGCGGGGCGGTGGCAGACCACCATCGGCACCACCGTGGTGGGAAGGACGCTCGGCATCTACGCCTACGGCCGCATCGGCAGCCTCGTCGCAAAGGTGGGCCGGGCCTTCGAAATGAAGGTGATTTGCTGGGGCCGGGAGGGCTCCACCGCAAAAGCGCGCGCCGACGGCTTTGAAATCGCGTTGAGCCGCGAGGCGTTGTTCGAGAACTCGGACATCGTGAGCCTGCATATCCCGCTCAACAAGGAAACGCGCGGCATCGTCAAGCATTCGGACCTCGCGCGCATGAAGCCGACCGCGCTGATCGTCAACACCAGCCGCGGTCCTATCATCGAGGAAGGCGCGCTGGTGCGGGCGTTGAAGGAAGGGCAGCCCGGATATGGCGCGGTGGATGTGTTCGACGAAGAGCCGGTGGTGAACGGCAACCATCCGTTGCTCAAGATGGACAACGTGGTGTGCACGCCACACCTCGGTTACGTCGACCGCGACACCTACGAGAAGTACTACGGCGCAGCGGTGGACAACTTGCTCGCCTATGCCGAGGGCAAGCCGGTCAACGTCCTCAATCCCGAGGCTCTCGGCAAGAACAGCTGAGCCGGACTTCGAAGTGCAATGACAAAGGAAATGGCATGGCAAGGATGAGATGCGGTGTGGCCGCGGTAGAGGCGCTGCGTGCGGCGGGCGTGAGCCGGGTCTTCGGTCTGATGGGCTCTTCCACGCTCGAGATCTACGACGCGCTCTACGACGCCCGCGACATGCTCTATGTCGGAGTGCGGCACGAAAACTGCGGCGTGCACATGGCGGACGCCTACGGGCGCGTGATGCAATCGCCGGGGCTCTTCATCTGCGGGCAGGCGGGGCCCGGTGTGGCCAACATGATGCTGGGGCTCACCGCCGCGAAACTCGCGTATTCCCCGGTGGTGGTGATCGCCGGGCTGCCGTCCACCGCCGATCTCGGGAAGGACACCTTTCAGGAGATTGACCAGCACACGCTGTTCCTGCCGGTGACGAAGCGCGTGATGACGGTGACGCGCCCGGAGCGCGTTCCCGAGTTCTTGCTCGAAGCGTTCCGTGTGGCGAACGCCGGGCGGCGCGGACCGGTAGTGGTCCAGATCCCGCGCGACCTGCTCAACCATGAGATTGACGTTGCGATTCCGCCCAAGGGCGGCCAGCCGGAGGTCGTGGCGGGCGCGCTGGACCGCGCAACGCTTGGGCGGATCCGGGAGATGGTGCTCGCCGCCCGGTCTCCCGTGATCCACGCGGGCGCCGGCATCAAATGGGGGCGCGGCACGGCAAGCCTGGTGAAGCTCGCGGAGAAGCTGCAGCTCCCCATTACCAACTCGGCGGGCCATACCGACGTCGCCCCGGTCGATCACCCGCTCTACGCGGGCGGCGTGGGGCCGCGCGGCAACCCGATCGCGACCGGCCTCGTGCGCGAGGCCGATCTCATCCTCGCGCTCGGCACTCGCCTCGGCTTCAACACCACGCGCTTCACGAGCGAGATCGTGACGCCCGCGTCGAAGATCGTGCAGGTGGATATCGACCCGCTTGCCATTGGGCGCTATTACCCGGTCGCGCTGGGTGTGGTCGGGGACGCCGGCGCGGTGGCGGGCGCGCTCGCCGACGTGATGGACCCGGTGTCGGCCGAGCGTGCGCCGTGGCGCGCGCGCAACGAGAAGTTCCTCAAGGACCGGAGGGAGCTCCTGCGCGGCCGGGACGAGATCGCGGCCAAGGGCACGCGGCCGCTCCACCCGGAGACCATCTACGCGGAGCTGCGCAAGGTCGCGCCGCGCGCCGCGCTGTTCACGATCGACGCGGGTACCACCTGCCTGCAGGCGACCGACCGCCTGCCGTGCCATGTCATGCCGTCGCTGATCGCGCCGCTCGACTGCGGCAACATCGGCTTTTCCTACGCCGCCGGGCTCGGCGCCAAGGTTGCCGCCCCGGAGCGCACGGTGATCTCGCTGATGGGCGACGGAGGCTTCGGCATGACCATGGGCGAGATGTCGACCGCGGTGCAGAGCCAGATCAACACCATCGCGGTCGTAATGGACAACGGCACCTGGGGCGCGGAGATCGCGTACCAGCGCGATTTCTACAACAAGCGCTACATCGGCGCGCACGTCCTCTCGCCGCGATTCGACGAGGTCATGAAGCTGTGCGGCGGCGTGGGCTACTACGTGACGGGCCCCGGCGAGACCGCGGACGCGGTGAGCCAGGCGATGAAGGCGGGCAAGCCCGCCGTGATTCACGCCAAGGTGGATCCCGAAGCGGTGCTGAGCTTCCGCACCGATTCGATCGTCAAGCGCGGCTGAGTCAGTGCAGGTGCTTGCCCCGCGGGTGGAGCGGGATGACGGTCGATGAGCCGGCCGCGTGCTCGCCGGTGACCTTGCGCGTCGCCCAGTCCTGGTCGAAGAGCTGGTTCACGAGCGCGGCGACCTGGTCCACTTCCGCCTTGCCGAGATGGCGGCCGAGCATGGCCGAGACGTCCTCGGTCACGCACTGGCGGCGGAATTCGTGGATCGCCTCGGGCGTCGGGCCGACGAAGAGCTGGTAGAACTCGTCCTCGCCGTTTTCCGGGTAGTAGGTGGCCTCGACCTCGGAGGCGTACTCGGTGAGGGCCCCCAGGTTCTGGAACGCCTCGGTCAGCCGCGCGTGGAAGCTGCGGCCGACTTCCCCGGTCCAGCAGATATTCAAGGTGCGCTCACGCGTGTCGAACTGGATGCCGGGTTCCTCGCGCTCGATGCTGTGCGCTTCCGCGATCGTGTCCACGTCCAGGTACTCGAGCCACGGGCGCAGCGCGTGCTCGACCTGCGACAGGCGTACGCCGCGCCCGAGGAAGACGTTCCCGTGGACATGCACTTCCATTCTCATCTCAGGCCTCGCCGACCAGAAACCGGGGGCGGAAAGGATACCACAGCGCGTCGAACGGCGTGACTCACTCCTTCAGGATGCCCTGCGCCCGGAACACCTCCACGGCGAGGCGCACGGCGCCATTGGACGCGGGGAACCCGCAGTATCCGGCCGCGTGCACGAACACCTCGTAGATCTCGTCCGGCGTCGCGCCGTTGTTGAGGGCGCCGAGGATATGCCCCTTGATCTCGTCCGGGCGATTGAGCGCGGTGAGCATGCCGAGTGTCACCAGGCTCCTGGTCTTCAGCGGCAGGCCGGGCCGCGGCCAGATCGTGCCCCAGGCGATCTCGGTGACGAGCTCGTTCTGCTGCTTCGTGAATCGGTCGGAGCTCGCGCCGCGCTTCGCAATGTGCTTGTCGCCCATAACCTTGCGGCGCAGGGCCATCCCCTTCTCATACGCTTCTTTGTTCATCTTCTCCTCCTGTCAAGATCGAGAGTGACTCGTTTCTCGTGTCCCGTTACTGCTTCAGCAGTCCCAGGTCGGTGAGCATGACCTCCATTTCCGCGCGCTCGTGCCCGAGTTGCTCGCGCAGCGCCGCGCCGTCTAGATAGGACGGAGTCCAGTAGAGGCGGGCGAGCTCCTCACGCCAGGCATCGGTCGCGACTGCCGCCGTCAGCGTGCGTTCCCAGAATGCAATCTGGGGCGGCGTGATCCCGCGCGCGCCGCTCACACCGCGCCAGGCCCCCACCTCGCAGTTCACCGATTGTTCGATCCAGGTCGGCGTCTGTGCATAGAGTCCGGCCAGGCGCAGGGGCGCGGATACCGCCAGCGCACGCATCGTTCCCGCCGTGAGCTCCCTGACTGCACTTGCTGCAGTCACGGCGCAGATTTCAGCATTGCCCGCGACGACGTCCGCAACCGCGTCGAGCGCGGAATCGAACACGCGGACCTTCGGCGCCTTCACGTCGCCCCCCGTGTGCTGGACCACTTTCGCGAGCGCGACATGATTGGGGTTGCCGAGTGAGGTCGAGAGCGCGACCGTAACGGAACCTGCATCGGCCACGAATCGTGCGATCAGGTCGCCTCCGGTCCTGAAGGCCGAGTCGGAGCGTGCAAGAAATGCGATGTATTCGGTATAGAGAATGGCGAGCGGAGTGAACGCGCTTTCGTGATCGAAGGCGCTCGCTCCGAGCAGGTGATCGGTGGCGAGATTCGAGGAGCTGATACAGAGCACGTGGGGGTCGCCGCGCCGCCCGTCGAGCCACACCCATGCCTTGCGTCCGCCGTCACCCGCGACGTTGTTGACGGTCACGGGCACGTCGAGCAGCCGCTTTGATTCGATGGCCTTCACGAGCGCGCGCGCCGAGCGGTCCAGCCCGCCGCCAGGCGGCGTGCCCGCGACGATCTCCACCGCGCGCTGCGGGCGCCAGGCGCTTGCCGGAGATCTCATTGACCCGTCAGGCTTCGCGGAATAGCCGCCCCGCGCCGGGGACGGCTTGCTTGTCGCCCATCAAGCGCAGCATCTTCCACATCGATGCCTGGTTGCTGGCGATGATCGGCTTGCCGAGCCTTCGTTCCATGTTCTCGATGATCCCGAGCGTCGGAAAATTCGAGCAGCTGACGAAGATCGCCTGCGTTTCCGGGCGGTCCACCTCCGCGATCAACGCTTCAATCCGCTCCGTGGTGACGGCGGAATGGTTCTGCGTATCCAAGCCCTGCATCGCCATCACCTCGAAGCCCGCTACCGTCAGGTACTGGCGCAGCCGCTCGTTGAGCCAGGGCGCGTAGGGCGAGGCGAGGCTGATGCGCCTGGCGCCCAGCGCGCGCAATCCTTCGGCCACCGCGGCCGAGGAGACCGCGACGGGGATTCCCGTCTCCTGTTCAATCCTCTCCCCGAGCGCCCGGTCCTCGACCGGGCCCTTGAGGAAGCCGCCGGCCGCGCAGCCGTAACAGATGACGTTCACCTTGGCATGGGCCAGCAAGGCCGCCGCCGCTGGCGCCTGCGTTCCCAACCACAACAGCTTCTCCTCGGTGTCCGCCGTATGCGGGATGCGCATGGAATGGACCGACATCCCGCCGCCCGCCATGCGCTGGACCTCGTATTCCATCACGGTGTTCCACGAGGGAACGATCAATCCGAGCTTGGGTTGCACGCCTGCCATGCCGGCATGATACAAGGACCGTCCAGCGTTGGTTTATCATCCACAACGACACCAGCGTGGCGAGGAGGGGCTCGATGAACTTCAAGGCTGCAGTACACCCGGTTGGCACCGTCGTCCTGTTCGCGGTTGCGGGAAGCCTTGCGCCCACCGCATGGGCGCAAACGTATCCCGCCAAGGCCATCCGCATCATCGTGCCGTTCCCGGCCGGCGGCACGTCCGACATCCTGTCGCGCGCCATCGGCCAGAAGCTCAATGAGGAATGGAAGCAGCCGGTGATCGTGGACAACCGCCCCGGCGCGAGCGCCAACATCGGCGCCGAGCTCCTGGTGAAATCGCCGGCCGACGGCTACACGCTGTTCTGCGCCTCCACCATCCACACCATCAACCCGAGCCTCTACAGCAAGCTCGCCTACGACCCGATCCGGGATTTCACGCCGATCACGCTCCTGGCCGCGACCTCACAGGTGCTCGCCGTGCACCCGTCGGTGCCGGTAAAGACGGTGAAGGAGCTGATCGCCTACGCCAAGAAGCGGCCCGGCGAGCTGAATTACAGCTCCGCCGGCAACGGCAGCCAGCCGCACCTCACTGCAGAAATGTTCAAGGCGCGCACCGGCATCGACATCGTGCACGTTCCCTACAAGGGGGCGCCGCCGCAGATCGCTGACTTGCTGGCCGGGCACGTAGCACTGACCTTCGGCACTTCGCCCACCGCAGTGCCGCACGTCAAATCGGGCAAGCTGCGCGCGCTCGGCGTGAGCACGGCAAAGCGGATCACGGCGCTGCCCGATGTGCCGACAATCGACGAGGCCGGTGTTCCCGGGTTCGAGGCGTCGGGCGCTAACGGTCTGGTGGGGCCTGCCGGCATGCCGCCCGCGATCGTGGAGAAGCTCAACGCGACGGTGGTGCGCATCGTGCGCGAGCCGGCGATGAGCAAGTTCCTGAGCGACCAGGGCGCCGAGCCCTGGACCACCACGCCCGCGGAATACGCGACCTACATCAAGTCCGAGGTCGCGAAATGGGCGAAGGCCGTGAAGGACTCGGGAGCGCGAATCGATTGATTCAAGCTGCGGCGGGCTTTGGCTGCGCCGCCCGCTCGTTCGGCATGAACACGATCAGCAGGTTGGCGAGGAGGATCGTGCCGGCGAGGAAGTAGAACCCGGTGTAGATGTCGTAGGCGTCGGCGATCATCCCGAAGAGCGCGGGCGCGATGCTGGCGCCAATATGCTGGATGCCGAACTGCAGTCCCACGCCGCTGCCGGCGAGCTCGCGCGGGGTGGCTTCCACCGCCCACGCCTGCAGCACCGGGCGCATCGCGTAGAGGAAGAATCCGACCAGCGCGATGAACAGCACGAAAGTCACGCTCTTGCCGGCCAGCGCCATGAATACGATCATCACGCAGGTGAGCACCATGCTCGCCATGACGATGCGCTTGCGGCCCATCTTGTCCGAAAGGTGCCCGCCGATCGGGCTCGCGGCGAAGCCCGCGACCTGCATCGCCGACATGCAGACGCCGACGATGAACGGCGAGTAATCGAGCTCGTAGGCGAGGTAGACCGGCAGGAAGGTGAGGAGCCCGGTCTGGGTCATGGTGCGGAACGCCGAGCCGACCGATACCAGCATCAGCGCGCGGTTGTGGAGCAGGCTCACGACGTCCTTCAGATAGTCGCGCACGCTGCGCGATCTGCCGCCGGCGTTGACGTGATCGTGCGACGAGCTCATCGTGAACGCGCCCAGCATGACGAGGATCATCGCCGCCATCACCAGCCCCGGCACCACGTTGATGACGACCACCGTGCGCCAGGTGAACCAGGCGAGGAGCGCCCCCACCACGAGGGGAGCGAGGCCGTCGGCCACGTTGCCGCCCATGCCGTGCACCGAGATCACCAGCCCCTTGCGCTCGGGATAGCGGTAGGCGAGGGTCGTGATCGCGGCGGGGTGCCACAGATTGTTGCCGATGCCGACCAGCGTCACGCACACGAGCAGCATCCAGTAGTTGTGCGTGAGGCTCATCAGCGCGTACGGGAAGCCGACCCAGAAGAGCGACGTCGCCATCAAATAGCCCTTCTTGCCGACCATGTCCACCACCATGCCGCCCGGCAGGTTGGAAAGCGCGCCCACCACGTGCTGCGTGGTCATGATGAGGCCGATCTCGGTGAAGGAGAGGCCGAGCTCCCTGCCGATCAGCGGCAGCAGGAGATAGAAGGTCGCGGTGTACCAGTGTGTGAAGGCATGCCCAGCGGAAATCAGCCACACGTCCTTGAAGGAGCGGGAGCCGTTTACGGTGGCGGCTGCGGCGGTGTTCACGATACGGACTTCAGAATCAAAATGATGGCGAATGATATCACTGGTGTCTGTCGCGCCCCAATGCATTTTGTCCCGCTGCTCGCACGATGATGTGTGGTGCCAGCGCGGGCCACGCCGTCGCGTGAATGCGACCCTGATATGATTGCGCCGTCTTCGCGCGCACCGCTTCCGCCCGCAGCGCCTCGCGCCACCCACAGCAAATGCGCACTGACCTCGAACGCTTCTTCAATCCGCGCGCGATCGCGATCATCGGCGCGTCGCAGGACCTCAACACCATCTCCGGCCAGCCGCTGAAGTTCCTCAAGAGCCACGGCTACAAAGGCACGCTCTACCCGGTCAACCCGCGCTACCAGGAAGTCGCGGGCGTGAAATGCTATCCAACGCTCGCTCAGGTGCCGGAAGTCCCGGACCTGGTATTGATCCTCGTGAATGCCGCGCGCGTTGCCGACACGCTGCGCGAGTGCGGTGTAAAAGGCGTGCCGTATGTCATCATCTTCACGTCGGGCTTCTCCGAGATGGGCGGCGAGGGCGTGAGACTCCAGCGGCAGCTGACCCATATCGCGCACGACCACGGCATCGGCGTCATCGGCCCCAACTGCCAGGGCATGATCAATGTCGCGGACGGCGTCTTCGCGGGCTTCGGCTCGGTGTTCAACGCCGATTACGAGCCGGGCGCGGTCAGCATGGTGTCGCAGAGCGGGGGCTTCGGGTTCTCGGTGATGAACCTCTCGTCGAAGGACGGGGGCCTGCCCTTCCGCCAGATGGTCACGACCGGCAACGAGATCGGCGTGTCCACGCTCGATTTCATCGATTACTACGTCCGGGATCCCGGGACCCGGATCATCGTCGGCTACATCGAGGGGCTGAAGGACGCGGGGCGCCTCCTTGAAGTGGGCAACCGGGCGCTGGATGCGGGAAAGCCGGTCCTCATGTGGAAGGTCGGCAACACCGAGCAGGGGCAGCTCGCCGCGCGCTCGCACACGGCGAATCTCGGCGGCGAGATGGCGCTCTACAAGGCCGCGTTCCGGCAATCCGGCATCATCCAGGTGGAGGACATCCAGGACGTGGTGGACTACGGCCACGCCTTCGCCTGCGGGCGGCTTCCCGCGGGCAACCGCCTCGCCATCATCACCATTTCCGGCGGCGCCGGCATTCTGATGACCGACGAGTGCATCGCGCGCGGCATGCAGCTCCCCAAGCTCGCGCCGCAGACCGCGGACAAGCTGCGCAGCTTCGTGCCCGCCTTTGGCTCGCTGCTCAATCCCGTGGACGTGACTGCCGCGATCTTCAACAATACCGAGCTGATCGGACTCACGCTCCAGGCGATCGTAGATGACCCCAATGTGGATTGCGTGGCGATGATCAATGCTTCGCTCCAGGGAGAGCTCGCGGCCAAGGTTGCAGCGCAGATCGTCGCGGGCGCGTCCCGCACCGACAAGCCGGTGTTACTGTGCTGGAGCGCGCGCGAGGAAGTGGCGCCCGAAGCCTATGCCGCGCTCGATGCCGCGCGCATCCCGCGCTACAAATCGCCGGTGCGCTGCGGGCGCGCGCTCGCAGCGCTTTCCTGGTACGCGGAGGCACGGCGCCGGCGGGACCGCCAGAAGCAGGAGAGACCACTCGAGCTGACCCGTGCCGCCGCCCGGCAGACGCTCGCAGGGCGCACCACCGACGTTTCGGAGCATGTCGCGAAGCGGATCCTGGTCGACTATGGGATACCGGTCACCCGCGAGGCGCTGGGGCCGAACCGGGACGGAGCGCTGGCCATCGCGCATTCCATCGGCTACCCGGTCGCGCTGAAGGTCCAGTCGCCCGACATCTCGCACAAGACCGAGGCGCGGGCGGTGCGGCTCGGCATTGCTTCCGATGCGGAGCTGACGGCGGCCTATGACGAGGTGATCGCGAACGCGCGCGCCTACCGGAAGGATGCGAAGATCGAGGGGGTCCTGGTGCAGGAAATGGCAAAGGACGGTGTCGAGGCGATCCTGGGGGTCACCAACGACCCCCTGTTCGGGCCGGCGGTGATGTTCGGCCTCGGCGGCATCTTCGCGGAGGTGCTGAAGGACGTCTCGTTCCGGCTTGCGCCGGTGACGGCATCGGTTGCGCGCGAGATGATCGAGGAGATCGCGGGCTACCCGGTGCTGGCGGGCGCGCGGGGCCGGCCGCGTGCCGACATCGGCGCGCTGGTGGACGCGATCGTGCGCCTCTCGGCGCTGGCCGTGGACCTGAAGGACCATGTTGCGGAGCTCGACATCAATCCGCTCTTTGTATTTGGCGAGGGCAAGGGCGTGAAGGCCGCCGATGCATTGATCAAACCGGTGATGAAGTGATGGAGCGATGACGTGATGCTTTCACCCGAGATCGTCCGGCTGTGCGAAGAGGTGCGCCGCTTCGTCGAGAAGGAGGTGGATCCGCGCGCGCGCTGGATCGAGGAGCACGACGCGATCCCGGAGGAACTCATCCGCATGGCGCGCGACATGGGGCTCTTCGGCATCACGATTCCGGAGCAGTACGGCGGCATCGGGCTCGACCTCGCCGGCAAGTGCGCGATCGAGGAGGTGATGGGGCGCACGAGCTACGCCTTCGCCACCTTTCTCGGGAACCACACCGGCATCGGCACCGCCGGCATCGTCGCGCTCGGCGCCGAAGCCCAGAAGCAGAAATACCTGCCGCGCATGGCAAGCGGGGAATGGCTCGGCTGCTTCGCGCTCACTGAGCCGCAGGCAGGATCCGATCCGGCGGCCATGCGCGCGACCGCGATGCGCAAGGGTGACCACTATCTCCTCAACGGCGAGAAGATCTTCATCACCAACGGCGGCATCGCGAGAATCTTCACGGTGATGGCGATCACGGACAAGTCGAAGGGTATCAAGGGCATTTCGGCTTTTATCATCGAGCGCGGGTTCCCGGGATTCACGATCGGCCGCAACGAACTCAAGATGGGCATGCATGGAGTCACCACCGTGCCGCTCGCGTTCAACGACTGCGAAATTCCAGAGGAGAACCTGCTGGGTCCCGAGGGCATGGGCTATGTGCAGGCGCTGAAGACGCTCACCATGGGGCGCGTGACGATCGCCGCGCGCTGCTGCGGCATGATGGACCGGCTGATCGAGCGCTGCGTGGAATACATGAAGACGCGCGTGCAGGGAGGGAAAAGAATCGCCGAGCACCAGGGGCTGCAATGGATGCTCGCCGATATGGGGGTGGCGCGCGACGCCGCGCGGGCTCTCACCTGGCGCGCGATCGAGATCATGCTGAAGGGCGAGCGCGGCACACTGGAAGCGTCCGCCGCGAAGCTCTTCGCCACGGAAGCGCTGGGGAAGGTGGTGGACTGCGCGGTGCAGATCCATGGCGGCATGGGCTACATGCGAGAGGCGGGGATCGAGACCGTCTATCGAGACGCACGCATTACCCGCATCTACGAGGGCAGCTCGGAGATCCAGCGGAACATCATCGCCGCGCAACTACTGAAGGACGCGTGAATCATGGCAAACGTGAAGAGCCTGTTGGACCTGAAGGGGCGGGTGAGTGTGGTGACGGGCGGGGCGACGGGGCTCGGCCTGCAGATGGCAACCGGGCTCGCAGAGGCCGGTTCGAACGTCGTCATTTGCTCGCGCAAGCTGGAGAACTGCGAGCAGGCTGCGCAGGCGATAGAGAAGCTCGGCGTGAAGGCGTTCGCCGCGGCGTGCGACGTCACGAAGCCTGATCAGGTCGAGGCGCTGAAGGACGCGACGCTCAAGAAATTCGGCCGCGTGGACGTACTCGTCAACAATGCCGGCCGCGCCTGGGTCGCGCCGGCTGAAGAGATGCCGCTCGACCGCTGGCAGCAGGTGATGGACCTCAACGTCACCGCGCCGTTCATCTGCTCGCAGGTCTTCGGCCGCGAGATGATCAAGGCGCAGAAGGGCAGCATCATCAACATCGCCTCGATCGCCGGGTTGCGGGGCCGCGACCCCAAGGCTTACGACTCGGTCGTCTACTCCACGAGCAAGGGCGCGCTCGTCAACTTCACCCGCGACCTCGCGGTGAAATGGGCGCGGCACAACATTCGCGTGAACGCCATCTGCCCGGGCTTCTTTGTGACGCCGCTCAACCAGAAGCTGTACGAGCGCAACAAGGCGAACATCGATGCCAGGATCCCGCTTGGGCACGTGGGCGGAGCAGATGATCTCAAGGGCATTGCGGTGCTGCTCGCATCCGACGCTTCCAGCTTCATGACCGGGACGGTCATTCCGGTGGACGGGGGGACGGTCGCCTGGTGACGCAATGGCGAGTGATGATCGACGTCAGAGCGTCTTGCATCTATCTTAATATTTGTAATCATAGAGATACTTGACACGATTTCGAGCCAGTTCGAATGGTGGTCGCTAATTGCGCGCAATGCGCTTATGCTGGCCGGGCTCATGCATCCAGCGGGACTTGCAGCAATCAGTCACGCCAAAACCTGAAACAGCGTGGATACAGAGTACGTGGACTTCGGCCGCGTTTCCGGTGGCCGAGGATTTCTTGGGAATCCTGGACGTTCGATCGGGAGGAGTTGGTCATGAAACATTTGATCCGTTTATTTGTGAGTCTCGTGGTTCCTGCCTTCATGCTGGTTGGGCTCGCTGCGAATCCGGCGATCGCGCAGGACAAGGCGAAAGCAGCGCCGGCGACGAAAGGGAAGGCGGTACAAAAGGTGCTGCACGACGACGACAGGATTCGGGTGACCGAGACGACAATAAAGCCGGGCGACGTCGGCCCGAACGTCGTGCGTGGGTTCCGCGTTTCTCGAGCCTTAAGCGGCGGGACCTTGGAACGCACCTATGCCGATGGCAAGAAGGAAGTAAGGGAGCGGAAGACCGGCTCGGTGGCAGTTGCGGGGCCGGACAAGCAAGCGTATTTCAACACGAACATAGGGAAAACGACCGTCGTGTTCTATACCGTGACTATCAAGGAGCCGAAAAAGTGAGGTAGGCGATTTTTACCGCGCATCGGTTCTTGTTGATTCACTCGACCCCTCTGCGGAGGGGTTTCTTTTTTCCCCCGCCATCAACTCGTGCCTGTTATGAGCGTTATCGCCCCGTGGTACCAGCTCGGCTACGTCATTCCGCACCTCTACACCGACCTCGACGCCTACCAGTTCTACCGCGTCGCGCCCGAGGGCATGATGCTGGTGACGACCGGGCTCGACCTGAAGGACTATTCCCTTGCCGCCGTCGAGCAGGAGTTGCACGCGCTCCGGCAGCGCTTTGATCTGCTCGCAAAGAAGAGGGTGGACCGCATCGCGCTTTCCGGCGTCCCGGTCGCGTCCGTCCTCGGGCGGAAGAGGATGCGCGAGATCCTTTCCGAATGCGAGGCGCGGACCGGACTCCCGTGCGACACGGATCTCGAGGCGCACATTGCCGTTCTGCAGCATATCGGCGCGACCCGCATCGCTCTGGCGACGCGCTGGCCCGATGTCGTGAACGCCGCGCTTACCCGCTACCTTGCGGACGCCGGCGTCGAAGTCGTTGCGTGCCGATCACGGCCTCGCTCGCTGGACGAGAACAAGAACGCAGGCCCGGCCGACGACCATCTGCTCGCGCTCGAGCTGGGCGGTCAGGCTCTGCGCGAGGCGCCCCAGGCGCAGGCGCTCCTGATGCCGGGCGGGTTGTGGTACGCGATTCATGCCGTGCCGCTGCTCGAGGCCGAGCATGGCCGCCCGGTGCTGCTCAACATCCTGTCCACGACGTGGTCGGCGCTTCACTCGGCAAAGCGCGTGCCGCGCCGTCCCGATCCGTGCTGGGGCAGGGTGCTTGCAAGTATCTAGTTTCTGGGACATCGCTGCCGCGCCGTCGTTGGGGCGCGATCGGAGTGATAAGATTCGACCTCCCCGCCACATCACCCGCAGAGACCGCGATGGCTAGCAAGGGCCGCCAGCTCAAGGAGCTGATCCATTCGCCGCAGATACTCGTCACGCCCGGCGTCTACGATGGCTACAGCGCGCGGCTGGTGGAGAAGGCGGGCTTCAAGTCGGGATCGATCACCGGCGCCGGAACTTCCGAGAGCCGTCTCGGCTGGGCGGACCGCGGCATGATGGGGCTCGACGAGAACGTCGCCAACGCCCGCCGGCTCGCCGATTGCTGCAACCTGCTGCTGCGCGCTGACGCCGACACCGGCTACGGCAACGCGATGAGCGTCTATTTCGCGACGCGCGCATTCGAGAAGGCCGGCGTCGCCGCGGTCATGTTCGAGGACCAGGTGTGGCCCAAGCGCTGCGGGCACATGGCGGGCAAGAGCGTGATCCCGGCGGACGAGATGGTGCAGAAGGTGAAGGCTGCGTGTGACGCGCGCCGAGACCCGGATTTCATTATCATCGCGCGCACCGACGCCGCCGGCACGCACGGCGTGGATGAGGCGATTCGGCGGCTCAACCTGTACGCGGAAGCCGGCGCGGACTGCATGTATGCCGACGCGCTGCTCTCGCGGGAGGACATTGCGAAGGTCGCAAAGGGCGTGCCCAAGCCGCTCATCGTCAACATGGGTCTCGGCATGCGCTCGCGCAAGACCACGCCGCTCATGACGCCGAAGGAGCTGGAGGCGCTGGGCGTCGCCGTGGTGAGCTACCCGCGCCTGCTCACGACCGCGGCGCTGCGGGGCATGATGAACGCCATGGCAGTGTTCAAGGACGAGGTGGTCGGCAAGCACCGCCTCGTTGACCGCACCGATCTCCAGGTATCGTTCGACGAGCTGAACGAGCTCATGGGCATGGCCGAGCTCGACGAGCTCGAGCGGCGCTACACTGGCGGATGAAATACCCCCTCGCCCCGTGTCAACGGGGAGAGGGTTAGGGTGAGGGGCAAGTTCTGAGGGGAGGCGCGAGTTTCCATGGGAATGACCATCGCCGAAAAGATCCTGGCGAAGAAAAGCGGCCAGAAGAAGGTCGCACCGGGCGATCTCGTCACGGTCGAGGTGGACACCGTGGTGATGATCGACAACAGCTTCATCGCGAGCCGGTGGCGTGAGATCCAGAAGGTCCGCGATCCGGCACGCATCATCGTCGTGTTCGATCACCGCGCGCCCGCCTCGACGGAGGACGCCGCCGCCGCGCACCGCACCGGCCGGCGGTTCGTGGAAAAATTCGCGATCAAGCGCTTCCATGACGTCGGCTACGACCAGGGGATCAGCCATCAGCTGGTGGCGGACCATGGCTATGCGCTCCCCGGCACCATCCTCGTGTGCAGCGATTCGCACACCTGCAGCGGTGGGGTCTTCAACTGCATTGCGCGCGGCGTGGGCGAGCCCGACGTGGTCTACTCCGCGATCAAGGGACAAACCTGGTTCCGGGTGGGCGACACGGTGCGCTACGAGCTTGGCGGGAAGCTCTCGCTGGCGGTGACGACGAAGGATGCCTTCCTGCAGATCGCGGGCAAGCATGGCGACCACGCGACGCAGAACATCGAATGGGGCGGTCCCGGCGTCGCGGGGCTTTCCATTGCCGCGAGAAAGACGCTCACCACGATGTCGGCGGAGCTGTCAGCCGAGTTCTCGACCTTCGAGCCGGACGCGGTGATGCTCGAATGGGTGCGCGCGCGCAATCCCGCGCCATTCGAGCCGGTGTATCCGGACAAGGACGCGCGCTACCTGGAAACCCGTAAAGTGGATCTGGGTGCGCTCGAGCCGCTGGTCGCGTTTCCCGACACCGTCATCGAGAACTCGCGCCCGGTCGCCGCCGCCGCCGGCACCCGCATCGACCAGGCCTTCATCGGCTCCTGCGCGAACGGCACCATGGACGATCTCGAGCTTGCTGCTCGAATTCTGCGTGGCAAGCGCGTCGCGCCGACTGTGCGGCTCATCGTGACACCGGGCTCGCAGAACGTGTTTCGCGAGGCCGCGCGCGCCGGTATCGTGAGCACACTCGTGGAGGCCGGCGCGGTCGTGACCCCTGCGACCTGCGGTGCGTGCGGAGGCGGGCACCTCGGCATATTGGGACCCGGCGAAACCTGCATCACCGCGAGCACGCGGAACTTCAAGGGGCGCATGGGCGACTCCAGCGCGAAGATCTACATGGGCTCGCCGGCGACGGTCGCCGCATCCGCGATCCGCGGGGTGATCACCGATCCGCGCGAATTCCTGCACTGACCGGTAACGGGTGACGGGATGAAATTCAAGGCGAGAGTCTGGAAGTTCGGTGACAACATCAACACCGATCTCATTCTGCCGATCCAGGCGTTCTACCTGCCGGCGGCGGAGCAGCCCAAGTATGTGTTCCACGCGAACCGCCCCGGCTGGGTGGACCAGGTGAAACCGGGCGACATCATCATCGGCGGCAAGAACTTCGGCATGGGGTCGAGCCGGCCGGCCGCGCGCTCGTTGAAGAACCTCGGGCTCGCCTGCCTGGTGGCGCCATCGATCAACGGGCTGTTCTTCCGCAACTGCGTTAATTTCGCGTTTCCCGCCGTGGAGTGTCCCGGCGTCGATGAGGCGTTCGAGGAAGGGGATGTTGCGGAGGTGGATTTCGAAAGCTCGGCAGTGAAAAACCTTACCCGGGGCAAGACCCTCGCCGGGCGGACGATCCCGCCGCGGCTGGTGGAGCTGGTCAAGGCCGGCGGAATTTATCCGTTGCTGGAGAAAGAGGGGCTCATCGCCCCGAGAACGTAAGACGACACATTCTGGTCGAATGCAGTTGAACTGATAGGAGAAGGAAGATGCTCCGAGCGTTGCACGCACCGTCCATAGTTGCCACCGTACTCGTGCTGGTCCCGGTCCTCGCGGTGGCCCAAGGCAAGCCGTCGGGCCTGCCCGAGGGTCCCGGCAAGGAGCAGGTTGAGGCGGTGTGCCTCGCGTGCCACCAGTCGCGGGAGATCCTCAACAGCTCCGGGTACACGCGCGAGGGCTGGCGCGAGCTGATCGGTACGATGATCGACCTGTCGCAGGCCGCCGAGATGCGGGACAGCGTCACGCAATACCTCGCAACGCATTTCCCGCCGAACAACCGGCGCGCGCCCAAGCTGGTGTCCGGCTCCGAGCGCATCGTGTTCAAGGAGTGGATGACGCCCACGCTCGGCTCGCGCTCGCGCGATCCCATCCAGGCGCCCGACGGCACCATCTGGTACGCCGGCCAGTGGACCGACCTGATCGGGCGCATCGACCCGAAGACCGGCGAGATCAGGGAGTACAAGCTGCCGGCCAAGGCCAAGCCCCACACCGTCACGCTCGACGCCAAGGGCAACGTCTGGTACATGGGCAACGGCAACGCGACCATCGGTTATTTCGATCCCAGGACGGAGAAGATCACCGAGTTCAAGATGCCCGATCCGGCGGCGAAGGACCCGCATTCGGCCATCTTCGACGCGAAGGGAATACTCTGGTTCACGATGCAGGTGAGCAACGGAGTAGGGCGACTGGATCCGGCAACCGGCGAGATCAAGACTGTCTTCATGACGACGCCGAATTCGCGACCCTACGGCATCAAGATTTCCCCCGTTGACGGCGCGCCCTGGTTCGCGTGCAACGGTCGCGGCTGCATCGTGCGCATCGACCCGGCGACGATGGCGCTCACGGAAGTGAAGGTGCCGGGGGCCGCGGCAACGGTCCGGCGCCTCGATTTCGATCGCGACGGAACGATCTGGTACGTCAACTCGGGCGAGGGGAGGCTGGGCCGCTACAGCCCGAAGACCGCGGAGCTCAAGGAGTGGCCTTCACCCAGCGGGCCGAAATCCCACCCCTACGCCATCGTCGTGATGAGCGGCATCATCTGGTACAACGAGTCGTACCAGCGGCCGGATACGCTGGTGCGCTTCGATCCGCGCACGGAAACGTTCCAGAGCTGGGCCATTCCTTCCGGCGGCATTCATGCCGGCATCATCCGGCACATGCGCCCGACGCGGGACGGCAACCTGATCATCCACCAGAGCAGCACCAACCGCATCATCCTGGTGACGCCGGTCCGCAGCACCGCGAGCCGCTAACGCCGGGGAGCGTCGAGTCATGCCGTTCTACCGCTTCGAGGGCATGAAGTCGTACCGCTTCAATCCGCACCTCTCGACTGCCGACGGCCCGGTGATCGAAGGCGAGACCATGTACTTCCGCATGGTCACGAAGAAAGCGGGAACGGGGGCGGAGCTGCACTACCATCCCAACGAGCTGATCGCCTTTCCGCTGCGGGGGAAGGGCGATTGCGTCGTGGGCAAAGACCGCCGCATCCTGCAGCCGGGGACGTTCGTGCATTTTCCGCCTTATGCGCGCCACGGCCTCAAGGCGACCGAGGACGGCGACCTGCGGTACCTCTACATCAAGGACCGCACGTGGACGTTGATCGGCGCGGCAGCCGACGAGGCGCTACCCGACAAGGCGAAGTCCGCGGTGGAGGTGCAGCGGGATGTGAAGGCCGGCCGCTATCCGGGCGGGAAGAAGGCACCTGCGAAATCGCAGGCGATCATCGAGGGACTTGGCGTGTGCTACTACCCGATGATCGAATCGCTCGATTCGCCCGCCGTCTCGGGGCACTGCGCGCGCTGGGTCGAGGGCACGAACCTCACATTCGGCTTCGTGGAGTCGCCCTCCGGCCACACTGAACGGGTGAAGCGGGCGGACCACGAAATCTTCGTGTACTTGATCAGCGGCGGACTCGACGCGCAGGTGGGTCGGAAGAAGCGCAAGGTTGGCGCAGGCGACGTCGTCCACGTGCCGCGGGGGACTGGATACCGCTGGACCGTCTGGAAGGGCGCGCCGGCGCGATACGTCGCCGTGCACTCGACCCCGCGCCTCGACGCGGCGATCATGAAAAACGGCGCGGCGGACAACTGGCGCGGGTAGAACTCACTCGGCTTTGATGCCGGCGATCTTCACCAGCCTGCCCATGCTCTCGTAGTCCGCGCGGATCAGCCTGCCGAAATCCTCGGGCGTCCCGATCGCCGGCTCCTCGCCGAGCGCGAAGTACTGCTTGCGCAGCTCGGCGGAATCCAGCGCTTCGTTCATGACCCGGTTGAATCTCGAGATGACCGGTTTCGGGGTCCCGCTCGGCGCGATGACGCCGTTCCAGCCGTAGAATCGAAAGCCCGGCACGCCGCTCTCGGCGATGGTCGGTATCTCGGGCCTGGCCGCGGAGCGCTTCTCGCCGCCGGTCGCCAGGCAGCGCACGCGGCCGGCCTGGACGTGCGGCATCGCCGCGGAGAGCGGCGCCACCACGAATTCCACCTCGCCCTGCGCCACGGCCGCCATGTTCGCAGCACCCTTGTACGGCACGTGGTTCGCCGTGATGCCGGCCTGCGTCGTGAACAGGAGGCCGCCCAGGTGGCTCGTCGAGCCCACGCCGGCGGAGCCCATGTTGAGCTGCCCGGGCTTGGCCTTCGCAATCTCGACGAAATCCCGCACCGACTTCGCCGGTGACCCGCTGTTCACGCAGAGCGCGATCTGGGCGAGCACGTAGTGGCCCACGGGCACGAAGTCGCGCAGGGGATCGTACGCGAGCTTGCGGTAGATGTGCGGCGTGATCGCCAGCATCGAGGCGGCGACTGCCACAAGGGTGTAGCCATCGGGCGTCGCGCGCGAGGCGATTTCCATGCCGAGGGTGCCGCCGGCGCCGGGACGGTTGTCGACGACGAGCTGCCTTCCGAGACGCTCCGAAGTGTGCGTGAAGGCGATGCGGCCCAGGAGATCGGTAGTGCTGCCCGGGGCCTGCGGGAGAATCACGCGAATCGGCCGCACCGGATACTGCTGCGCAGCGGCCTGGACCGGCGCGAGCAAGGCGAGAACCAGGAGCACGATCGAAATCTGCATGGTGGACCTCCCTGACGGGTGTTCGCACGCCATTATGATTGACAGCGGTTTCTTGCTGCTTGTATAGTCGCCGCGCTCACGGAGGAACGCATGTCCAAGCTCACTTTACAGCATGCCAACACGATCATCGCGAAAGCTTTCGCCAAGGCGCGCGAGATGAAAATCAAACCGCTCGGCGTCATCGTGCTCGACGATGCCGGCAACATCAAGTCGGCGCAGCGCGAGGACGGCGCGAGCATGTTCCGTCTCGACATCGCTAAAGGCAAGGCGTGGGCGTCTGTGGCGATGGGCGCTTCCAGCAAGGCGCTCTTCAAGCGTGCCAAGGACAATCCCAATTTCTTCATTACGCTCGCCACGACCGCCGGCGGCAAGTTCCTGCCGCAGACCGGCGCCGTGCTGATCAAGGACAAGGACGGCACGATCATCGGCGCGGCTGGCGCAAGCGGCGGTACGGGCGAAGAGGACGAAGCCTGCTGCGTTGCCGGTATCGAGGCCGCGGGCCTTACCGCGGACGCCTCGGCCTAGCTACTGCTTGGCCAGGCCGAGGTCCGCGAGGATCGCCTTCATCACCTCGTTCTCCCGATCGAGGTGCTTGCGGGTCGCGGCGGAGAGCAGGTACTCCGCGTTCCAGAACTGCTTCTCCGTGTCCTGCTTCCATTCATCGGTCTGCGCGAGCTTGTCGAACACGGTGTCCCAGAAGGCGATTTCGGCAAGCTTGAGGCCCTTGGGCCCCATGAAGCCGCGCCACGTGAAAAACACGGCTTCGGACCCCTGCTCCCTGAAGGTTGCCAGCTCGGCGAGGGCGCCCGCTTCGCGCTGCGCCGACGACATGGCGAGCACCCGCGCGCGCCCTTCCTTCTGCAAGGGGAACAGGCTGCGCGGAGAGGCGACGTAGAAATCGATGTGGCCGCCGAGAAGTGCGGTGAGGGCGGGCCCACCGCCTGGATAGACCACCGCCTTGGCCACTTTCGGGTCCAAGCCGATGGACTTGAGGTACATGCCGAGCACGACGTGGTTGTGGTTGCCGCGGGCCGTCGCAAACGCAAAGCTGACCGACGTCGGATCATTCTTCAGCCGGGCGGACAGCTCCTTCAACGAGGTGATGGGGGAGTCCGGACGGACCCCGAAAACGACATACTCGCGCGCAAGGATGTTGAGCGGCGTGAAGTCGGTGTAGTTGAGTTGCGTCGTGCCCATGATGCGATTGGCGAGCAGAGTGGGCGAGTAGGTCGCGATGAAATGGGCGTCGCCCGCGTGCTGGTTCAGGTAGGCCCAGCCGACGGTATTGGCGCCGCCCGGCTTGTTGACGACTGCGGAGCTGGCGACGAGCCCGCTCGATTGGAAGATGCTTTGCACCAGGCGCGCCATGACGTCGGGCGAGCCGCCGGGCGCCGACCCCACCACGAGCTCCACGGGCTTGCCCGGCTTCCATTGTTGCGCCAGCGCCAGCCCGGGATTCACCACGAGCGCGGCGCAGCCTGCCGCGAGTCCGCACACAATCCTTATGAAACGCATGACCCCTCCCGAATCAACGTAAATCGTTACCGCTTCAGCAAGCCGAGCTCGCCGAGCATGCCGGCGATCACCTCCTGCTCGCGGTCGAGATGCTTGCGCGTTTCCGCGGCGCTCATGAGATCCTCCGCCCACGCGTTCTTCGCGAGGTCCTGCTTCCAGTCCTCGACCTGAAGCGCCTGGGCGAACGCCGCGTCCCAGAATGCGATCTGGGACGGTGTGAGGTCCTTCGCCCCGATGAAGCCGCGCCAGCTGTAGAAGACGGCGTCGATCCCCTGCTCCTTCAGCGTCGGGAGCTCCGCCGCCGCCCCCGCCTGGCGCTGCGGCGCGCTCAGGCCGATGGCGCGCATCTTGCCGGCCTGGATGTGTGGCAGCACGTTGGCCGGCGCTCCTACCAGCACATCGATGTGGCCGCCCAGCACTGCCGTGGCGCCCGTCCCGCCGGATTTCTGGATGACGACCTTGGACAGCTTGGGATCGGCGCCGGCGGCCTTGAAGATCATGCCGATGACGACATGGTTGTGATTGCCGGGCGCAGCCGCGAACGCGAAGCTCAAGGCGGTCGGATCCTTGCGTATGCGTTCCAGCAGCGCCTTCCCGGATGTAATCGGCGAGTCGGCGTTCACGCTGACCAGCACGTACTCGCGCAGGATGATGCTGAGGGGGGTGAAGTCGGTGTAGCGCAGCTTGCTGACGCCGAGCAGCTGGTTGGTGACCATCGTGGGCGAGAACGTCGCGATGAAGTGCGGATCGCCCGGCTGCTGCGCGAGGTAGGTCCACGCGACGGTGCCGCCGCCGCCCTGGCGGTTGCTCACGCTGATGCTGGGAAACGCGGGATTCGCCTGCAGCAGCCGCTGCACCACCCGCGCGGTACGGTCGGACGAGCCTCCCGCGCCGGACGCGACCACGATGTCCACGTTGCGGGCCGGCTTCCACTCCTGCGCGGCCGCAGTCCCGGCCAGAATGGCCACCGGCAGAAAGGCCACAGCCGCGTGCATCGCCAATTTCGCCATTCGCATTTCCTCCTCCGTTTCGAATCGTTGTGTCGCGGGGAAATCGTATACACGAACTCCCGGCGTGTCACGTGCCCCCGGCGGCGTCGGCGTGTTGACGCAGTGCAGCGCTCTCACTATGCTTCGCGGACGCTTCACCAGGACACTCATATGAGTACGGCAGCGAAATCAGGCAGACAGGCCCGGACCCGGGGCGCGGTGAAGGCCGGCGACGGTGACTACATCTTCCCGCTCACTCAAATGGCCGGGATCGAGGCGGGCACCGGGTATTCGACCGGCGAGGGGCCCGTGGTCGAAGGCGAGCGCATGCAATGCGCGCTGGTGTCCAAGAAGCGCGGCACCGGCTCAAATCCTCATCACCACCCCAATGAGCAGTGGAACTACATCGTGAAAGGGAAGCTGCGAGTGAAGGTAGGCGACCAGCCGGAGCACATCTGCGGTCCCGGCACGCTGCTCTACTTTCCCGCCAACGTCGTGCACTACACCATCGCGACCGAGGACGAGGACGTCGTGTTCTTCGCGGTGAAGGACATGACCCACGGCATCATCGGCATCCCCGTGGATGCGAAGCAGGGTGCCTACACCGGCGCCAAGAAGTAACCCATGGCCTCATATCGTCCCGCCGAAGTGGGCATGCCACTGTCGGAAGTGGACACGCCCGCGCTGATCCTGGATCTCGACGCGTTCGAGCGCAACCTGGATCGCATGGACGCGTCGCTCAAGGACAGGCCGATCAAGCTGCGCCCGCACGCGAAGAGCCACAAGTGCCCCGAGATCGCGGTGCGGCAGATGCAGCGCGGCGCGGCCGGCGTCTGCTGCCAGAAGGTGAGCGAGGCGGAGGCGATGGTGGACGGCGGCGTGCCCGACGTTCTGATCGCGAACGAGGTGGTGGGCGCGCCGAAGTTGAAGCGCCTGGCCGCGCTCGCGAAGCGCGCGCGCATCGCGGTATGCGCCGACGACTCGGGGAACGTCACGGCGCTCGATGAGGCCGCGCGCGCGGCGGGCGTGAAGCTCGACGTGCTGGTCGAGGTCAACGTGGGTGCGAACCGCTGCGGGGTTGCCCCGGGCGAACCGGCGCTGCGGCTCGCGCAGGCGATCTCGCGCTCGCGGAACCTGCGCTTCGCCGGTCTTCAAGCCTACCAGGGCGCGGCACAGCACCTGCGCAAGGTCGAGGAGCGGCGCGCCGCGATCGAGGACGCGTGTGCGCTCGTACGCGAGACGACGGAGCTGCTGGAGGACGCGCGCATTCCCTGCGAACGGGTCACCGGCGCCGGCACCGGTACCTATCTGTTCGAGGCGGTGAGCGGCGTCTATCACGAGCTCCAGGCCGGCTCCTATATCTTCATGGACGTGGATTACGCCAGGAACGACTGGACCGAGAGCGGTATTCCGCGCTTCGAGCACAGTCTCTTCGTGTGGACCACCGCGATGAGCCGGCCGACGCCGGAGCGGGCGGTGGTGGACGCCGGGTTGAAAGCCTCCAGCGTGGATTCCGGCATGCCGCGGGTGGCGGAGCTCGAAGGCGCCGAGTACGTGAAGGCGTCCGATGAGCACGGGGTGCTGAAGCTGAATGGCGGCGTGCGTCTCGCGGTGGGCGAGAAGCTGAAGCTCATCCCGGGCCATTGCGATCCGACGGTCAATCTCTACGATCACTTCGTCTGCGTGCGCGGCGGCCGCGTCGAGGCGCTGTGGCCCATCAGCGCGCGCGGCGCGGTGTGGTGAGGAAAGAGGATATCGGCTTGGGAAACGACGACCTTCGCCCGGTCACGCGCCGCATAGTCAAGGCGGCGTGTCCGCACGATTGCCCCGACACCTGCGCGATGGAGATCACCGTGGAGGACGGCGTCGCGGTCGAGGTGCGCGGCGGCGCGATGCCGTTCACCGACGGCACGCTGTGCACGAAGGTCGCGAAATACCTCGACCGCACCTACTCGAAGGAGCGGCTGCTCCATCCGCTGCGGCGCGTCGGCGCGAAGAGCCCGGGAGGGCGCTTCGAGCGCATTTCATGGGACGCCGCACTCGACGAGATCTCCGCCCGCTTTAAGGCGATCGCCGCGGAAGACCCTCAGCAGATCCTCCCCTGCAGCTACGCGGGAACGATGGGGCTCGCGCAGTACATGTCGATGGACCGGCGCTTCTTCAACCGCCTGGGCGCGAGTCTCCTCGACCGCACGCTGTGCGCTTCCGCGGGCAAGGCCGGCGTGAAAATTACGCTCGGCGGCTCGGTGGGGATGGATCCCGAGCGCTTCGACGGCGCGCGGATGATCCTGATCTGGGGCTCCAACCCGGTGGTCTCGAACCTGCACGTCTGGTCGCGCTGCCAGGAAGCGAAACGCCGCGGCGCAAAGTTGATCGCGATCGATCCCTGGCGCAGCCAGACCGCCGAGAAGTGCCATCAGCACATCCGCCCGCTTCCCGGCACCGACGCCGCACTCGCGCTCGGGATGATGCACGTCATAATCGGCGAAGGGCGCATCGACCGCGACTACGTCGAGCGCCACACGCTGGGATTCGAGGCGCTCACGGATCGCGTCAAGCAGTACCCGCCGGAGAAGGTCGCACGCATCTGCGGCATCAGCGTGGAGGAGATTGTCACCCTTGCGCGCGAGTATGCTTCGACGCGGCCGGCGGCGATCCGGGTGAACTACGGCCTGCAGCGCCACGCCGGAGGCGGCATGGCGGTGCGCACGATCGCGTGCCTGCCGGCGCTCGTCGGCGCGTGGCGCGACGCGGCCGGGGGAGTCGTGCTGAGCACCGCCGACTTCCCCACCCTGGATCACCAAACGCTCGAGCGGCCCGATCTCATTCGCGGCAAGCCTCGGACGATCAACCAGTCCGCGCTGGGCGATGCGCTCACCTCCGCGCAGCCACCGGTGAAAGCGATCTACGTCTACAACAACAACCCGGTCGCCGTGTGCCCGGATTCGAACAAGGTCATCGCGGGATTTTCACGGCCGAATCTCTTCACGGTGGTGCACGACATCTTCCTGACCGATACGGCGGACTATGCCGACATCGTGCTGCCGGCGACGACGCAGCTCGAGCACTACGACGTGCACAAGTCGTACGGGCATTTGTACGTGCTGGCGAACAACCCGGCGATCGCGCCGCTCGGCGAGGCGAAGCCGAATAGCGAGGTGTTCCGCCTGCTGGCGAAACGCATGGGCTTCACGGAAGCGTGCTTCGACGATACCGACGAGGACCTGTGCCGGCAGGCGCTCGGCGCCGGCGCGCCGCGGATGCGCGGCATCGAGTGGGACACGCTGAAGGCGCGCGGCTGGCAGCGGCTCGCGGTGCCGGAGGTGTACGCCCCGTTCGCAGAGGGCGGCTTTCTCACGCCCTCGGGCAAGTGCGAGTTCTACAGCGAAACGGCGGCGAAGATGGGGCTCGATCCGCTGCCGAATTACACGCCCCCGCGGGAGAACGTGCAGTCAGCTCCGGCGCTCGCGCGGCGCTATCCGCTCGCGTTCATCTCGCCGCCGAACCGCGATTTTCTCAACTCGAGCTTCGCGAACCTGCCGTTCGCGCTCGCCTCCGCGAAGGAGCCGCGGCTCGACATCCATCCCGATGACGCGCGCGCCCGCGGCATCGCGAGCGGCGACCGCGTGCGCGTCTTCAACGACCGCGGCTCGTATACCCTCAAGGCCGTGGTCACCGAGCGCGCGCGTCCGGGCGTCGTCGTCGCGCCTTCGGTGTGGTGGAAGAAGCTCTCGCCCGACCGCCGCAACGCGAACGACCTCACCTCGCAGGCCCTCGCCGACATGGGCGGCGCCGCAACCTACTACGACTGCCTGGTCGAAGTCGAGCGAGCCTGAGACGCTTACATGAATCCTTCCCCCTTGATGGGGGAAGGTTGGGATGGGGGTGGAGACATCGCGATGGCACAAGAACAGAAGATGAAAGTCGTGCTGGGCACGGCAACGCCGGGCGGGGGCTTCCCCGCATACGGCTGGCCCTACGCCGAAGTGCTCAACGCGACCGATCCGACGCTCGCGATCGAGCCGATCAACACCAAGGGGAGCAATGAGAACGTCGTATCGCTCAACGAGGGCAAGCTCGACCTCGGGCTCGTCACGGGCGAGGTGACCTACGAAGCGATCAACGGGCTGGGCCGGCCGAAGGCGACGAACCTGCGCATCATCAACGCGACCTATTCCCAGGCCGGCATGTTCATGGTGAAGGCCGACAGCCCCGTCCGGAACATCGGTGATCTCAAGGGCAAGTCCATCGCCTGGGGCGCGGCCGGTTCCGGCTTCATCGTGCTCGCGCGCTACGTCATGGACGGTCTCGGATTCGACATGAAGAAGGATTTCGACGCGCACCTGCTGGAGAAGGCGGGCGACGGGCCGCCGATGGTGCTCGACGGGCGCGCGGCGGCGATGTGGGGCGGCGGCGTCGGCTGGCCGCCGTTCATGGCGATCGCGAAGGGTCCGGCCGGCGGGCGGTTCGTTGCGCCGAGCGCAGAAGAGATCAGGCGCATCCAGGCGAAGCACGCGTTTCTCAAGCAGACGACGATGCCCGCCGGGAGCTACCCGGGACAGAGCGGGCCGGTCAACTCGGTGGGCTCATGGCCCTTCGTCCTCGCGCGCGCTTCGCTGCCGGACGACGTCGCCTACCGTCTCGCCAGGGCGCTGCACAAGGGCCACGCGGCGCTCGCAAAGAAGCTCGACCAGGCGCAGGAATCCACGCTGGAGAACACCCTTGCGGCAGCGCCCGCCCGGGAGCTGATACATCCCGGCGTGCTCAAGTACATGCGCGAGATCGGCCTGCTTAAGTCGTGACTGGGGCGCGTCGAGGGGCGCAAGAGGGCCCCAGTACCCTCATCCCCGTCCTTCTCCCAAATGGAGAAGGGGGGCTCGAGCCTCCTCTCTCCGCTCGGGAGAGAGGTCGGGAGTGAGGGATGGGGGATCTGACCCCCGGCGACGCGCAGAGCGGCCGACAAGATGACGCTAAGACTCGCGATGGCATGACTGAGGCCGCTGATGCAGTGACGGGGTGAACAGCAGGCGGCACAAGCTCTGCCGCGCGGCAGTTCTCCGGTTTCACTAGGGGAAGAGACTGTGGAACGCAACATGAAGCGCGGCTGGCAGGTGGCTTCGGTGGCGTTGATCGCTATCTTCGCGTTGTTCGCGTTCGAGTCGTTCCAGCTCTCGCTGCGCGACTCGTTGGGTCCGGGCCCGGGCTTCTTCCCGTTCTGGCTCGGCATGCTCGGGGCCGCGCTCGCGGTGTTCTTGTTGGCTCAACTGTGCCTCGATCGGGTGGACCTTGGCACCGAGGCGCTGGTGTTCGATCGCGCCGGGGTAAGGAACGCAGTTCTGGTGCTCGCCGGCTTGATCGTGGCCGCCGCGCTCCTCGACGTGCTCGGTTTTCGACTCTCCATGCTGCTGCTCATCCCGTATGTCCTCGTCGTCCTCGGCGTGCGGAACTGGGTGGCGGTCGGGATTTGTGCCGTCGCCGGGAGCTTTGGCGTGTATCACGTCTTTTTCGATTTGCTCAAGGTGCCGCTGCCCGCCGGCATCTTCGGCTTCTAGGGAATCCCGACGATGGAAGGCCTCCACCTGCTGCTGTCGGGTTTCGCGGCGGCGCTGAGCTGGCAGAACCTGCTCTTCGCATTTGTTGGCTGCGTTCTCGGCACGTTGATCGGTGTGCTGCCAGGGCTCGGGCCCGCCGCGGGCACTGCAATCCTTATTCCTCTGACCTTCCACCTCGACGCGACCGGCGCCATCATCATGCTGGCCGCGATCTACTACGGCGCGATGTACGGCGGCACGATTACCTCCGTCCTGATCAACGTTCCCGGGGAAGCCGCGTCCGTGGTCACCTGCCTTGACGGCTACCAGATGGCCCAGCAGGGTCGGGCGGGTACCGCGCTCGGCATCGCGGCCATAGGCTCGTTCGTGGGCGGCATCTTCGCCGCCGTCGCGCTCGCGATCGTGGCGCTGCCGCTGGCGCGCTTCGCGCTCGCGTTCGGGCCACCCGAGTTTTTCAGCTTGATGTTCGTGGGCCTGTGCCTGGTCACCGGGCTCGCGGGCCAGTCCCTGGTCGCTGCGCTGCTGATGACCATCCTGGGGCTCCTGCTCTCGCTGGTCGGCATGGATCCCGTGCGCGGGGCGCCGCGCTTCGCGTTCGGCGTGCCCGAGCTCTACGACGGCCTCGGCTTCGTGCCCGTGGTCATGGGGCTATTCGGGGTGGCCGAAATCCTGCTCATCATCGAGACGCCGTTTCGCCGGATGGGTGACGCCAAGATCAAGGGTCTATGGCCGAGCCGCGAGGAATGGAAGCGCTCGAGCGGCGCCATCGGGCGCGGCACCATCATCGGCTTCCTGCTCGGGCTCATACCCGGAGTCGGCGCCGTGATCCCGACCTTCATGGCGTACATCGTCGAGAAGCGCCTCTCCAAGCACCCGGAACGGTTCGGGAAGGGCGCTATCGAGGGCGTGGCGTCGCCCGAGACGGCGAACAACGCGTATGCAAACGGTGCGATGGTCCCGCTGCTGGTGCTGGGCGTTCCGAGCTCGCCCACCATCGCCATCTTGATGGGCGCCTTCATCATCAATGGGCTCACGCCGGGGCCGTTTCTCTTCCAGGAGCGCCCGGACCTGGTATGGGCCGTGATCGCGAGCTTCTTCATCGGCAACGTGATCCTGCTGATCCTGAACCTGCCCCTGGTGGGACTGTGGGCGAAGCTGCTCAAGATGCCGTACCAGTACCTGTGCGCGGGCACCCTGTTGTTCTGCATCGTGGGGGCCTACAGCCTCAAGGGCACGGTCTTCGACGTGGGCGTGATGCTGGTGTTCGGGGTCGTCGGCTACTTCCTGCGCAAGCTCGGCATGCCGCTCGCGCCGGCGGTGCTGGCGCTGATCCTGGGTCCGTTCATGGAGAAATCGCTGCGAACATCGCTCGAGATGTCAGCGGGGGACTTCAGCATCTTCCTGACGCGTCCCATTTCGGCTACGCTGATGGCATTCGCGGCGCTCGTCATTGCCATCTCGGCTTTCCAGATTGCCGCATTGAAGTCCATCAGAACGGCTGAATCGAAGTGACACGATCGGAGGAGAACCATGACATCCATACGCAACCGAATCGCGCTGATGCCTGGAATCGCCGCGACCGCATTAATCGTGCTGGTCGCAGGCCCGGCAGCGGCGGCGGAGTTTCCGAACAAGCCGGTGCGGCTTACGGTGGCCTACCCGCCGGGGGGAAGCACGGACGTAGGAGCGCGCATCGTCGCGGCGATCGCTGAGAAGCAATTCGGTCAGCCCATCGTGGTGGTGAACAAGGGAGGAGCGGGGGGTCAGGTGGGGTGGACGGAGTTGAGCCGGCAGAGGCCGGACGGATACTCCATCGGCTTCATCAATCTGCCTGCCTTCAATACCGTCATCCTGGACCCGGAGCGCAAGGCGGCGTTCAAGGCCGATGACTTCGTCCCCGTGATCAATCAGGTGCTCGACCCCGGCATCATCTGGGTGAAGTCCGACAGCCCCTACAAGAGCCTCAAGGATCTGCTCGCGGCCGCCAGGCGGACGCCCAACAAGATCAGCGCAGGCACGACCGGCATCTTGAGCGACGACCACCTCGCCATACTCATGGTGGAGGAAGCGGCTCCGGGCGCCGTTTTCCGCGTCGTGCACTTCGAGGGCGGCGCCCCGCAACTGACTGCCGTCCTGGGCGGCCACCTGGATGTGGCATTCGACAATGTGGGCACCGTCTTCAGGCGCATCAGGTCCGGCGAACTCCGCGCGCTAGCGGTCATGGACACACAGCGCTCGCGCTTCATACCCGATGTGCCGACCATGCCCGAGCTGGGCTTTCCGACCGTCATCTCGAGCTCGACCCGCGGCATTGCCGCTCCCAGGGGCACGCCGGCACCCGTCGTAAAGAAGCTGGCGCAGGTCTTGAAGCAGGCGATGGACGATCCCGAGCATGTGAAGAAGATGGACGAAGCCGGCCTTACGCTGCGGATCATGATCGGCGAGGAGTACGCCAAGTACTACCGCGAGCTGCACGCGAAGGCCGCGAAGTACACGGAGTGGGCGCGGAGCCGGCCCCACAAGTAACGTTAAATCGGACGCGTTGCGCCGATTTAACTCCACGCGTTCGAACGGACGCCCAAGGTACGGGAGCCGCGGCTCCCGCGCCCTAAGTCGCCGTTCAACGCGTGGAAATGCTCCTGAATCCCGGTGTGCTGTGCTACATGCGCGAGGTCGGCTTACTGCGGTGACCAGTGACCTGTGACCGGTTGGTTGGAACCGCAGATGATTGCTGGTAGACGCTGGTCGGACTGGGGGTCATTCATCAGCATGATGATGATGATGATCATCATCATCTTCATGCTGGCACTTACCACCATCATGGTGGTGGCGGGCAACGGCACCCTAAGCAACCAGGGTGGTGTTCCCGGATAGTCTTTACAATATGTCGGCTATTGACAATAAGTGCCGACGCTTTGTAAAGTTCTGCCATGGCCAAGAAACTGCACAAGTCCCGACCGGCGCTGGCGGGCGTTCTCACCCGAACCCGGGAGCTTGAACATCAGGGATACACGCGGCCGCACATACGGACGCTGGTTACGCGCGGCGTGCTCGAACAGATCTCCCGAGGGCTCTATCGCGTTGCGGAGCGTGCTCCCAACGAGCACTTCACCATGCTCGCCGTCACGACGTGCGTACCGCAGGCAGTCATTTGTCTGCTCACCGCGCTCCGTTTTCACGAGATCGGTACCCAGTCGCCGCGCGAAATCTGGATTGCAATAGACAGGAAGGCACGGAAGCCACGCCTTGCCGGGCTGCCCGTGAAGGTCGTCAGATTTTCGGGTGCCGCCCTGAAGGCCGGAGTCGAGGACAGGATGATCGGAGACCGCAAGATCCGGATCACCTCGCCCGCCCGCACCGTTGTCGATTGCTTCAAGTACCGGAACAAGATCGGGCTCGACGTGGCGCTCGAAGCTCTGCGCGAAGTGTGGCGAGACAAGCGCGCAACATCCGATGAACTCTGGCGCTACGCAAAGATCTGTCGCGTGGCCAACGTAATGCGACCCTACCTCGAGTCGCTGGCATGAAGTCGGAGGTCAAGAAGAACATCGCGGCGTCTGTGCGCGAAAGATTGTTCAATATCGCCAAGAAAAGTGGAGAACCCTTCGATCTCGTCCTCGTCCGTTATGCACTCGAGCGCTTTCTTTACCGAATCGCGATCTCACCATTCGCGGAAAGATTCATGCTTAAGGGCGCACTTCTCTACTACGTCTGGGGTGAGGATGCCTATCGGCCCACTCGCGATGGAGACCTGCTCGCCTCTGGCTCCAGCGATCTGCGTGACATGGAGGAAACCTTCAAGAAAATCTGTGGCATTGTCTTTGAAGATGGAATCGTCTTCGAGGCGGACAGCGTGCGGGCGCAGGAGATAGCGGAGGAAAAGGCGTATTCCGGAATTCGGGTAAATTTCGTTGCGCATCTGGCTGGCGCGAATATCCCGGTGCAATTCGATATCGGCTTTGGCGACGCCATCACGCCAGGTCCGGAGCGCATTCAGTATCCTGTGCTTCTTGGATTTCCGGCTCCGGAGCTTCGGGCGTACCCCGTCCAGACGGTTGTTGCGGAGAAGTTTCACGCAATGGTCGTGTTGGGCATGCAGAACAGCCGCATGAAGGACTTCTACGACTTGTGGGTGATTTCCCGGCGATTCGAGTTCGACGGCGCAGTCCTCTCGGACGCCATTTCGGCGACGTTTGTGCGAAGAAAGACTCCCCTTCCGGAGAGCCTTCCCGTTGCGCTGTCGGGCGAATTTGCGGATAGTCCGGCCAAGCGGGGGCAGTGGAGGGCATTCGTCCGGAAGAACCAACTGGCGGGTACGGAGTTGGGTCTCGGCAATGTGGTGACCGCTATACGGGATTTCGTCATGCCTGTGGTTGACGCAGTGCGCCAGCGGGAGAAGCTCACTGACGTCTGGAAGCCGGGCGGCCCCTGGACAAACAAGAAATGATCTATCGCCATGCCGACGCTTGACTGACTGGACCGCGAGCAGGCGATGACTAGGCGACTTCCCTAGGGGCGGGTAGCTAGATAGGCATTCATCGGCGGTTTCATTATTGTTCTTCTTGGCGACCTTGGCGCGCTTGGCGGTTCAATTCTGTTTTCCGCCACTCATCACCCATCACCCATTACCCATCACTCATCACCGGAATCCCGCTAGAAGCGATAAAGCTTCGCGGGATTCCTGACGAGCACCTGCTCGCGCGCCCGCGCATCGGGAATCCAGTCGGAAAGAAGATCGGCGAGGTCGCCGTCGTTCGGCATCGGCGTCTTGATGATGACGTGCGGCCAGTCGGTGCCCCAGATCACGCGCTCGGGATTGGCTTCGACCAGCGAGCGCGCGTAGGGAACGACGTCCGAGTACGGCAGCCCACCCGTCGTAGTGATGCGCGAAGCGCCGGTCAACTTCACCCACGCGCGCCCGGCCTTCATGAGGCGCAGCAGCGCCTGGAAGCCGGCATTGGCGAGCCCCTTGTCGGTCTTCATGTAACCCAGGTGGCCGAGCACGATGTCCACCGGGAAACCGGCGAACGCGCGGTCGAGATCGGGAAACTCATCCGCGTGCATCAGGAACTCCATGTGCCAGCCGAGGGGCGCGACACGCCGCGCGAGCGCCTTCAGCGCGTCCATTGGCAGCGTTCCCGGCTTGCGATCCTTCACATCCACGATATTGACGCGCACCCCGCGCACGCCGGCGGCATCGAGCTTCTTCAGTTCCGCCTCGGAAACGCTGTCCGCGACGACCGCGACGCCGCGGAATCGGTCGCCCGCCGCTTTCATCGCCTCCAGCATGACCGTGTTGTCGGTGCCGTATACGCTCGGCTGCACCAGCACCGCGCGCTCGACGCCGAGTGTGGCGAGCATCTTGAGGTAATCGGGGAGCAAGCAGTCGGGCGGGGTATAGATGCGCGCCGGCGAGTACGCGTAGCGCGCCTTTGGCCCCATGATGTGCGCGTGGGTGTCGCACGCGCCGGGCGGAAGCTTCAGTTTCGGCTTGCGCGGATGGGGATCCGGGCCGGCGCAGGCCGGCGCCTCCGCGCCGGCCGCGGGTTGCACGTTCATGCGCGCGGCATCAGGCCGCCGCCCGGTCGGCGGCGTCCTCGATGCCCGGCATGTCGAAGTTCAACTTCCTCAGGCCGTCGATGACGTTCTTCGCCTGCGCGGCGGTCAGCTCGGTCAGCGGCGGGCGGACGGCCGCCCACTGGGGGTCCTTCGTGAAGTGCGCAACGACGGCCTTGAGCGCCGGGATCATCACGTACTGGCCGACGGTCTTGCGCACGACGTTCAGCGCCTCCTGTTGCAGGACGGCGTCGGTCTTGCGCCACTCGCGATAGAGCTTGTCGATCGCCGCCGGATTCACGTTGGCGGTGGCCGAGATGCAGCCCGCCCCGCCGTTCTTCATGTTGGCGAGCAGGAACGACTCGCTGCCGGCAAAGACGTCGAAGCCGTCTTTCGCGAACGCGTCGAGAAATTTCTTCGTATTCCCCCAGTCGCCCGAGCTGTCCTTCATGCCGGCAATCGCAGTCGGGTACTTCTTCAGCAACCGCTCGACGAGCCCGGTGGTGATGCCGACCACCGCCACCGGGGGTATGTGATAGAGATAAACGCGCAGCCGCGCGTCGCCAACGCGCTCGATCACCTCGGAGAAGCTGCGATAGAGCCCGTCCTCGGAGACGTCCTTGTAGTAGAACGGCGGCAGCATCAGCACGCCGGCGCAGCCGGCCTTGACCGCGTGCTCGGTCAGCCGCACGGTGTCGGTGAGCGCGCAACAGCCCGTGCCGGGCATCATGCGCGAGGGGTCGACGTCGGAGGCGAGCAGCGCTTCGAGCAGCGCTATGCGCTCGTTGGTCGAGAGCGAGTTCGCCTCGCTGTTGGTGCCGAACACCGCCAGCCCGCAGTTCTGGGTGAGGAGCCACTGGCAGTGCGCGATTAAGCGTCCGGGATCGGGGCTCAAGTCCTTCCCGAACGGCGTGACTACAGGTGACAGCACGCCACGGATACGGTGCGCGTCTTTCATGAGTGTGTCTCCTCGAAGTCCGGGAACGGCGGCGGCCGGAACAGGCCGCGGAACGAATCGTCGTGGGCAGAATAGCACAGCGTCGTGACAATCAAAAGTCGGTCCGCAGGCATGCGAGGTTGTCAGGGCGGCATGCCGTTGCTAAGCTTCGATCGAGAAAGCCATGCCAACCCTGTTTCGATTGCTGTGCCTGTGCGCCGCGCTCGCCGCGGTTTCGGCATCCGCCGCGGCACAGCAATACCCGGTGCGGCCGGTGCGGTTCGTCCTCGGCTTCGCGCCGGGTGGAGCGAGCGACACCATGGCGCGGGCGATTGGCACGCAGCTCTCCCAAGGGCTCGGCCAGCCGGTGGTGATCGATAACCGCGCCGGCGCCGGCGGCAACATCGCGGCGGAGATCGTGGCGCGCAGCGCGCCCGACGGCTACACCATGCTGCTCGGCAACAACGGCATCCTGGCGGTGAACGTGAGCCTCTATCCCAAGCTCGCGTTCGATCCGGTCAAGGATTTCGCGCCGGTCGTGCTGGTCGCCTCGCAACCCAACGTGCTGGTGGTCCATCCCGGCGTCGCGGCGAAATCCGTGAAGGAGCTCGTCGCGCTTGCGAAGGCGAAGCCCGGCCAGTTGAATTACGCGTCGCCTGGACCCGGCACCACTGGGCACCTTGCGGGAGAGCTCTTCAAGCGGATGGTCGGCGTCGAGTACACCATCATCCCCTTCAAGGGCGGCGGTCCGGCGGCGCTCGCCATGCTCTCCGGCGAGACCCAGTTCACGTTCGCAACCGCGCTATCGGTGCAGGGCCACATCAAGTCGGGCAAGCTGCGGGCGCTGGCGGTGACGACCGCGGCGCGCTCGGCGAGCTTCCCCGAGCTGCCGACGGTGGCCGAGTCCGGCGTACCGGGGTTCGATGCGATCACCTGGCACGGCGTGGTCGTCCCGGCGCGCACGCCGCAGGCGGTGATCGCGCGGCTCAACCGCGAGTTCAACAAGCTCCTGCAGGCCCCCGACATGCGGGCGAAGCTGCTGGCCCTCGGGTCGGAGGTCATCGGCGGCGAGCCGAAGCAGCTGACCGATTACATGAAGGTCGAGATTCCGAGATGGGCGAAAGTCATCAAGGAATCCGGCGCCAGGGCGGAATGAGCACCTTGAAGGTATTGAGCGCGGGGGCGGTCAAGCGCGGGGTGGCGCAGGTCGCGAAGGATTTCGAGCGCGAATCGGGCAGCAGGGTCACGGTCGAATTCTCGACCGCGCCGGAGATCCGGCGGCGCGTCGGGGCGGGCGAGACGGCGGATGTGATCGTCGCGCCGCCCGCGGTGATGGACGAGATCGCGAAGCAGGGAAAGATCATCGCGGAAAGCCGCGGCTTCGTGGGCCGCTCGCGCATGGGGATCGTGGTGCACGCGACGGCGCCGGCGCCGGCGCTCGGTGACACGGCCGCTTTCAAGCGCGCCCTTCTGGGCGCGAGCGCGGTGGTGCACAACAAGGCCTCCAGCGGCATCTACTCGGCGAAGCTCCTGGAAAAGCTCGGTCTGAAGGATGCGCTGGCATCAAGGATCGTTGTCGTCGAAACCGGCTCGGCGATCATGGAGTACGTCGCCGCCCATCCGCCCGCGGCGATCGGCCTCGCGCAGATCTCGGAAGTGATGGTGATGATCGACAAGGGCTGCGCCGTCAAGCTCGCGGCGCCGCTGCCCAACGAGATCCAGAACGTGACGAGCTACGACGCGGCGGCGTTCAGCGCGGCGCCCGAGAGTGCGCGCAAGCTCGCGGCGCGCTTGAGCTCGGATGCCGCGAAGAAGGTGTTTGCCGCAACCGGGATCAACTAGCGGGATGGCGAGAAGCCCGCGTTACTTCTGCATAGTCGGGAATCCGGAAATCTGGTACAACCCGAACCCATGAAAATGGCATTCCTGGCGGCAGCAACGCTGCTGCTCGTCGGCCACGGCAGCATCGTTCCGGTATCGGCTGCGGAGGCGGAACGAAGCGCCTTGGGCCGCTACCCCGAGCGGGTCTACGTGCCGAATGCCGCCGCCAGCACGCTGCACGTCATCGATCCCAAGACCTTCAAGATCATTGCAACCCACAAGGTCGGCCTCTATCCTCACCACGTCACGCCGTCCTGGGACCTGACCAAGCTCTACGTGACGAACACGGGGCAGAACTCGCTGACCGTGATCGACCCCATGACCGGCGAGATCGAGGGCGAGATCCGCGTCCCCGACCCCTACAACCTCTACTTCACGCCGGACGGAAAAATGGCGATTGTCGTCGCCGAGCGCCACAAGCGCCTCGACTTCCGCGATCCCCGGACGTGGAAGCTGATCAAGAGCGTGCACGTGGAATGGCCGGGAGTCGACCACCTGGCGTTCAGCCGCGACGGATCCTATCTCGTCGCGAGCTGCGAATGGGGCGGCCGCATCGTCAAGGTGGACCTGAAGAAGCTCGAGCTGGTGGCGGACATGGCGCTCGGCAAGAACCCGATCGACGTGCTGCGCCCGCCGCGCCAGAACCTCATGTTCATCGCCGATCAGGGCGTGAACGGCGTATTCGTCGTTGATCCTGACGCCTGGAAGCAGCTCGAATTCATTCCGGCCGGCCGGGGCACGCACGGACTGCTGCTGTCCCACGACGAGAAGCAGATCTACGCGAGCAATCGCATGGAAGGCTCGATCTCGGTGATCGACATCGCGACCCGCAAGGTGATCACCAAGTGGAGAACCGGCGGCACCCCGGACATGGGCCAGCTCTCGCCCGACGGCACGCAGCTCTGGATTTCCAGCCGCTACCCGATCATGGGCCACCCGAACTCCGATGTTCGCGTCATCGACACCCGCACCGGGAAAGTGATCGCCACGATTCCGACCGACCGGGAGTCGCACGGCCTGACCTACTTCCCGAACTCCCGCGGGACGCGGTCGCTCGGGCACAACGGCGTCTACAAGATCGACTGATCCGTCACGCGTTCCGGCTGAGCTCGAGCACGTCGAACCCGCTGTAGCGGTCGCCGAGGTAGATGAGACCGCGCTGGTCCACGTCCACGTCGTTCGACTGCGGTGCCGCCTTGCCCGGCGCGGGTTCGGGGATGTAGAAGCCCACTTCCTCGGGGGCCGCGGGATCGGCGACGTCCACGATGCGCAAGCCACCCGCGAACCACGCGCAGTAGACGAGCGTGTCACCGCCTTTCATGTGCTCCTGGAACTGGTGCGCGCCGAAGCGGCCGGGCGCGGCGCGGCTCCACGGCGAGTCGAGCTCGCTCACTTCGAAGATCGAGAGCGGCTTCAGGTTCTGCACGTCGGTGATGTCGAACACCCACAGGCAGGCGTGCGGCCGGCCCCGGCGCTTCGCCATTTCCTCCGCGCTGTGGGCATGGTCTTCCTCGTCGATCGCAATTGCGATCTGTCTTCCATCCACCCCCTTCGGCAGCCCCATGAAGGTATGGGAGGGCTCGGGGAAGGGGGGGTGGTAGTTGTAGGCGCCAATGGTGCGCGGCTTGCGGATGTCCGAGACGTCCACGATGCGCACGCCGCCGTGCCAGCAGCCCGCGTAGAGCCGGTCGCCGACGCGCAGCGTGTGATGGAGGCGGTGCTGGCGTCCCGGCCAGGTCGGCTTCTCGCCGCCGGCGAGGTGCTGCCCCGGCAGCCACCAGCGCGAGACTTCCTCGGGCCTTGCCGGGTTGCGGATGTCGTAGATCACCAGGATGTTGCCGATGTAGCCCGGCATCTCGGTCGAGATGTAGGCGTAGCTCGCGTCCATGTCGAAGCGGTGCACTCCGCGGCCGTGCGTCTTGTGATGCGTGATCAGCTTCGGCTTCGTCCGGTCCGACACGTCGTAGATCTTGAAGCCGCCCTGGTTGTAGGGCGCTTTCTCCATAGCCTCGACCCCCGGGATATCGGATTCCTTGACGCCGAGCTTCTCCGCAAGCTCCTTGTGGCTGGGATCGCGCCCGAGTGCATCGCGCAGCTGTTTCCTCAGTTTCGGAAGCTCGTCGGCCTTGCGACCGATCGCGGACATGTTCTGCTCCACGTTCACGATCATGATGTCGCCGATGACGCGCGCCTTGTGGCTGTGCGAGTGCGCGTCGCCCACGGGGACCTGCGACAGGAGGCGCGGCTTCCTCGGATCCGACACGTCGAGAATGCTGGTGCCGAGCCCTTCCTTGTTGGTGATATGGCCGACGTAGGCGTATTTCCCATCCACGTAGACCTGGCCGGCGCCGGGCAGGTCGAGGTGCGAAATCCGGGTCACGTTCTTCGTGAGCGAGGGAGCCTGGTGCGGTGCGTTCATGATCGGAATCCTGTTGTGCAGGTGCGGCCCACGATTCTACACTAGGCATTCCACCCGGCTGCCGATCACAAAGCGGACTCCGACACGAGGTAAAGACATGCGGATTTTTGCGCTCATGCTTGCTGTCGCGGCATCCATCGTTGCTCCGGCCGCCGCGCAGAATTATCCGGTCAAGACGGTCCGGCTGATCGCGCCGTTCGCCCCCGGCGGCGCCACCGACGTGCTGGCGCGGTTGACGGCGCAGAAGCTCGGTGAGCGTTGGGGCCAGTCGGTGATCGTGGACAACCGGGCGGGCGCGGGAGGCAACATTGGCGCGGAAGCCGCCGTGCGCTCGGTGCCCGACGGCTACACGCTGCTGGTGGCCGGAGCGCCGCACGCGATCAACATGACGCTCTACCGCAACCTGACCTACGACCTGGCCCGCGACCTTGTCGCGATCAACCGCATCGCCGGCTATCCCAGCGCGATCGTCGTGCATCCCTCGGTGCCGGCAAATTCGGTGAAGGAACTTATCCAGCTCGCCCAGGCGCGGCCCGGCGATCTCAACTTCGGCTCTCCCGGACCCGGCTCGCCCAACCGGCTTGCCGTCGAGCTATTCATGATCATGGCCAACGTGAAGATGACCCATATTCCGTACAAGGGCGGCTCGGGGCAGATGGTGACCGACCTCGTGGCCGGGCACGTGCAGCTCGCCTCGATCGGGCTGCCGCCGTCCATGGAATACGTGAAGGCTGGCAGGCTGCGTGCGATCGCCGTGACCAGCACGAAACGCTCGCCGCTGCTGCCCGACGTGCCGACGGTGAGTGAGTCGGGCCTGCCCGGGTTCGACGTGACCTCGTGGTACGGTGTGTTCGCGCCCGTCGCGCTCCCCCGGAGCCTCGTGACCCGGGTGAACGGCGATATCTCCGCGATCCTCGAAGCCCCGGACCTGCGGGAGCGGCTGCAACGGATGGACGCCGAGCCCTCGCCGCTGTCGCCGGAGGATTTCGCCCGCTTCGTGCGCGAGGAGATTGCCAAGTGGGCGAAGGTAGTGAAGGCGTCGGGCGCCACGGCTGACTGACTAAGAGTCCCTAACACAATGAAACGCGCGATGCGCTGTCACGATTTTGGCTCAGGGCGCGAAGCGAGCCGCAACCAATATCGGGAATATTGGTAAGGTGAGCGACAAAGCCATGGGCCAAAACTTCTGCCAGCCCCTGAGATGACATTGGATACTCAGATGCCTGCGCCGGGGTTGCGGCCAAAATCGCCGCTGACTTTGTCGGCCGACTTGGCCATATACGACTTATGCCCTGCGCCGTCCTTCGCGTCATCACCAATTTTGGCTCGCAACGCACGCGTGTTTCATTGTGTTAGGGACTCTACGGGAGTGTTTCCATGAATGCGCCGCGCAAGCCCGCCGTCCGTGACGGCGCGGGCGTCATCGTCGATTACCTGATCCGGGAGAAGGTGCCCTACATGTTCGGGCTGTGCGGCCACGGCAACATCGGATTCATCGACGCGCTGCACGCGCGCGCCGGCGAGATCAAGACGGTGTCCGTGCACCACGAAAGCGTCGCCGGCTTCATGGCCGACGTGTACTACCGCGTATCCGGCCAGCCGACGGCGACCTTCACGTCGTGCGGCCCCGGCTCGGCGAACCTGCCGATCAGTCTTGCCAACTCATTCTTCGACTCAGTGCCGTTCTTCGCAGTAACGGGCAACGTCCCGACCAGCCAGTTCAACCGCGGCGCGTTCCAGGAAACATACCGGCATTACCAGGCGGATTTTCCGTCGACGGTGCGCGCTTACTGCAAGCGCGTGTTCCAGCCCACCACCGCCGCACAACTGCCGGTCTTCGTGCGCCAGGCGTGGAAGACCATGGTGACCGGCCGGCCGGGTCCGGTAGTGCTCGACGTGCCGTTCGACATGTTCAACGAGCCGATTCCGGAGGAAACGCCGCGGCCCGAGGACTGGAACGCCAACATATCCTGCCGCTGCGGCGCGGATCCGGAAGGGGTCTCGAAGGCGGCCGACATGCTGATGTCGGCGGAGCGCCCGGTCATCCTCGTGGGGCAAGGGGTGCGCTATGGCGGCGCGACGAAGGAATTGCGTGCGCTCGCAGAGAAGCTCCGGATCCCCGTTGCCATGTCCGCGAGCGGCATCGGCGCGATCGACAGCACTCATCCACTGGCGCTGGGGCTCGTGGCGCGCAACGGGCCGTACCAGGCGAACCATGCCGCGCGGCAGGCCGATGTGCTGCTCGCGCTGGGCGTGCGCTTCGACGACCGCACGTCGAGCTCCTGGATACCGGGCTTCTCGTTCACGATCCCGCCGACCAGGCTGATCCACGTCGACATCGATCCGGACGAGATCGCGCGCAACTATCCCGTCGCGCTGGGCCTGATGGCGGACGTGCGTACCTTCCTGCGGCAGCTGCTCGCCGAGATCGATGCGCGCCTCGCGCGCGGAAGGATGCCGGCGGAGCGCGGCGCGTGGCTCGACGCCATCGCGGGCTATCGCAAGGAGTGGGAAGATTTCATCGCACCCGGATTCAAGACGGACACAACCCCGATTTCCCCGCAACGCGCCGCGCACGAAATCGACCGCGTACTCCCGGAGGACGCGATCCTCGTGAGCGACATCGGCGTGCATCACAACTGGCTCATTCAGTTCTGCAGGCCGAGACGCCCGGATTCCCTGATTGGCTCCATGGGCTTCGGCCCGATGGGCTTCGGTGTCGCGGGTGCGCTGGGCGCGAAGCTCGCCGCTCCCGAGCGGCCCTGCGTCGCCGTGGTGGGGGATGGCGCGTTTCTGATGCACGCCAACGTGCTGGGGACTGCGTACGAGTACCAGATACCGGTCGTCTACCTCGTCTGGAACAACTACGCCTACGGCTCGATCCGGGGCCTGCAGCGCGGCTATCTGGGCGGGCGCGAGCTGGCCACCGATTTCAAGCACCCCGGGACCAACAAGCCCTACAACCCCGATTTCGCCGCGATGGCGCGCGCAGCAGGCATCGCGGGGTCGCGCGTCGATCGCGCAGCGGATCTTGCCGAAGCCGTGCGCGCGGGCATTGCGAGCGGCAAGCCGAGCGTGATCGACGCCAACATCGATGGCGACCTGAATCCCTCAGGCGCGGGCATCTGGGAACTGCCCGGCATGGGCCGCAGCAAGCCGGGCATCGGCAAGCAGTACGTCCCTGGAGGATAGAATCTCCTCATGACACCCGACAAAGGATTGTGCACATGAAATTCGTGAGCCTGCCCGTCATTGCGGCACTTGTTCTCGTCGCTGCGCACTGTGCCGCGCAATCGCAGCAGCCATTTCCCGTCAAGCCGATCCGCATGATCATCGGGTATACGGCCGGCAGCGAGATCGACGTCATCGGCCGGATGCTGGCCCAGGCGATGTCAGACAGCTGGGGCCAGAGGGTGGTGGTAGACAATCGGTCGGGCGCGGGCGGCACGGTAGGAGGTGCGATCGCCGCAGCGGCGCCATCCGACGGCCACACGCTGTTCTTCAATTCGGTGTCGCACACCGCGAGCCAGGCGCTCTACTCGAAGCTGCCGTACGACACGCTGCGGGATTTCGCGGGTGTCTCGCAGGCGACGAGCGCGCCTAACGTGCTGGTGGTGGCGCCCGCGCAGGAAATCCTGTCAGCGAAAGCGCTCCTCGCGCTCGTCCGGCAGAAGCCTGGCCAGATCAACTTCGGCTCCGCCGGCGTCGGCAGCGGCACGCATATCACGGGCGAGATGTTCAGGCTGGCCGCGGAGCTGAAGGTCTCCCATGTCCCGTACAAGGGCGTGCCAGAGCTGCTCGCGGATACGATCACGGGCCGCATCCAGTACTCCTTCTCGCCGATTGGAAACACGCTGCCATTCGTCAAGGACCGGCGGCTCGTTGCGCTCGCGGTCACGACGTTGACGCGTTCCCCGATGCTGCCCGACGTCCCGACCGTCTCGGAGTCGGTCATTCCGGGATTCGAGTGGGATCAATGGTACGGGATGTTCGCGCCAGCGAAGACGCCGCGCCCGATCGTGAACCAGATCTCCCGGGAGATGGCGCGCGTGCTGGGCCTCGCCGAGACCCGGGAGCGCCTTGCCGTGCGCGGCTCCGTGCCGAAGCCTTCCACGCCGGAGCAGTTCGACGCATTCGTTCGCGCCGAGGTCGCCAAGGTGAGCAAGGCGATCCGGGATGGCGGCATCAAGATCGAGTAAGCGACGAGGGGCAGGCCGCGTGTCAGCGAAACGAAAGAAACTCGAGGACCTCCGCAGTCATCGCTGGTTCGGCGGCGGCGATCTCAGCTCGCAGGGCCACCGCTCGCGCGCGCTCCAGATGGGCTACGCGCGCAGCGACTTCGCGGGCAAGCCTGTCATCGGGATCATCAATACGTGGAGCGATCTCCTGCCGTGCCACGCGCATTTCCGCACGCGCGCGGAGGAAGTGAAGCGCGGCGTGTGGCAAGCGGGCGGCTTCCCTGTGGAACTGCCGGTGATGGCGGTGAGCGAAACATTTCAGAAGCCGAGCAGCATGCTCTACCGCAATTTCCTCGCGATGGAAACCGAGGAAATGCTGCGCTCGCACCCGGTGGACGGTGCGGTGCTGATGGGTGGTTGCGACAAGACCACCCCCGCGCTCGTCATGGGCGCGACCTCGATGGGCCTGCCGTTCATTTACATGCCGGCGGGCCCGATGCTGCGCGGCAACTGGCACGGCGAGCAACTGGGCTCGGGCACCGACCGCTGGAAATACTGGGCGGAGCTGCGGGCCGGCCGCATCACGGAAGACGACTGGCGCGAGGTCGAGGAGGGCATCGCGCGCTCCTACGGCCATTGCATGACGATGGGCACCGCCTCGACCATGACCTCCGCGGTGGAGACGCTCGGGCTCACGCTGCCGGGCGCGGTTTCGATACCGGCCGCCGACTCGGCTCACCCGCGCATGGCAAGCGCGACCGGCCGGCGCATCGTCGAGATGGTGTGGGAGGACCTGCGCCCCGCGGAAATCCTGACGCCCGCGGCCTTCGACAACGCGATCGCGGTAGTGCATGCGCTTTCGGGCTCGACCAACGCGCTGATCCATCTCATCGCGATGGCGGGACGCGCCGGCATCAGCCTCAACCTGGAACGGTTCGACGCCATCGCGCAGCGCATCCCGGTGCTCGCCAACCTGCGGCCGGCCGGCAAGTACCTGATGGAGGATTTCTACTATGCCGGCGGATTGCGAGGTCTGCTGACGGTTCTCAAGGACGACCTGGATCTAAAGTGCCGCACCGTGAGCGGCAAGAGCTTGGGGGAGAACATCGCCGGCGCGCAGGTGTACAACACCGATGTCATCCGCACGCGGGAAAAGGCGCTGTCGCAGAGCGGCGGGCTCGCGGTACTGCGTGGCAATCTCGCGCCCGACGGGGCGGTGATCAAGCCGCTTGCGGCCGAATCGCGCCTGCTCAAGCATACGGGACCGGCGGTGGTGTTCAGCGACTATCCCGACCTGAGGGCGCGCATCGACAACGACGACCTCAAGGTGGACGAGAATTCGGTCCTGGTGCTGCAGAATGCCGGCCCGCTCGGCGCGCCGGGCATGCCGGAGTGGGGCCAGCTGCCGATCCCGAAGAAACTGTTGAAACGCGGCGTGCGCGACATGGTGCGGATATCGGATGCGCGCATGAGCGGCACGTCCTATGGCACCTGCGTGCTGCATGTTTCGCCGGAAGCGTCCACCGGCGGGCCGCTTGCGCTGGTGCGCGACGGCGACTTGATCGAGCTCGATGTCGTGGCCCGCAAGCTCGAGTTGAAGGTCAGCGAGTCCGAGCTCGCCCGGCGCCGGGCCGCGTGGACGCCGCGCGCGCCGCATTACGCGCGCGGCTACGGCGCGGCGTTCCTGCGGCACGTCACCCAGGCGGACAAGGGCTGCGATTTCGACTTCCTGCACCACGGCGCGCCGACGCCCGATCCGGATACGCACCACTAAGTACGGTGACCGGTGACCAGTGACCGGCGACAAGTAGAACCGAAAGAGCAGACCATGGAACTCCCAGTCAACAAGTTCAAGCGCGCGCTGAAGGAGGGCCGGCCCCAGATCGGCATGTGGTCGAGCCTGTCGAGCCACATCGTCGCCGAGATTCTCGCGCACGCGGGCTTCGACTGGGTGTTGCTCGATACCGAGCACTCGCCGAACGAGCTGCCGATGGTGCAATCGCAGCTCCACGCGATGACGGGCGGCACCGCCACCCCGGTCGTGCGTCCCGCGTGGAACGACATGGTGCTCATCAAACGCTACCTCGACATCGGCGCGCAGTCCCTGCTGCTGCCCTATGTCCAGTCGGCGGAGGAAGCGAAGGATGCCGTACGATTCACGCGTTACCCGCAGCAGGGGGTGAGGGGCGTAGCCGGTGCGACGCGCGCGGCCGGCTACGGAAGAACCCCGGACTATCTCAAGCGCGCGCAGGAAGAGATCTGCGTGCTGGTGCAGGCGGAAACGCGGCTCGCGCTGAAGAATCTCGAAGCAATCGTGGCCGTGGACGGCGTGGACGGAATCTTCATCGGGCCGAACGATCTCGCCGCCGACCTGGGGTACCTCGGCAACTGGCAGCACCCGGAGGTGTGGAAGGTCATGGAAGACGCGGCGAAGCGGATTCGCCAGGCAGGCAAGGCACCCGGCATCCTGGTCGGCGAGGCCGACGGCAAACGCTGCCTCGACGCGGGGTTCTTGTTTGTCGCGGTCGGCGCCGACACCGGCATGCTGGTGCGCGGCACGGACGCCCTTGCCGCCAAATTCAGGAAGACGTGACGACTCCGTAGGTTGAACGCGTCTTCCATTCCCAGCTTCGTCGTCATCGCGGTCGCGATCGCGGTGTATGTCGTGCCGCCGCCCGAGGGCGTGGCGGCGGATACGATGCACGCGGCCGCGCTGGTGGTATTCACTGTCGGGCTGTGGGCGATCGGCAGGCTGCCGGAGCATGTCGTCGCGCTGCTCTTTTTCCTGCTCGCGATGGTGCTGGCGGTGGCGCCGGCCCAGGTCGTGTTCTCCGGATTCGCCTCCGCCACGCTGTGGCTGGTGCTCGGCGGGCTGATCATGGCCGCAGCGGTGAACCGTACGGGACTGGCGCAGCGGCTGGCCACGGCGCTGTTCGAGCGCCTCGCGCTCTCCTACGCGCGCCTGATCGTCGCCGTCGTGATCGCCTCCATCGTGCTGTCGTTCTTTGTCCCGGCGACCGTCGGGCGCGTGCTCCTGCTCCTTCCGATCGTGATGGCGATGGCGCAGCGCGCCGGATTCGAGCACGGCAGCACCGGCTATAACGGCCTGTGCCTGGCGACGATCATCGCGACCTATCAGTGCGGAACCACGGTGCTTCCCGCGAACGCGCCCAACCTCGTGCTTGCGGGGTCGGCCGAGGCGCTGTACGGAATACAGATCACCTACGCCGAGTACCTGTGGTCGCAATTCCCAGTCCTGGGCCTCGTCAAGGGCGTCGTGATCGTCGCGTTCGTGCTTCGCCTCTTTCCCGCCACGGCGCGCCTGGCTCCGGCCGCAAGCGTGGCATCGCCGCTTACGCCCGAGCAGCGGCGCATGGCGCTGATCCTCGCCGCCGCGATCGTGCTCTGGGTGACCGACTTCGCACACGGGATCCAGTCCGGCTGGATCGCGCTCGCTGCGGGAATCGCGTGCCTGCTGCCGCGTGTGGGGGTCATGCCGGCCTCCGCGTTTCACGAGGTCAGTCTCGGGCCGTACTTCTATGTCGCAGCGACCCTGGGCCTCGGGCTGGTCATACAAACGACCGGCCTGAGCGACGGACTCGGCAACCTGCTGCACGGGATATTGCCGCTCGCGCCCGGCGCCGATTTCGCCAACTTCGTTCAGCTTTCGGTGCTCGCGGCGCTGGCTGGCCTGTTTACGACGAATCCCGCCCAGCCCGCGGTGCTCGCGCCGCTGGCCGAATTTTTCGCGCATGCGACGGACTGGCCGCTCAAGTCCGCGCTCATGGTCATCGCGATGGGGTATTCCACCTTCCTGTTTCCGTACCAGGTGCCGCCGGCGATGGTCGGGCTGCAGGTGGGCGCGCTGAAGGTGACGGCCATGCTCAGGCTCGCGCTGCCGCTCGCGGCGTTCCACTTCGTCGTGATACTGCCGCTCCAGTACCTCTGGTGGCGGCTGATCGGCTATTTCGGCTAGCCCGACGGCTTAGCGCGATGGGACAAGCGCCAGTCCGGACGCGGCGCCTGGGCGCACTCTGGCCACCGTTGCTACGATCAGCAGGTCGAGCACACAGTAGAACGCACCGGCGGCGAGCGGCGGATTGAGCGCCGTCAGTCCCAGCCACGGCACATCGGCGTTCCAGGTCCAGTTGCCGAGCAGGGTTCCGTAGATTTCCATCGCGAGAGCGAGGACAAACATTACGGCATACAGCCGGGGCGCTCTCCCAAACAGCATGCACGTCAGGAACACGACGAAGAGCAGTACATCCAGCGTGCCCATGCGAGTGCCCAGCGCGATGAGAATGAACGGGGCGGCAGCCACCGGCACGGCCCAGATGATCCAGTCCTTCACCCGGGCCGCGACGATCGACCCAAGCATGAACAGCAATGCGTGCCCGGGCGGGACGAAAAGGGGGATGCCAGCGAGGCGATAGTCATAGAGTCCCCATGCGAGGGACAGGAAGATTTCGCCCAGCGTGGCGTAGACAACGCACACCGTAAGCCCGAGCCGCTGGAGGGCATCCGCACCACGCAGCCAGTGCAGGTAGAGCGCCCACACGCCGCAATTGGTGACGGTCTGGCCCCAGAACTCCAGGTGCTGGTCGAGCGCCAGTCCTCCGGCTATGACCGCGACAATGGCGACGGCGCGCGCGCGCTCGGAATCAGTCGAATGCATGGGACGGGAGCGCGGCGATCTTACCAGTACGGGCAAGAACGACCACCCCGCGCGGCGGCGATATAATCGCGCGAGCATTTTCGGATCAAGGATCGGATGGACGGCGCGGCCGTTGTGACGGGAGCGAGTTCGGGCATCGGCGAAGCCGTCGCGCGCCACTTGCTCGATGCTGGGCGCACCGTGATCGCGCTGCAGAGGCGGCCGCCGCGACTCCGGCACGAGCGGCTGCATCATTACGCAGTCGATCTCGCCGATGCGGAGGCTGCGCGCAAGGTGGCGAGCGAAGTTGCCGCGCGGCACGCCGTCCGCTACCTGGTGAACAACGCGGGCGTGAATCACCCGGGAGCGCTGGAGGAGGTGACTGCGGGAGACCTCGATCACGCGATGGCCGTCAACGTGCGCGCGGCGATGATCCTGACCCAAGCCTTCGCGCCCGGGATGCGCGCAGCCCGGTTCGGCCGCATCGTCAACATTTCCTCGCGCGCGGCGATGGGCAAGACGGGACGCGTCGCGTATTCGGCCGCCAAGGCGGGGCTGATCGGCATGACGCGCACGCTATGCCTGGAACTCGCGGCTGCCGGCATCACCGTCAACGCGATTGCGCCCGGACCGGTTGCCACCGAGCTCTTCGACCGCGGCCACCCGCCCGGAGGCGAGAAGCGCCAGCGCGTGATCGCAGGCATCCCGGTGAAGCGCGTCGGCACGCCGGACGACGTTGCGCGGGCGGTCGTCTTCCTGCTGTCGCCCGACAGCGGCTACATCACGGGACAGACCCTGTTTGTCTGCGGCGGCACCAGCGTCAGCGGCACCGGCGGGGACTGAGACGGGCCGCTCCCGATGGTGCGCTGCCGAAAAACGGCGTGAATTTGCCTCAAAAGTTTGACAACACTTGGAAAACAAACAATAATGCCCGGTTTCGTTCGGAGGGGTTCCCGAGCGGTCAAAGGGGGCAGACTGTAAATCTGTTGGCTTACGCCTTCGAAGGTTCGAATCCTTCCCCCTCCACCATCAGGATTCGCGGGTAAGCAGGGCTCAAGGATCATCGATACCGTGTTGTCAATTGAGGCGGGTGTAGCTCAATGGTAGAGCAGAAGCCTTCCAAGCTTACGACGAGGGTTCGATTCCCTTCACCCGCTCCAACCCTCCGAACGATCTGGAACGGATGAGCAGCAAGGGCGCAGGCAGAGGCGGATTGAAGCGACAGGCCCATGTAGCTCAGTGGTAGAGCACTCCCTTGGTAAGGGAGAGGTCGCGCGTTCAATCCGCGCCGTGGGCACCAGGTTTAGTGAAGACGGAGCAGGCAGATGGCCAAGAGCAAGTTTGAGCGGACGAAGCCGCACGTGAACGTTGGGACGATTGGTCACGTGGATCATGGGAAGACGACGCTGACGGCGGCGATGACGATGATTCTGTCGAAGAAGTT